>Ga0209382_10005123_pt1 | contig 17126 bp, 16 predicted proteins | sample SoiMetdeltSBSDD5_FD_187599 | JGI IMG/M metagenome (GOLD analysis project Ga0209382, IMG submission 187599) | Bulk soil microbial communities from a Populus tree surrounding site in Tennessee, USA - Soil MetaG P. deltoides SBSDD5 (SPAdes) (version 2) | ecosystem: Environmental > Terrestrial >...
ACACCGGGTGGCGAACGCGATCCAGTTCGGCACCGTCTGGGTCAACGACCACAACACGATGTCCACCGAGATGCCCCACGGCGGCTTCAAGCAGTCCGGCTACGGCAAGGACATGTCCATGTACGCGCTCGAGGACTACACGGTCGTCAAGCACGTGATGGTGAACCTGGAGGGCTGAGGGGCGGCGGCCGACTACCGCTTCCTGACCACCTGGCTGATCGACGCGCCGCGCGATCAGGTCTGGGACGTGCTCGACGACCCGCTCGCCTGGCCGTCGTGGTGGCGGGGCGTGAAGCGCGTGGACGAGCTCGACCCCGGCGACGAGCGCCGGGTGGGCAGCCGCTACCTGATCGAGTGGCGCAGCCGCGTGCCCTACCCGGTGGAGTTCGCCTTCACGGTCGACCGCGCAGAGCGGCCCGAGCTGATGGACGGGTGGGCCGAGGGTGACCTGAACGGGCGCGGCTGCTGGCGCCTGTTCGAGGAGCGCGGGATCACCGCCGTGGTCTACGACTGGCGGGTGTCGACCTCGAAGCGCTGGATGAACGCGATCGCGCCGCTGGCGCGCGGGCTCTTCGAGCGCAACCACGACACCGTCATGGGCTGGGGCGGCGAGGGCCTGGCCCAGCGGCTGGGCGCCCGTCTGGTCGCCTCCGGGTAGCTGGCCCGGCTCGGAGGGCTAGGCGCCCTTCGCGGGCAGGGCCGCGATCGCCTCGAGCTCGCGCCGCAGGTCCTCCACCAGCGGGTGCCCGGGGATGATCGCGGCCAGCATCTCGCGGCTCTCCGCGTAGTGCTCGATCTTCAGGCGGGCGCCCGACGGGAGCTCGCCGCGGCTCGCCAGGTGCCGCAGCTCGCGCGCCTTGGAGAGCTTGTCCGCCGCGAAGATCACGGCCGCCGGCTCGCCGGCCGCGGCCACCTGCCGGCGCAGCGCGGCCTTGCGGTCTGCGTCGTCGGCGATCGACTCATCCTCGGTGAGCGAGCGCACGAGCCGCGCCACCGGCTTGCCGAAGCGCTCCTCGAGCTCGGCGGCCTTGGTGTCGGAGTCCTCGAGCACGTCGTGCAGGACCCCGGCGGCCACCACGTCGTCCGAGCAGCCCGCCTCGTCGAGGAGCGAGGCCACCTCGAGCGGATGCGCCACGTACGGCGCCCCGTCCGCCTCACGCCGCTGGCCGGCGTGGCGCTCGCCGGCGAAGGCAAGCGCGGCGCGGGTGAGCGGGGAGCGCTTGGCGAAGCGGCTTCCGGAAGGTGTCCCGGCGAGGGAAGAGCCCATGGCCGCGAAGTATCCCCGAGGCTCGCTGGTTCCGCACCCATAGCGCTCGTAGATCACGCGCGAGCCGAACGTTCTGGTTTCGACCAAGTCGAACGGGACGTCTTGGGTGACTGGCGGCAGGTACGGCGTGCCGCCCCCTACGACGACGGGATAGCGAAACATGCGCAGCTCGTCGACGAGGCCGAGCTCGAACGCCTGCGCGGCCAAGCCGGCGCCGCCGACCGAGACGTCCCGGTCGGTCGCGCCGAGCGCCGCGGCGATCTCCTCGGCCACCGAGCCCTGCGCGAGCCGGGCGTTGCCCTGAACGCTGTCGAGCGTTCGGCTGAAGACGACCTTCGGCAGAGCGCACCAGACATCCGCGAACGCGGCCCCGGACTCGTTGCCCCGCAGCGACGGATCCGTCTCCCAGACAAGCATCGTCTCGTAGAGCCTGCGGCCGAGCAGATAGCCGCCGAGCTCGCCGACCTGCGCGAGGTGGAAGCGAAACAGCTCCTCGCTGGGGGCCGTCCACCCGAACCCGCCCTCACGGTCGGCGACAAAGCCGTCCACCGAGACGCTCATCGAGTAGATCACCATGGCTTGAGCCGAGAGGTTGACAGGACGGCAACCACTCAGCGGGGCGCGCCTCTAGCCTCCGGCCGGATACCTCGCCGTGATGAAGCGCCTCGTGATACCCGTCGTGATCGCCGCCGTGCTGCTGCTCGGCGTGCTCGCGAGCGCGCTCGGGGACGGGGGCGGCAGGGAGGACGCGGGCAGCGGCAGCCCCGCGCCCAAGCGCCCCAACGCGATCCTGATCGTGCTCGACGAGTTCCCCGGCGACACGCTGCTCGGACCGAACGGCAAGGTCGACGCCGGGCGCTTCCCTAACTTCGCCAAGCTCGCGGCCCGCTCGACCTGGTTCCGGAACGCCTACGCGTCGTACGACTCGACGACCAAGGCCGTGCCGCTCATCCTCGACGGCATCCGGCCGCGCAAGGGCACCGCGCCCGACGCGCGCGACCACCCGCGCTCGCTCTTCACGGCGCTCCATCGCGCCGGCTACCGCACGGTGAGCGCGGAGGACGCAACGGCGCTCTGCCCGCCGAGCATGTGCCGTGGGGCGAGCACCCGGCGTCCCGCGATCATCCCGAAGCTCAAGAAGGGCCGGCGGGAACGCTTTGACGCCTTCCTCCGCTCGATCCGCCCGAGCGCCCGGCCGACGTTCTGGATGAAGCACATGCTGCTCCCGCACGGGCCGTATCTCTACCTGCCCTCGGGAGCCCAGTCGCGCCCGAGCTCGGCCGACCCGATCCGCGGCATGAACACGGTGCCCGGCTTCTACGACGAGTACCTCACCCGCCACAACGAGCAGCGGTACCTCCAGCAGCTCGGCTACGTCGACCACCTGCTCGGACGGCTGCTGGCCAAGCTCGAGCGTACCGGCATGGCCGACCACACGATGGTGGTGGTCACGGCCGACCACGGCTACGCGTGGCAGGTGGGGGTGCCCACGAGGCGCAGCGTAAACCCCTCGAACGTCCAGGAGCTGATGCCCGTACCGCTCTTCGTGAACGCCCCCGGTCAGCGCCGCGGGCGCGTGCGGGATGCGTACGCCCAGACGCTCGACGTGGCGCCCACGATGGCCGACGTGCTGGGCGTGCCGCTCGGCTACCGAACCGACGGTCGCTCGGCGTTCTCGCGCGCGGTCGCGCGCCGACGCGGGGTGGCGGTGGTCACGCGCGACTTCAGCCAGGTGGTGCGCATCTCGGGGCCGCGCTGGAAGGCGCGGCGCCGGGCCGTGGTTGAGCGCCGGTTGCGCGAGCTCGGATCCGGGGGCTGGGCGAGCCTGTTCACCGGCATCGGCCCGAACCGCAAGCTGATCGGGCGCGAGCTGACGAGCCTGCGCCGCTCGAGCGCCGCGGGCGCCCGCGCGAGCCTCACGGGCGACTACGGGGAAGTGGCGCGCGCGAGCGGCGTGGTTCCCAGCGAGATCGTGGGAGCGGTGAGAGGGGCCGAGCCCGATACCACCCGCGCCCTGGCCGTGGCGGTGAACGGCCGGATCGAGGCCGTGGGCAAGAGCTTCCACCTCACGGGCGACCCCACCGAGCGCTTCGCGGTGAACGTGCCGGAGGGCTCCATGCGCGACGGGCCCAACATCGTGGAGGTGTTCGAGGTGACCAGCGGCGGGGCGCTCCGGCTGCTCGCCCGCTCCTGAGCGCGGGCGAACCTCCTAAAGTCCCCTTGTGGTCCGATTGGGAGCCGCCATCGCCGCGATCGCGCTGCTTGCCGGCTGCAGCGCCGCCGATCCGGTGGCCGAGCAGGCACAGGAGCGCCCGCCCGTGGTGGTGGTGATCTTGGACGAGTTCCCCACCGACGACCTTCTGCTGCCGAACGGCGAGATCGACGCCGAGCGCTTCCCGAACTTCGCGCGCCTCGCCGCGATGTCCACGTGGTTCCCCAACGCCTTCACGGTCTACGACTCGACCTTCAAGGCGGTACCCGCGATCCTCGACGCCAAGCTGCCCAAGCGCGGGACCGCGCCGGACGTGCGCAGCCACAAGCCGAGCGTCTACCACCTGATGGACCGGCTCGGCTACCAGGTGTTCAAGGTCGAGTCGGCCTCGGCCGTGTGCCCGCCCGCGATCTGCCCCGGCACGCGCACGCGACGCCCCGGCGTGCTGGCTCGCCTCGCGGGCTCGGGTCGCCCTGGGCGCTGGAAGGCTTGGCTCGCCACCATCCGCCGGCGCGAGCGGCCCGGCTTCTACCTCCATCACGCCCTTCTCCCCCACGAACCTTGGATCTACCTGCCCTCGGGGCGGCGCAGCCGCCCCACCGGTGAGGACCCGGTTCCGGGCATCAACAAGCCGCCCTCGTTCGACAACCGCGGCCTGTCGGAGAACAACCACCTCCGGCACCTGCTCCAGGTGGGCTACGTGGACCGGCAGATCGGCATGCTGCTGCGCCGCCTGCGACGCACCCGCCAGCTCGAGGACGCGCTCGTCGTCGTGGTGGCCGACCACGGCTACTCGTTCGCCCTGAACGTGCCCAGCCGGCGGCTCGTGACCGAGGACAGCGTCGACGAGGTGGCCCCCGTGCCCTTCTTCGTCAAGCGTCCCGGCCAGACCGCCGGCGAGGGCGAGGTCGACGAGAGCTTCGTGCGCAACATCGACGTGGTGCCCACGATCGCCGACGAGCTCGACACGGAGGCGCATTGGCGCAACGACGGCCACTCGGCCTTCTCGGAGGCAACCCGCGCGCGCGAGCAGGTGGCGCTCGTCACGCGCGACTTCTCCCACGTCGTCCGGATCGGGCGCGACGAGCTCGACCGGCGCCGGCTGGCCAACCGGCGCCACTGGGCCGACCTGTTCGGCACCGGCGCGCAGAGCCGGCTCCTGTTCGGCGACCCGTGGACGCAGGCCTACCGGATCGGGCCGCATCCGGAGCTGCTCGACCGGCGCGTGGCCGGCCTGCGCCGGCTGCCGTCCGAGGGCGTCCGGGCCGATATCCGCAACGGCGACCTCGTGCGCGCGGTCTCCTCCGGCAGCGGGCTCCTCCCCACCCGCGTGACCGGGCGTCTATCGGGCGTGGCCCGGGGGCGGGAGCGCGACCTCGCCGTGGCGGTGAACGGCCGTATCCGGGCGCTCGGCAGGAGCTTCCATCTCTGGCGCCGCCAGCGCGAGTACTTCTCGATGATCGTGCCGGAGAGCGCCTTGCACGAGGGCGCCAACCGGGTCGAGCTGTTCGAGGTCCGGGCCGCGAGCACGCTGGTGCCGCTCGGCGGCGCGCCCGACCCGGCTCAGCGCACCTTGTAGGCGGAGTTGGGCTCGGCGCTGCCGTCGTGCCTGACGGCCGGCGGGTGCACGCTCGTGTCCACGAAGGCGCAGAAGTAGCGCTCGCGGTCGTCGCGAGCGATGCAGGTCCGGAAGTAGTCCTCGCCGAGCCGAATCGTGTTCGCGGTCTCCAGGTTGCGCTCGAGCTCGGGGCTGCCCTGCGAGAGCACGAAGGAGCGGAAGGCCTCCGCATTGCGCTCGGTGTCCTCCGTCTCGGAGACCACGAGCGGTCGGGCGGCCAGCCCCGCGGCCAGCACGCCGACCACACTCGCGAGCAGCAGGCCGGTGCCGACGCGGTCGACGAGCACCTCGCGCTGCGCGCGCGGGGGCGCGCCCCGGGCCGCGGCCGTGCGGTTGTGCCAAAGCCGGCGGGCGAGCCAGGGAGCCACGAGGCCGACCAGCACCAGGTTGCCGAACGTGGCCAGCAGGATCCCGGGAATCAGGTCCACGCCCGTGCGCACGGGAGGCAGCAGGTGGAGGATCAGCCCGTCGACCAGCGTGATTACGACGAAGGACGGCCACATCCAGGCGCCGCGCAGGCGCCAGCGGATTCTGGTCGGCCAGAAGCGCTCCTCTCGGTCCACCCGACGCAGAGTAGCCTTGGGTGGGTGGACGACCTCTGGGTCACACAACTCGGGCGAATCGGCTATCGCGACGGGGTGGCGCTCCAGGCTGAGCTCCGCGAGCGCCGCCACGCGGGGCTGCTGCCGGACCTGCTGCTCGTGCTCGAGCATCCGCCCGTCTACACCAAGGGGCGCCGCACCGAGCCGGGCGACCTGCCGATGAGCGAGGACTGGTACCGGGCTCAGGGCATCGACGTCTGCGAGACCGATCGCGGCGGCCGCGTGACCTACCACGGTCCGGGCCAGCTCGTGGCCTACCCGATCATGGCCGTGGACCGCGTCGCTGACTTCGTGGCGACAATGGAGCGGGCGATCGTGGCGGCCCTGGCGGACGAGGGCATCGCGGCCGAGCGGCGCGACACGCCGTTCACGGGCATCTGGAAGGGCGACGCGAAGATCGCCTCGATCGGGGTGCGCGTGCGAGACGGAGTCTCGACCCACGGCCTCGCCGTGAACGTGGACAACGACCTTCAGCCCTTCGAGTGGATCGTGCCCTGCGGGATCGACCACGTGCGGATGACCTCCGTGTCGAAGGAGACCGGTCGCGTCGGCCTGCTGCCCTGCTTCCGCAAGCGGATGGCCTGGCGCTTCTCCGAGGCGTTCGGGCGCCGGCAGCGGCTCGTGAGCCCGCGCCGCGTACTCGAGGCGCCCCTGGTTGCCGCATGAGCACCCGCTCGCGCTCGAATCCCGGCGGCGCCCGGGTGCTCGACATGGGCGAGGTGCGGCCGTTCCGCGACCGCAAGCCGGCGTGGTTCAAGCGTCCCGCGCCGGGCGGGCCGCAGTATCGCGAGCTGCGCTCGATGATCGAGGGCGAGGGCCTGCACACGGTCTGTCAGGAGGCCGCCTGCCCGAACATCGGCGAGTGCTGGGAGCGCGGCACCGCCACCTTCATGATCCTCGGCGACACCTGCACGCGGCGCTGCGGCTTCTGTAACGTCAAGACCGGCAAGCCGACCCACAACGATCCGCTCGAGCCGCTGCGCGTGGCGCAGTCGGTCAAGCGGATGGGCCTCCGCCATGCGGTGATCACGAGCGTCGACCGCGACGATCTGCCCGACCTCGGAGCGTCGGCCTTCGTCGGCGTGATCCGCTCGATCCGGCGCATGGCCCCGGGCTGCAAGGTGGAGGTGCTCACCCCGGATTTCCGTGGTGAGGAGATGCCGCTCGCGCGCGTGATCGCCGAACGCCCCGACGTGTTCAACCACAACGTCGAGACCGTGCCACGGCTCTACCCGCTCGCGCGACGCGGCTCACGGTTCCTGCGCTCGTGCCGGGTGCTGCGGAACGCCAAGGAGCTCGGCGGCGACGAGGTCGTGACCAAGTCGGGGCTGATGACCGGCCTCGGCGAGTCCAAGCAGGAGCTGATCGAGGCCTTCGGGGTGCTGCGCCAGCACGGCGTGCAGGTGCTGACCGTCGGCCAGTACCTGCGCCCGACCCGCAACCACCTCCCTGTGGTCCGCTACTGGCACCCGGACGAGTTCGCCGACCTCGAGCGCGAGGCGTACGCGCTCGGCTTCGACTCGGTGGCCGCCGGCCCGCTCGTGCGGTCGAGCTACCACGCCGAGCAGACGCTCGCGCAGGCCTCGTCCGGCGTCTGATGTCCGGCGGGCGCCGGCGGCTGGCGCTCGCACCGGTGCTCGCGCTGATCGCCATTGGCGCGATCGTGCTCGTGGCCAACGGGTCGCCGGGCGACGCGGGCGCGGACCGCTGGCGCCCGCTCGCTCCCTCCCCGCTCGAGCGCACCGAGGTGGCCGCGGCGAGGATCGGCCGCTCGATCTACGTGGTCGGTGGGTTCGAGCGCTCCAGTGGAAGGACGGTGGCGTCGGTGGCCCGCTACGACATCCGGCGCGATCGCTGGGCGCGGGTGCGATCGATGCCTCTGGCGCTCAACCACGCCACCGCCGTGGCCTACCGCGGGCGCCTCTACGTGCACGGCGGCTACCGGAGCGCGACGGACCTGGCCGAGCCGGCCGGGGCGCTGCTCCGCTTCGACCCGCGCCCGGGACGCTGGCGCCGGCTGCCGGCCGCGCCCACCCCGCGCGCCGCGCACGCGGCGGCGGTGCTCGGCGGACGCCTCTACGTGGCGGGCGGCGCGAACGACTCCGGCTCGCTTCGCAGCCTCGAGGTCTACGACTTCGCCCGGCGCCGCTGGAGCACTGGACCGAGCTTCCCGGGACCGGCGCGCAACCACGCCGCGGGCGTGGCCTCCGGCGGGTGGTTCTACGTGCTCGGCGGCCGCGACCGCGGCAACCTCGCCGTCGCCGAGCGCTTCAACCCGCGCCGCCGCGAGTGGCGGCAGCTGCCGAAGATGGGCGTCGCGCGCAGCGGGAGCGCGGCGGTGCGGCTGGGCGACGGCCGCCTGGTGGCGTTCGGCGGAGAGGAACTTGCCGCGGGCGGCGGCACCATCGCCGAGGCCGAGCTGTTCGATCCGAGCGCTCGGCGCTGGCGGCGGCTTCCCGGCCTGCGCACGCCGCGTCACGGTCTGGGAGGCGCCGCGCTCGGACGCCGGGTGTTCGCGATCGAGGGCGGTCCCACTCCGGGGCTGTCGCATTCGAGCGCGATCGAGTATCTCGACGTGTCGCGTTCGCGCTGATCTCGGAGACGCCGGGCACACGTACTCCCTGGAATGCTCGAACGAACGTCACCCGGATGATCCTTCTCGTGGTGGGCGGGGCGATCGTCCTCGCGCTCATCGTCGTCGGCGTTTGGCTCATGGAGCGGGCAAAGGCAGAGCCCGCGGCGCGTGCCTCGGGACGCGCCGAAGACCCGCGCGAAGAGGCCGACGCTCGCCGCCGATCGGATCCAAAGCCGAGCATCCTCTCCGAGCCCGAGCGCGACTGACGTCCACGGCGTTGAGGCCCGCCGGGCTTCCGCCATCATGGCCGGGGAGGCGTCGTGTTCCCGCTCAAGGACGACATCCCCACCCGCCGCTTCCCGGTGGTCACGCTGGCGCTCGTCGTGATCAACGTGGCCGTCTACTTCCTCTTCGAGCAGGGCCTCTGGGAGCTCGGCGACACCGGCAACGAGCGCGTGCTCGAGTACGGCGCGATCCCCTACGAGATCTCCCATCCGGGGGATGAGTGCGCCGTCGACGCGAGCGGCACCGCGGTGGTGTGCGAGGGTCAGGCAGGCGTCTCGGGGAGCGCCCCCGAACAGGTCCCCTGGTGGGCCACGATCTTCACGTCCATGTTCATGCACGGCAGCCTGCTGCACCTCGGCGGCAACATGCTGTTCCTGTGGATCTTCGGCAACAACGTCGAGGACTCGATGGGCCGCGCCGCCTATCTCGCCTTCTACCTGCTCGGGGGTGTGGCCGCGCTCGGCGCGCAGGTGGCCATCGACACAGCCTCCGCGGTGCCGACCGTGGGGGCGAGCGGGGCGATCGCGGCGGTGCTGGGCGGCTACGCGCTCCTCTATCCCCGCGCGCGCGTGATCACGCTCGTCTTCATCATCATCATCTTCACCGTGATCGAGCTTCCGGCTCTGCTCGTGCTCGGCCTGTGGTTCCTGATGCAGCTGCTTCCGGCGTTCAGCGAGCCGGTGGTGGCGGGGGGAGGCGGCGTGGCGTACTTCGCCCACATCGGCGGCTTCCTCTTCGGCCTGGCGCTGATCAAGCTGTTCGCCACCAACGTGCACGAGGACTACGACGCGGGCCGCCGCCTGCCCGTGTATTAGATGAGCTGATGACGCGCACGTTCGTGCTGCTCGGAAGCCTCGCGATCATCTGCCTGCTGGCGTTCCTCACGATCTCCGTTGCGCTGCGGGACGGCATCGACGTGCTGGTGGTGTTGTCCGCCATCGTCCTCGCACTGCTCGGCTTCGGCGTGCTGGGAGCCCTCACGACCCCGCCCGCGGAATGACGCGGCGGCTGACATTCGGGCTGCTGGTGCTCGTTCCGCTCGCGGCGGTGGCGATCGCCGTGTACGCCTCCTTCATACGCGACGACGGCTACACGCAGCCGCTCGTCCGAGTGGTGGGGCCGGCGCCCGAGCCGGCCCATGCCGCCGTGCCGTCGAGCAGCGCTCCCAGCGTCCCGGGCGTCTCGCTCGCCGCCGTGGACGCCTTCTACCTGCGCCTGAACAAGCCCCCGCGCGCCGGCCTGGTGTTCGACCTCGACTCGGGCTCGGCGCTGTGGCGCCTGCACCCGGAGCGGACCGTCCCGATCGCCAGCCTCACCAAGATCATGACCGCACTGCTGGTGGTCGAGCGCACGCGTCCGAACGAGCCGGTGCGGATCACGCCGGCGGCGCTCCGGTACAGCGGCTCGGGCGTGGGCGTGCTGCCCAAGGGCCGCCGCGTGCGCCTCGAGACGCTGTTGAACGGCCTCCTCATCGTGTCCGGGAACGACGCGGCGATCGCGCTCGCGGTGCACGTCGCCGGGAGCGAGCCGCGCTTCGTGCGCGAGATGAACGAGCAGGCACGCGAGTGGGGCCTCGACTGCACCCACTTCGCCTCCTCACACGGGCTCGAGGACGGCAACCGCTCGTGCGCTCGCGACCTCGCTGTGCTCACGCGGCTCGCCATGCAGCGGCCGCGCATCCGGCGGATCGTCCGCCGCGAGCAGGCCGACTTCCGCTTCCCGATCAAGGGCCACCGGCTGTGGCTCTCGGGGCACAACCCGCTCCAGCGGCTCGGCTATGCGGGCACGCTGGGGCTCAAGACCGGCTACACGGACGCCGCGGGGCGCTGCTTCGTGGGCGTCGCCCGCCGCGGCGGCCGCACCCTGGGCGTCGTGCTCCTCAACTCGAAGGATCCGGCCAAGCACGCGCCCAAGCTGCTGGACGCGGCGTTCGCGACCGAGTTGGTGGGGTAGTGGAGCCAGCCGGGCTCGAACCGGCGACCTCCTGCTTGCAAAGCAGGTGCTCTTCCAGCTGAGCTATGGCCCCAGGCCCCAAAGTCTAGGCCCACGACACCCGTTGAGCCGCGGGCGCGAACTTTCAGGGTTTTGACGGTGCTGGTCGAAAAATCGTCTACCGACGGCATGGAGGGTTCCGTCGAGTCAAGCGGCACGGGACGCCGCTGAGTTGCATAGCGCGGGGGTCGCCGGGGCGGGCGGCCCCCGCCGCAACTCGAAAGGCTCGCGAGACCCGCCGTCGCTCGGGCAAGGCCGCCGCGTCGCCCACGCGTCAATCGAAGTCGAAATCGCGCGGTGGCTTTTGCTCGAACCAGAGCCGGTCGTGCTCTGGGGTCTCCTGGAGGAGTCGGGCGTGTCCTCGAGCACGTCGCCCTCCCCGTCGTCCTCGTCGGCCTCGTCGTCCTCGTCGGCCTCGTCGTCCTCGTCGGCGAACGGCTCGTCGCCTCCGAAGGGGTCGTCGGGCTCCACCGGCTCGAAGGCCGGCTCCTCCTCCGCCTCGGGCTCGGGCTCGTGGGCGGGCGTGTCGCCGCCGGGCGCGGGCGGGCCCTCGTCGGCCGGCTCGGGCTGGAAAGGCTCGGGTTCGGCCTCGAGCTGTTCGGGCTCGGCCTCGAAGGGCTCGGGCTCGGCCGCGTCGCCCGGCTCCGGAGCCTCCCCGGGAAGGGCTTCGTCGAGCTGGGCGCCCTCCGGCTCACCATCCGCGGCCACGGTCTCGCCATCCTCGGCTGGTGGCCCCACCTCGCGCCGGGCCGGTCCGAGTGCCTCGTCCTGCTGGCGCTGCACCTCCTCCTCGGGCGCTCCGTGCTGGCGCTTCAGGTCGAGATGCTCCCTGATGGCATCGTCGAGTATGCCCATCGGGCGGGAGCTTACCGAGGCGCTCAGGAGGCGGCCCGCCGAGCCCGGACGGATGCGGCCTGCACCACGCGGTTCTTTCCCGCGCGCTTCGCTTGGTAGAGCGCCGCGTCCGCCGCGGCGATCAGCGTGTCCCTGTCGGAGGCCGACCCCGGCACCGACGCCACGCCGAAGCTCGCCGTGACGGACAGCGATGACCCACCGCCCACACCGGCCACCTTGGTCCCCTCGATCGCCTTGCGCATGCGCTCCGCGAGCCTGGCGGCGCCATCCGAGTCGGTGCCCGGCACGACCACCACCATCTCCTCGCCGCCGTAACGGGCCGGCGCGTCGATGTCGCGCGAGTGGGCGCGGAGCACGCCCGCCACCTGGGCCAGCACCTCGTCGCCCTGCATGTGGCCGTGGGTGTCGTTGACCGCCTTGAAGTCGTCGATGTCGAGCATCACGAGCGAGAGCGGGCTGTCGAAGCGACGGCTGCGCTCGAGCTCGCGCGAGAGGATCGACGCGAGCGCCCGCACGTTGGCGAGGCCGGTGAGCTCGTCCGTCACCGCCTGGCGCTCGACCGTCTCGTGGAGACTCGCGTTCTCGATCGAGACCACCGCCTGCCCGGCCAGGTACTCGAGCAGCTCCTCCTCCTCGCGCGTGAACTCCGCGTCGCGGCGCGCGATCGAGATCGCCCCGAGGTACTCGGGCCCGCCCACCAGCGAGCGCATCGGCACCGACAGCCCGAACGCCCGCCCTGCCCGGGCGTGCACGGAGCGCCTGCGCAGCTTGGGCGGCGCGTCCTGGTCGAGCGCCTCGAGCAGCTCGGTGCCCACCTCCGGCCGGACGGCGAACGCGGCACGCTCGGAGAGCTCGAGCGCCGTCATCAGATCACCCACGAGCGAGCCGACGTCGTGGTTGGCGAAGGCGCCTCGGTCGAGCGCCACCGCGCGCCCGGCGTCGGCCTCGCAGGCGTCCACGGCCTGGCGCACCGCCAGCGCGACCACGCCGTCGCGGTCGAGCCCCGTGGCCAGCGCGTCGCCGACACGCCGGATCGTCTCGGCCAGCTCCTCGCGCTTTCGCTCGACCTCCTCGATCTTCGACTCGAGCTGGCCCGACATGCTGTTGAACTCGCGCCCGAGCGCTGCGAACTCGTCCCGGCCCTCGACCGGCACTGGCTGCCGGAAGTCACCGCGCGCCAGGCGCCGCGCGGCGCTGAGGAACGTGCGGATCTGTCCGGTGAGGGCACGGCTGATGGCCGTGGCCATCGCCAGCGCGAGCACGAGGAAGCCGGCCAGCAGCACCCCGATGAGCATGCGGTTGTCCGCGATCCGCTCCGAGAGCGCGGCGCTCGGCCGGAGAAGGGCGATCTCGAGCGGCGGCCCGACCGACTCCTCGAGCTGCTCCACCCGGCCGCGGAAGCTCTCCCCGTCGATCTTGAACTCGCGCGGCTCGCCGCGCTCGCCGATTGGCAGCCGGGCCGGCTCGACCGTGCCGGCCAGGAAGCGCCGTTCACGGAACAGCGCGGCGTCGAGGCCCGTGAGACGCCGGACGCGACGAGCCAGCTCCTCGGCGTCCGTCACCGACACGGCGATCGTGCCGACCGTCTGGCCGTCCGCGGCCACGGTCGCCCCGCGCGCGGCCACCGCCGTGGCAGAGCCCACCCGCTCGAGCAGCTCGTTCTCGAGCGAATAGAGCTCGATGGCCACCACGTCGCCCGCGACGAGGGCGCGCAGCTGCTCCGCGGCGGCCTCCAGGTCGGCCCGAGCGAGAGCCGCTCGCAGGTCCCGGTCGCGGGTAACCTCGCGCAGCGCCGGCGCGGCCGCCCTGACCTGCTCCAGGTGCACGCCGAAGGCGGTCCGCGCGCCGGAGGAGATCCCGGCGTCGGCCTTGCCCGTCTCGCTGCGCGCGGTGAGCGTGAACAGCACGACGGCAAGGGCGATCATCGGGACGATCACGATCAGCCCGAAGAACAGGCGAAGCCGACCGCGGAAGCTCACCTTTCTCGCACCTCGGATGCAATTTACAAGCCTGCGGCCTTGATCCGCGGCCCCGCAGCGCCGCTACCATGGGGCGACCTCGGGGCTATAGCTCAGTTGGGAGAGCGCCTGGATCGCACCCAGGAGGTCGGGGGTTCGAGTCCCCCTAGCTCCACTTCGAGAACCCGCTGCAATAGCGGGAACTTGCGTTCCGGGGTCGTTGCGTTCGCTGGCCGGCGCCGACCCGTTGGCCCGGTCTTTTGGCCCGGTCGCAGGCCTGAGGCAGTACTCCGCGTTTCAGTGCATCCCGTTCTGATGCGGTTTCGCGGCGCGCACGCGACTCAATCGCGGGGACGTAATGGAACATTCCTTGTGAGCGCTCGGTTCGAGCCGTTCTCCCGCCTAAATCCACCACCGCGAGGGATTGCGGCTAGCACCGATGCGGGGGGCCGCGCGCGCTGGGACGATTACCCGGTGCGCCCGACCGTGTTGATCGTCGATGATCACGCCGAGTTTCGGCGGTCCGCTGGGGCGCTGCTGGAGGCCGAGGGCTTCGCGGTTGTCGCCGAGGCGGCCGACGGCGATGAGGCGATCGCGGCGGTCGAGCGCGCGCGGCCGCAGATCGTGCTGCTCGACGTGCAGCTTCCCGGTGTGGACGGCTTCGCCGTGGCCGAGCGTTTGGCGGCGGGGCGCGATCCGCCCGTGGTCGTGCTCATCTCGAGCCGTGAGGCGGCGGCTTATGGCCCGCGACTTCAGGCGGCCGCCGCGCACGGATTCATTCCGAAGCGGGAGCTCTCGGGCCCGGCGCTCGCCGCGCTCGTCGGCTGATCGCCGCGATGCGGTCGCTCCGGGTGCTCCTCTGGCCGGCGGGGGCTCTGCTCGGCATCGCCGCAGAGTGGGTCTCCTTCGGCTGGGACGACCCGCGCCACTGGATCCCCGATCTGGTCACGGGCTGGACGCTGATCGCCTGCGGGCTGGTCGCGTGGGCCCGGCGCGGCGACAGTCGAAGCGGGGCCCTGCTGGCGGCGACCGGCTTCCTCTGGTTCATCGGAAATTTCACGACGGCCGCCCTGTACCTCTATCGCGGACCGCTCGTCCATCTTCTCGTCACGTATCCGAGCGGGCGGGCTTCTTCGCGGCGTGAGCGAGCGGCCGTCGTGGTCGGCTACGCAGCGGCAGCGACTCCAGCGTGGCGGAGCGAAATCGTCACGATAGTCCTCGCCGTCCTCCTGTTCGGCGAATGCGCTCGCTCCTACTCACGGGCGGTCGGGCCCGTGCGCCGGATGCGTCTGGTTGCGCTCTGGGCCGCCGGCGGCCTCAGCATCGCGCTCGCCGGAGGTGCGGCCGCTCGGCTCGCCGTATCCGGCGGTGATGCCAGCGACCCGTCGCTTCTCGCGCTCGAGGTGGCGCTATGCGCCCTCGCGGGCGCCGTCCTGGCGGGCCTTCTCTCACCGTCCTGGGACCGCGCAGCGGTGACCGACCTCGTCATCGAGCTCGGCGAGAAACGCGCTCGCACACTGCGTGACGAGCTCGCGCGTGCGCTCGCCGACCCAACACTGGAGGTGGGCTACTGGCTCCCGGCGCGAGGCGTCTTCGTCGACTCGGAGAACCGTCCACTGGCGCTTCCCGACCCGGACGGTGCGCGCTCGACCACACTCGTCGAGGGCGAGGCGGGGCCGGTCGCAGTACTCGTTCACGATTCGGTGGTGCTCGAGGATCGGGGCCTCCGCGAGGCGGTCTCGGCAGCCGCACGGCTCGGCGCCGCCAATGCACGCCTCACCGCCGAGGTGCGCGCCCAGGTCGCGGAACTGCAGGAATCGCGGAGGCGGATCCTCGAAGCGGGAGACGAGGAACGGAGACGCCTGGAGCTGCGACTTCGCGGGGGTGCGCAGGAGCGCCTGGAGCGGCTCGCGGAGCGACTCCGCGCCCTCCGGCTCGCCGCTTCATCCGGGACCGTGAGGGAACGTATCGCCCTGACCGAGGCTCAGCTTGATCGCACGCTGGAGGAGCTCCGGCGGCTCGCGCACGGCCTCCATCCGCGAGTCCTGGCAGAGGCGGGACTTGCCGGCGCGATCTCGTCGCTCGCCGAGCAGGCTCCTGTGACCGTGGAGGTGCTGACCCCCGTGCCCGAGCTGCCGCCGGACGTCGAGGCGGTCGCGTACTTCGTCTGCTCAGAGGCGCTCGCGAACATCGCCAAGCATGCCGAGGCATCCAGAGCCACGGTCACCGTGACGAGCGGCGAGGGCCTGGTCAGCCTCGCTATCGAGGACGACGGCCGGGGCGGCGCCGACCCCGCGCACGGCACAGGTCTCAGCGGTCTGGTCGATCGGCTCGAAGCGCTTGGAGGCACGCTTGAAGTGGAGAGCCCCCCAGGCCGCGGAACGCGCCTCGCCGCCCGTATCCCGTTGGGCGGCGAGGCGATCTGACGCCGCGAGGCTCAGTCGATCTTCATCCAGGGGTTGTAGAAGCAGTTGAAGGCGTCCCCCGGGTCGATCGGCGGGACCGGCTCCAGGTCGAGATTGCCTTCCTCGTCCCTAGTGAAGCTGACCGTCGAGTCGGTGTCGTATTCGATGCTGTGGAAGGTGATTCGGTCACCGTCGACCGAGTAGGTCCCGCCATCGACGCCGAAGCAGCCGCCCTCGAGACGACCGTCCTTCAGCGTGATCGTTTCGACCAGCGGATAGTTCTCGTCTTCGGGGTCGCCCGCCTTGTCCGCGTCGGCCTGGGTCAGCACCATGCGATAGGTCCCGTTCAGACCCGACAGCGGCTTGGCATCGCTAACCGAGGGCGGCCTCGGGACCTTGCCGGTGCACTCGGACGGGATCAAGAGCCCCGCCTCGGCGGGCGTCGACCGCTTCAGCGCCTGGATGCGAGCGAGGAACTCTCCCGTCCTCGATTGCCGTTGGAGGCCTGCGTACAAGGGCTGGAAGGCCTGGCGGAGCGCTGCGAGATCCGCCTCGCTCGCATCGGCGAAGCGGGCGCCCCCCTGGCAGGCCACGTCGAGAGCCCAGGCATCTCTCTTCGCAAGCTCGGCCGACCGTCGCGCTGCGTCCCCAGCCGCCTCCTCCAGCCATCCGCGTTGCTTCGAGGTCAGCCCATCGAGCCGTTCCGGGTTCGCGAGCACGACATCCATCTGGGGCCAGAGATGAACATTGGCAGCCACGTAGGGAGCGCGAGACGACCACTTCGGGTCGGTGTATTGCAAGAGTCCAAACTCGAACCCCTGGAGCGTGCCGTTCTCGAGGGCCTCCTCGCGGTTTGGACCGAAGACCTCTATGGGATCGCCGCCGAGCGCCCGGATCGCCTCGACCTGGCCGTCTGACTTGAGAGTGCCGAAGCTGGTGCGTCTCCAGTCTGCGGGCTCGAGCATCGGCGCATCGACGCTCACCGGCCGGCGCAGGGCGTCCGCCAGGACCGCGAGCCCGCGCACCCCGAGTTCGTCGAGACCTTCCATCATGTCCTCAGTCACGCCGCTCTCGATCACAGCGTTCTCGAGCGCATAGCTGTCGATCAACATCGGCGCCGTCAGCGCCTGGAAGCTCTCCACGCCCAGCGTGTCGAAAACCCGGCTCCCGGCCCAGCCGAGGTCGACCTCGCCGGCGGCGACATCGTGGACGACCTGCTGCTCCGCGTCTGGCGCGAAGTCCGCCCACCGATCCACCACCTCGATGCGCAGCTGGCCGCCGGAGAGCTCGTCGACACGCTCGACGAAGTACTCCACGGCAGGTGTCTGGGCGATGTCGCCGCCTGTGCTGGCCAATC
>Ga0209382_10005125_pt1 | contig 17126 bp, 11 predicted proteins | sample SoiMetdeltSBSDD5_FD_187599 | JGI IMG/M metagenome (GOLD analysis project Ga0209382, IMG submission 187599) | Bulk soil microbial communities from a Populus tree surrounding site in Tennessee, USA - Soil MetaG P. deltoides SBSDD5 (SPAdes) (version 2) | ecosystem: Environmental > Terrestrial >...
AACGCTCGGTGCCGCGGGCTTGAGCGGGCAAGGCGTGGCCCGGCGCGGGCAAGCTGGGGCTAGGCGTGGCTCGGCCGGGCGCGCTCCCGGGAGGCGGTGATCTCGCGCTCGGCCTCGGCGCGGCCGGCCCAGGTGGCGCCCTCGACGCTCTTGCCGGGTTCGAGGTCCTTGTACACCTCGAAGAAGTGCTGGATCTCCAGCCGGTCGAACTCGGGCATGTGGTGGATGTCGCGCAGGTGCTCCATCCGCGGATCGGTGGCCGGCACGCACAGCACCTTGTCGTCGCCGCCCTTCTCGTCGCGCATCCGGTACATGCCGATGGCGCGGCAGCGGATCAGGCAGCCGGGAAACGTCGGCTCCTGCAGGAGCACGAGCGCGTCGAGCGGGTCGCCGTCCTCGCCGAGGGTGTTCTCGATGAAGCCGTAGTCGGTGGGGTACTGGGTCGCCGTGAACAGCGTCCGGTCCAGCCGGATGCGGCCCGTCTCGTGGTCGACCTCGTACTTGTTGCGCTGACCCTTGGGGATCTCGATCGTGACGTCGAACTCCACGACGTTAGTCTGGACCACTCGCGGTAACGGCGGGGAGGAGGCGCGCGGTGCTGGGTGGGCGGCGCCTGCTCGATCGACGGATCGGCCGAACGGCCGGGCGGCTCCTGGAGCGGCTCGCCGGCGACGCCGGGCCGGGACCGCGGTTGCCGGACAGCCGGCTGGGCAGGGCCGCGGCGGTGGTGCTGGTGCTTGCCGTCGCGGCCGCGCTGGCCGTCGGCACCACGCTCGCCGGCCCGGCCATGCTGGCCAGCCTGAACGCCGCGGCCAACCCGCTGCGCACGGTGCCGGCGCCGGAGCCGGAGCTGCCGCGGCCGGCGCTGCGCGCGGTGAGCACCGACGCCCCGTCGCCCACCCGCGCCGGGCTGGCGGCCGCGCTCGACCGGCTCGCGGCGGCGCCGGCCCTCGGCCAGCTCGCCGGCGTGGTGCTGGACCCGGCGGCGCCGACCCCGCTGTGGGCGCGCGAGGCGTCACGGCGCCTGGTGCCCGGCTCGACGGCGAAGCTCGTCACCGCGGCCGCCGCGCTGCTCGCGATGGACCACACCGCCCGCCTGCAGACCACCGTGGTCGCCGGTGCCGAGCCCGGCACGGTCGTGCTCGTCGGCGGCGGGGACCCGACGCTCAGCACGCTGCCGGCCGGGCGGGAGTCCGTCTACCCCGGCGCGCCGCGGCTGGACGACCTCGCCGCCCAGGTGCGGGCCGCGGTGCCCGGCGGCGTCAGCCGGGTGCTGGTGGACGTCCGCCGCTACGCCGGGGACGCGCTCGGCCCCGGCTGGCTGCCGGCGGACGTGCCGGCCGGGTTCGTGGCACCGATCGTGCCGGTGATGCTCGACGGCGGCCGCGCGGTGCCGGCCGACCCGGAGTCGGCGCGCACCGGCACCCCCGCGCTGGCCGCGGCGGCCGAGCTGGCCAGGCGCCTCGGGGCGCCGCCGGGCACGGTCGCGGTGGGCACCGCGCCGCCGCGTGCCGAGGTGCTCGGCACGGTCGCCTCGCAGCCCGTCCGTGAGCTGGTGGCGCAGACCCTGCACTCGTCGGACAACGTGCTCGCCGAGGTGCTGGCCCGCGAGGTGGCCATCGCCACCGGGGAGCAGCCGTCCTTCGCCGGTGCCGCCAGGGCGGTCCGCGGCGTGCTCGCCGCCAACGGCATCGACGTCGCCGAGCTGCGGCTGGTGGACGGCAGCGGGCTGTCCGCCCAGAACCAGGCCAGCGCCCGCGGCCTGGCCGGCGTGCTCGCCGCCGTGGTGGCGCCGCAGAGCCTCGACCCGCGCACCGCCCGGCTGCGGCCGCTGCTCGACGGGTTGCCGGTGGCCGGCGGCACCGGCACGCTCGCCGCCCGGTACGGCGAGGACGCCGCCAGGGGCGGGCGGGGTTACGTCCGGGCCAAGACTGGCACGCTGACCGACGTGAACGCGCTGGCCGGCGTGGTGCTGGACGCGGACGGCCGGCTGCTGGTGTTCGCGCTGCTGTCGAACGGGTCGGTGTCCTCGGCCGCCCGGCCGGCGCTGGACGCGGTTGCAGCGGCCCTGCGCGCCTGCGGCTGCCGCTGAGTGGACCGGTTGGGCCAGTTGCGCACGATTCCGCCGACACGGCATTGGCCGCCGGTCGATACCGCCAGGTAGCGTCGGCGTCATGGCTGCGGCTGAACAGCACGAACTGGACGCCGCCGAGCCGGTGATCGACTGGGCGATGGCGGCGGCCGTCGCGCGGCGGCTGGTAGGCGCCGGCCCGGACGTTCCGGTGGAGGAGGCGCTGACCTCGGTGCGGCGGCTGCGCGCGCTCGCAGTGACCGCCGAGCTCCACGTGCGGGAGCTGACCGGGCTCGGCGGCGGCCTGCCGTTGCATCAGGCGGACGTCGTTGACCGCGCCGGCTGGGTGAATGCGGCCACCGAGGGGCTGGCCGTGCTGACCGCGGGTGGCCTCGGTGCGTCGGTCACCCCGTCGCGGCTGGCGTCCGGGGCGGCCGGCCTGCAGGCCGGGCTCGCGCTTGGCTACCTCGGCTCGCGGGTGCTCGGGCAGTACGACCCGTTCGGCGGCGGGGTGGACGGCCGGCAAGGCCAGGGACGGCTGCTGCTGGTGGCGCCGAACGTGGTCGCCGTGCAGCGGGCGCTCGACGTGCCGGCCGACGACTTCCGGCTGTGGGTGTGCCTGCACGAGGCCACCCACCGGCTGCAGTTCACCGGCGTCCCGTGGTTGCGCGATCACTTCGCCGGGCTGGTCGCCACGTTCCTGTCCACAATGGACACCACGGCCAACGGCTTTCTCGACCGGCTGCCCGAGGCGCTGCGCGCCGCCAGGAGCGGCTCGGTGCGATCCGACGCCGGTGGGCTGATCGCCTGCCTGCAGGCACCGGCGCAGCGCGACGCGATGAACAAGCTGCTGGCGCTGGCCACCCTGCTGGAGGGGCACGCCGACCACGTGATGGACGCCGTCGGGCCGCGGGTGGTGCCCTCGGTCGCCACCATCCGCACCCGGTTCACCGCGCGACGACGCGGCGGTGGTCTGCTCGACCGGCTGCTGCGCGCGCTGCTCGGGGTGGATGCCAAGGTGCGCCAGTACGCCAAGGGCTCCGCGTTCACCCGGCACGTGATCGACGCCGCCGGCATGGACGGCTTCAACGCGGTGTGGACCTCGCCGGAGACGCTGCCGACCCGCAAGGAGATCGACGCCCCGGCCGCGTGGTTGCGCCGCGTCCACCCGTGAACGCGGTAAACGCGGTAAACGCGGTAAACGCGGTTCACGCGGTTAGCGCCGTCCGAGCGGCGGTCCGGCGCTTTCTGGACGCCGCCGGCATCGAGTGCGGCGCCATCGAGTGCGGCGCCATCGCGGTCGCCTGCTCCGGCGGCGCGGACTCGCTGGCCCTCGCCGAGGCCGCCGTGCACTATGCCCGGGCGACGGTGCCCGGCCTTGGCCTGGCGGTGCACGGCCTTATCGTCGATCATCGCCTGCAGCCGGGTTCGGACGCCGTCGCGGCCGCTGTGGCCGACCAGCTCGTCGCCATCGGCTGCGCCGCCGTGCGGGTGCTGCCCGTCTCCGTGCCCGGCCCGGCAAACCTCGAGGCCGCGGCCAGGGCGGCCCGCTACGCCGCGCTCGACGCCGCCCGCCCGCACCCGCAGTCGCTCGTGCTGCTCGGCCACACCCTCGACGACCAGGCCGAGACCGTGCTGCTCGGCCTCGGCCGCGGCTCCGGCGCGCGGTCCATCGCCGGCATGCGGGAGCTGGACCCGCCGTGGGCCCGTCCCCTGCTCGGCGTGCGGCGCTCCGAAACCCGCGCCGCGTGTGCCACCCTCGGCCTCACCCCCTGGCAGGATCCGCACAACGCCGACCCCCGCTTCCGCCGCGCTCGGCTACGCTCCGAGGTGCTGCCGGCGCTCGAATCCGTGCTCGGCGGCGGCGTGGCGCCCGCGCTCGCCCGCACCGCCGCCCAGCTGCGCGACGACTGCGACGCCCTGGACGCCCTCGCCGCCGACCTCCTCGCCCGCGCCAGCCCCCCGCACACCCCGCTCGGCCCGCACACCCCGTACACGCCGCTCGGCCCGCACGCCCCGTACACGCCGCTCGGCCCGCACACCCCGCTCGGCTCGCCGAACGCCGCCGTCGGCGATCCGGACGTCGAAGTGCTGGCGGCCGCCCCCCCGGCGGTGCGCCGCCGGGCGCTACGCTCCTGGCTGCTCGCTGGCGGTGTCACCGAGCTGACCGACGCCCACCTGCGCGCCGTCGACGCGCTGGTCGACCCCGCCCGGTGGCGCGGTCAAGGCCCAGTGGCCCTGCCCGGCCGCCTCGACGCCGCCCGCACCGCCCGCCGGCTCACCCTCCGCCCGCACCACCGCCCCTCCCCAACCACCTAGCCCGCCCACCCCGCCACGTCGCCACCCCGCCGCGTCGACATCCCGCCGCGTCGACATCCCGCGGCGTCGACATCCCGCGGCGTCGCCGCCTCGCCGCCTCGCTGACCCCGCCACCGTCGCCGAGCTCGACACCACCGGGCTTTCCTGTCCTTCTGACCCCGCTGTTGTCGAGTTCGGCGACGGCGGCGGGGTGGCAGGGGGCTGCGGCGGAGCGAGGGCGGCCGGTTCCCGCCAGCCATGCCATCCCCGCCAGGTGGTGGCGCGGATCCGTCGGTGTCGCTGAGCTCGACAGCAGCGGGCCTTACCGGCGAGTAGACCCCGTTGTTGTCGAGTTCGGCGACGTAGGCGGGGTGGCGGGACGGCGGCGGGGGCGGCAGGGGGCTGCGGCGGAGCGAGGGCGGCCGGTTCCCGCCAGCCATGTCACCCCCGCCAGGTGGTGGCGCGGATCCGTCGGTGTCGCCGAGCTCGATAGCAGCGGGCTTTTCTGTCCTTCTGACCCCGCTGTTGTCGAGTTCGGCGACGTGGGCGGGCGGTGGGACGGCGGCTGGATGCGGCGGGCGGCGGGATGGCGGCGGGACGGCGGGGCGGCGGAAGCGAGGCGGGGCGACGGCGGGACGGCGGCGGGACGGCGGGACGGCGGCGGGACGGCGGGACGGCGGAAGCGAGGGCGGGGCGAGGGGCGGGCTGCGGCGGCGACAGGGGCGGGCCGTGGCGGGGCGAGGGGCGGGCTGCTGCGGCGGCGGCGGCTGGTGACGGCGGAGTTGTCCGTTTGGAGTGGGGGGTGGCACGTGGCAGGCTGCTGGCTGTCTGGCGGAGGGCGGCGTTGAGAGAACGAGGTGGTCGTGGGCGTGCAGAGCGCGAATCGTCCGCTCGGCCAGTACACCGGTGATATTGCCGCCGTGCTGGTCACCGAGGAGCAGATCCGGGAGCGGACCGCCGAGCTGGCTGCGAAGGTGGCGGCCGACTACGCCGACGAGCAGATGCAGGATGACCTGTTGCTGATCGGCGTGCTCAAGGGCGCGGTGATGTTCATGACCGATCTTGCCAGGGCCCTGCCGATCCCGGTGCAGCTGGAGTTTATGGCGGTCAGCTCGTACGGCTCGGCGACATCGTCGTCCGGCGTAGTCCGGATTCTCAAGGACCTCGACCGGGATATCGCCGGCCGGCACGTGCTGATCGTCGAGGACATCATCGACTCCGGACTCACGCTCTCCTGGCTGCTGAAGAACCTGGCCACGCGCAACCCGGCGTCGTTGCAGGTGTGCGCCCTGCTGCGCAAGCCGGACGCGGTGAAGGTCGACGTGCCGGCCGTGCGCTACGTCGGATTCGACATCCCCAACGAGTTCGTCGTGGGTTATGGCCTGGACTACGCGGAGCGCTACCGCGACCTGCCGTGCATCGGCACCCTGGAGCCGAGGGTCTACGCCGAGTCGACGGGCTGACCGGGCAGCTGGGCGGCCAGCCACGACATCCTGCGGTCGGCGCTGTTGACCTGGCGCTGGTACAGCGTCACCCCGACGAGGTAATCGCCCGTCGGCAGGTGGTAGTAGTAGACGGCACCCTGCTCGACGTCGAGCACCAGGCGCACCAGGTGGCTGCCGATCGTCGACCGCACCAGCCGGCCTTGGGTAGCCACGGTGTGGGACAGCTGCCCCGAGAGGTCGACGTAGAACTTGCGCCGCGCCTCCGGAGTGATCGAGCCGATCGGCGTGCGGAGTTCGGGGTGCGCAAAGCAGTCGACGACGAGATCCGGGCTCCAGCCCCGTACCCGGGACACGAAGTGCAGGTCGGCATGGCGCACGGCGCGCAGCGCGGGACGCAGCGCCGGATCGTCGCGGTCGCCGTCGACCGCTGTTTCGGTCGAGGTGACCCGGCTGGCGGTGGTCAGGCCGAGCGGGACGTCGAGCGCGCTGTCGTCGGCCCACCCCCCGGCATCCTGGCGTGGCAGTTGCATGCGCTGCCGCAGCGCGTTCACCAGGTCGGTCATCGCTCGGTCCGCCGCGTCGACGGTGGGCAGGTCGCAGAGCAGGGTGCCGGACTCGCCGGTTGCCTGGCCGAACGCGAAGCCCACGACGAACTGCCCGGGCACCACCGCGTAGCACAGGATGGCGCCGTGTTCGGCGTGCAGCACGACCCGGATCAGCCGGCCGGTGCCGGCTTCGTCGAGGCGTTCCTCCTCGGCGAGGACGAAGCCGGTGAGCAGCCGGGCAGCGCTGGCGCAGGCGGTGCGCATCTCGGCTGCGTCGAACTCCACCGGGCAAGCGGCCCGGACCTCGGATGACTCGAACACGTCGATCATCAGGTCGTCGATGCCGCCGTTCACCTCGATCACGGCGTGCAGCCCGCCGGTGGGTCGCACGACGCTGGCACAGAGCTGTTGCACCCAGGTCACCTCGGCGCCTAGGTGCGCCGCCGTCCACACCCACTGCTCCCGGTTCGCGCTCACTGCGTCGATCACTCCTCGAACGTGCCGCCTGATCAGAAGAGTTGGATGTCGAGCTCGCGCCAGTCGCCAGGCGATGCCGCGAGGGTGGCCCCCAGGTTGTGCTGACGGCGTTCGTGATCGGGTGGGTCGATCCCAGGCAGCGCTGGCAGTTCGCCGCGACAAGCCGCAGCTTGGCCTCGGCCAGCTGCCGATCCCCGGCCTCGGCCAGCGTGCACGCGTGGTTGATCGCTGCCGCCAGCGCCCACGGGTGCAGGTCGTCGAGCCATTCCCGCAGCCCGCGCTCGGCCCGTTCGCCGTGGGTGAGTGCGGCATCCAGCTGGCCGCCGCCGCGGCTGAACAGCGCCAGGTTGTTGCGGCAGACATTGCTGTACGGGTGATCATCGCCGAACTGGGCCACGTAGCCGGCCAGGCAGTGCTCCCCGGCAGCCACGGCGGCCGCCGGCCGGCCGGCGGCGTGCAGGTCCACCGCGTGACCGATCGTGGCCGACATGGTCTGTTCGTGCTCGTCCCCGAAGTACCTCCTGTTCAGCTCGACCAGCTCATGGCCGGGGTCGATGATCCAGGCCGGTGGGCGCTCACCGGTGGTGCGCCACAGCGTGAGCTGGGTGCGCATGGTCCTGAGCTGCTCGGGGTGTTCGCCGCGCTCGTAGCCGCACTCGTCGATGTTCCTGAGGTTCTCGGACAGCAGCTCCAGGGCCCTGGCGTGGTCACCGACCAGGGCGAACAGCATCGCGAGGCTGGACCGCGACTCCCAGACCCACGGATGGTCCCTGCCCAGGACGCGCAGCCGGCGGGCGTGGTTGGTCCGGTGCAGCGCCAGCGCCTCCCGGATGTGGCCCATCTGCAGCATGGACTGCACCAGGTTGTACGCCACCATCAGGGTCTCGGGGTGGTCGGGTCCGAAGGTCTCGGAGAACAGCCGCCAGGTGCTCTGGTCCTCGGCGAGTGCTTCGTTCAGCCGCCCGAGCCGGCGCAGGTCGCCGCCGAGGCCGCGGCTGGTCATCAACGTCCGCGGGTGCCGGCGCCCCAGCGAGCGGCGCTGGCCGACCAGCAGGTCACGATCGATCGCCAGCGCCTCGCCGTACCGGCGCAGCTCCCGCAACAGGTTGGCCCGCTGGGCGGCGAGCCGGCCGACGAGCCGGTCGGCCTCGCCGAACTGGCGGGTCCATGCGGCGTCCAGCCGGTCGCCCATGGCGACCCCCACGGTCCACGACTCGTGGTTGCGCAGCTGGTACAGGTAGCGCACCTGGCTGATCAACCACTGCCGCACCCGCCACCCGTCGCTGCCCGCAACGGCGGCGTCGCCGAGCCATGGCCGCAACTCGGCGTAGTCCGCCTCCACCGCCCCGGCCGGGCCGAGGTGCCGGTGCAGCTCGGCGAGCTCGCCGTGGTGGCGGTCGGCAGCGGGCTCCGGCGGCCCGAAGGCGGCCAGGCTGCGCAGCGCGGTGGCCTGGGCGGCGCTGCGTTGCGGCCGTTGCATCGTCGCCAGCAGGGCGTGCTGCAGCACGCGGTGCATGCGAAGGGTCGCCGGGTGCCCCCAGTCGACCTCGAACAGCCCGAACCTGGTTCCGATCCACAGCACCCTGTTCAGCTCCGCCTCGTCGGCGAGCAGGATCTCGCCGTCGCCGCCGGCCACGACGGCCAGCCCGGTGAGCATGGCCCGGGACTGCATGATGTCGACCATGACGCCGTCGGGGGCGACGAAGGTGCAGCACTGCGCCAGCTTGACGCACAGCCGGCCGTGGGCCGTCTCGCGCAGGGTGGCCAGGGTGAGCCGCAGGATGTGCCGCATGGATGGCAGCTCGGCCGGCCGGGCCTGGCCGGCCACCTCCTCACCATGCAGGAGCTGGTCCAGCAGCTCCCGGCCGGCCTGTGCGGTCGCCGCCGTGGTCGGCTGGCCCCGGCGCAGGACCGCGGCGCGTTGGGTGAGCCAGGCTGTCGCCAGCTGCAGCGCCACCGGGGCGTGGTCCAGCGCGCCGGCGATGCCCATGGCGTCCTTGGGTGGCAGCTCGGACAGCCCACCGCGCGGTCCAGTCAGCAGCTGCAGGCTGTCCTCGGGATCCAGACCGCCGACCAGCAACGGTGCCTGCGGCACGCAGCGCAGCGGCTGCGCGGTCGTGATGATCACGTCCACCGGCCCGCGCGTCGGCAGCAGGTCGCGGACGGACTCGTCGGTGGCGTTGTCGTAGACCAGCAGGTACCGCAGCGGGGTGTTCGCGGGGTCGGCGAGCCGGTCGAGCACGGCGGCCGCCGGATTGCCGGAGCGCGGTACCTGCAGCGGGCCGGCGAGTGCCGCCAGCCGGTTACGCACCGTCTGCCGCTCGGCGGCAGGCACCCACCACACGAGCTGGTACAGGGCGCCGAACCGGTTTGCGTACTCGCGGGCGATCTCGCTCTTGCCGGCGCCGTGCGCGCCCTCGAGCACCGCGAGCCCGGCGCGCCCTGGGTCGGCGCCGGCGTGCAGGGGGCACAGCTGGTCGCGCAGCATCTCCAGGTGGGTGGCGCGGCCGACGAACAGCGGGTTCGGGCTGGGTACGCCCGATTGTTCGAACGGCACGCGGGTATCGCGTGGCGGGAAGCGCACCTCGGCGGCGGGCAGGTCGGGCCCTTCGAACACGCCTGCCGCCTCGAGCAGCTCCCGCCGCGCCCGGCCGGGATCGGCCGTGGTGAGGTCGACGACGGCGCACGGCAACCGCTCCGCCGGCGCTGTGCTGTCGATCCGGACCGCTACCAGCTGTACCGTTTCGCCCGCCGGCAACCCGTCGACGGCACGCTGCAGCTCCCGTGCCGCTGCGGAGGCGGCGAACCGCGCGGAGGAGACGAAGACCAGCGTGCGGCCGGCCGCCGGCCCGGACTGCGGGCCCAGCCGGTGGACGAGCACACCGCACGGCCGCAGTTGCTCGGCGATCCAGTCGGCCCATCGCCGGTCACTCGGGTCGTAGCAGAGCAGCAGGATATCGGCCGGGCCCGGCTCGCTCAGCTGCAGCGCCAGCCGGTACCTGGCCACGGTCGCGGCCGGCAGCGGTCGAGCGGGTCGGCCAGCCGCGGCCGCGTCCCGGCCGGCGATCCCGGCGATCCCGTCGACCAGCCGCCAGTACGCCTCGACGATCGGTCGGTCCGGACCTGGTGGCTCGGCGAGGACACTGACCACACCGTGCTGGTTGCGGTACGCCCAGTCGGGCAGCTCGGCGAACGCGACACCGGCCGGTTCGCCGCCATCGCCCGTGATGAGGTTGCCGAACGGGCGGCGGGCCCGGTTCAGCTCGCTGCGCGCCGCCTGCGAGGTGCCGGTGTGCCGGGTGGACGGCGCGGCGACCAGCCGGATCCGTCGTGGCGCCGCGTCCCGCAGCGAGATCGTGAGCTCGGCCGCGGTGCGCGCGGTGAGCTGGTCGGGCAGGTAGCACACCGCGGCCGCATCGCACAGCCGAGCCGCGGTCGCCGGGTCGGCATCCGGCGGCAGCACAAGCAGTACCAGCGCGTAGCGCGCGCCGTTGTGCGCCGCACCGCGCAGCGCGGCACGCACCTGGCCGGTGGCTGGCACGGCGAGCTCGGCGAGCCGCGCCACGCTGGGCTCTTCGTAGCTCAGCACGTCGATGGTCGCCGGCAGGTATCCGGCCGCACACCGGCGCAGCACGGGCGTGAACGACCGGTGGGCCACCGCAAGGCCGCCGATGGGCGCGGGTTTCACCGCCTCGGCGAGCTGGTCGAGCAGGTTCTCGCCGAGGCCTTCGTGCGCAGGCGCCGGGGGACCGGCGAAGTGCCGTAGGCAGCGGTGCACCGCTGGCTGCTCGGAACCGCAGTCCACGACGAGCACCGGCCGGCCGGTCGCGGCGAGCAACCAGGCCAGGCTGGCCGCTGTCGCTGATGGTGCGCACCCGGCCATCGCGGGCAGGACTGCGACGACGCCGGCGCTACCCCCGGTCTGCCCCTCGCGGTCAACGGTGTTGAGATCCACCATGTCGGTTCCCGGTCTCGTTCAGATTATTGCGTGGAACTGGGCGAACATCGTCGGCTGCGCCGCACGGTCGGTGAGGACGCGTCGTAGCGACTCGGTTAGCGCGTTTTGGGGCAGGTTGGCCAGCTGCGTCAGCGTTACCCCACTGAGGTCGACCAGATCCGATCGCGGGTCAGCCGCAATGGCGTCCGATCGGTCCTCGTTCATGCTCTGCCGCCCGTAAGCTCGCCACCCCATGGTCTCCCATGCTCCGGCGCAGTCGATGTTCGCCCCGATAGATATCCTACTCTCGGTCACGGTTGATGCCCGCAGGCACCCAGCCGTGAAGGGATTTCCGGATCCGGCACTGACAGTATCGGGGAATCGAGGATTCTCGCCCATTCGGCGTACCTTGATGGACCGTAAGTGTGGAGTTATCGGCCGGTGCCCGCCGGAGGCTCGACAACGGTGGTCACCGCTCGCGACAGTGGGAACTCGCCCGCTCATGCCGGAACCACCTGGTGGTGGAGTTCGTCCCGATGACATGGCCACAGCCGTTCCGACAGTTCATTCTCAAGATTCACAGCCGCTGCGATTTGGCCTGTAGTTATTGTTACGTCTACACGAAGGCCGACCAGCGTTGGCGGGCCCGGCCGAAGGTAATGTCCCGGGAGCTCGTGCGTACGGTTTCCCAGCGCATAGGCGAGCACGTACGTGCGCATTGCCTGGACCGGGTGGATGTCGTGCTGCACGGTGGCGAGCCGCTGCTGGCCGGCGCCGACCGCATCGCCGACTGCGCGGCGGCGCTTCGGGCCGCGGTCGAACCAGCAGCCGCGGTCAGCCTGCGGCTGCAGACCAACGCGATGCTGCTGAACCGGGGCATGATCGACGTGCTGGCCAGGCACCGGATCATGATCGGGGCGAGCCTGGACGGCGGGCCGGCCGACCACGACCGGCGCCGGCACCGGCCGGACGGGTCCGGCAGCCATGCGGCGGTGGCAAGGGCGCTGACCGGGCTCATCCGAGGGCCGCACCGGGACCTGTTCAGCGGGCTGCTGTGCACCATCGACCTGAACAGCGACCCGGTCGCCACCTACGAGGCGCTGCTCGCCTTCGAGCCGCCGACGGTGGATTTCCTGCTGCCGCACGGCAACTGGTCGGCGCCGCCGCCGGCGATGGACGGCGAGCCGGCCGGAACGCCCTACGCCGACTGGCTGATCGCCGTCTTCGACCGCTGGTGCGGCGCGCCGCTGCTGGAGACGAGGATACGTACCTTCGAGCAGATCTTCGGGCTGCTGATGGGCGGGCGGTCGACGGTGGCCGGGCTCGGTACCGAGCCGCTGGTGTGCGTGGTGGTCGAGACCGACGGTTCGATCGAGCTGTCGGACATGCTCACCACCGCCTACGAGGGTGCCGGTGCCACCGGCCTGCACGTTCGTGCCGATTCTTTCGACGCGGTGCTGCGCCTGCCGGCGGTGGTGGCCAGCCAGGCCGGCGTCGCTGGGCTCTCGGCACAGTGCCGGTCATGCCGGTTAGTCCGGGTGTGCGGTGGCGGCCTGCACGCGCACCGCTACCGTGCGGGTTCCGGTTTCGCTAACCCGTCGGTGTACTGCCGTGACCTGTTTCGGCTCATTCGGCATTGCCACGACCGGCTGGTATCGGACGTGGCTGAGTGGCCGGTGGCCGGCGGCCAGCAAGGGAAATGACGCGCCCGGGTGTATGTGGTGAACCAGCGGTTTGGCGCTATCGGCCGCCGGGCGATCCGGATATGCTGGATATCCACTTGTCATGCCCGGCCGCGGGCTAGTACGGCCCTGGGGGTGCATATGACGCGACGGCGGCCGTGCTAGCCAGGCGACTCGTTGCGACGTTTGTCGTTGTGTCGGCCGGCCTGCTGGTGGGCGAGCTGGCTGGTGTCCACGAGCTCGGCGAGTCGGTTCCTTTCCTGTTGCTGGCGACGGCGTTGCTGGCGATCGGGTTGTACGGCAGCACATATGGCATCGACAATGCCGAGGTCAGGCAGAACGCCGGCGTCGTGATCAGAGCGGTCACGGTAGGCGTCGTGCTCAAGTCGGGGCTGATCGCCGGCGTCATGTATGCGGTGTTCCGCGACCCGGCGTACATCGTGATCGGCGTGGCCGTGGCGCAAATCGATCCGCTCTCGGTCGCGGTGATGCGGCACCGGGTACGGCTGTCGGAACGGGCCAAGGCGATCCTGTCCGCCTGGTCCTCATTCGACGACCCGGTCACCGCCATCCTCGCCGTGATGCTCGCGTCGGCGGCTGCCGCCATGGGCACGGTGGATGGCGGCGGCACCGGTGGCGGCGTGGTGCTGGGTGGCGTCGCCGGGGTGGGTGTCGGGCTGGTCGGCAACGCCGTGGTGCTTGGCGTGCTGGCGGCCATCTGGTTCGGCCTGCGGCGGATCTCGGCCAGGACACCCGGCCGCGACCCGGACCGCGCCGCCGGCAACGCCGACCGAGGGGGGCTGTCGCGCCGCCTGGCGCTGCTGGCGGTCGTGGTGCTCGTGGCCGTCGCCGCCGTGGCGGTCTACTGGGTGCTGCTGCTCGGGTTGGCGGCCGCCGGGTTGTTCTACCGCCCTGGGCTGGCCGCCGTGCTGAACAGGCTGGTCGCCGTCGCGTTCTGGGTCGCGCTGGTCATGCTCGGGCTGGTGCTGGCAGACGGAGTGCGCTGGTGGCCGGGGCTGGTGCTCGGGTTCGCCGCGTTCGGAGCGCAGGTCGTCGTCGGGGGGCTGCTGACCCGATCGCTGCCGGCTGACCGGGCGCGGCTGTCGTTCAGCCAGCAGAACGGCATCACCGCGGTGATCCTTGCCTTGCTGCTGGAGAACGTCTTCCCCGGCACGGTTGCCGTGGTAGCGCCCGCCGTGCTGGTGGTGAACGTTCTGCACCTGGTGTCGAACCGGGTGCTCGACGCGGTGGCGGATGGAACCAGCCGATGGTCGCCGTCGCCCGCGCCGAACCGGGTGTGGCAGCACCCGGCGGCCAGCCGGATCACGCGGGAAACGCGCTGAGCACGGCGTGGCGTACGGCGACGCCGAGCTCCTCGAACTGCCGGCTGACCGTATAGATCTGCTCGGAGGTCTGCCTGCGCTGGGCGGCATCGCCGGTTCCGGCGAACCCGTCCAGCGACTGCATGGGCAGGATGGTGAGCGCGTTGTCGTAGGCCTGGCACAGCGACTCGAGGTCCTCACGGTCCCGCGGGTGCAGCCGCCCTCCGGTTCCGGGGACGCTGCGGCGGAACCAGTCGTTGACGCCGCGGCGAAATGCATCCGCGGCGGAGCGCAGCATCGTCGCGGTGCCGAGCGCCTGCTGGATGGCATGGTTCGGTGGGCGCAGGAGGGCCGACAGCGGCGCCAGCCGGGCACGCCGCGCGGCCGGATCGACGTTTCCGGCGAACAGGCTGTCCCACGAGTCGGTGCCCGACCCCTTGGCCGTGAGGTTGGTCAGCGTGGCGATGCGTTCGTCGAACAACTGCCGCACTCGCCGCGGAAGCGCCGGCAACGGACCCTCGGCCCCGCCGCCCCCGCGGTCGGCGAAGGCCGCGGCGAGCCGCACGGCCTCGTCCAGCTCGCGGCGCACCACGCCGAAGCCTCGTTCGGCCAGCGAGTGCAGTGACCTGACCTCGGACGAAACCCGTTCCATGGTCTCCTGCGACCTGGCCTGCCGGTCGGCCAGCCGAGCGACCTGTTCCCGCAGCGCCAGATCCGTGTCGCCGCCGCCGGTGGGCTCCAGGCCCTGCCGCATCGCCTTCAGAGCGGTGGCGACATCGCGGAGGAACGACTGTTCACGGTAGATCAGCGGCTCCCGACCGAAGGCGTCGCGGAGCCGCCGGCAGTAGGCCGGGCCGAGCGGCTCGCCGACCACCAGGATCGGCAGGACGCGCAGGTTCTCCGAGGTCCGGACGGCCGCCGCGATGGCCTCCAGCCGGCCGAGACTCTCAGCGTCGGCGACGATCTCGCTGATCACGACCGCGCAACCGGAGCCGGCGTCGACGGGGATCCACAGGTCCACCTTGGACTCGGGGGTGGTGCTGATGACTTCGTCCAGGTCGTACGCCCACCCAAGGGTCCGCACCACCTCTTCGACCAGGAATCGGATATGGCCCTTGAGGCGCGGCCCGATCGACGCCTTGGCCTCGTGCCTGACCATGGCGGCCGTCACCGGCGGCGTCCTCGACTTGTCGATCATCGTTGCGGTGTAGAGGTTGTGGCAGTACATGACGATCTTGCGCACGTTGCCGCCGGTGAGCCGCACGAGCTCCTCGAGCGAGTTGACCGTGAACGGCCAGAGCGGGTCGCGCTCATCCCCGGGTTCCGCGACCGATGCCAGCCGCTTGACAACGAGGTCGCGGGTCTGGGCCGTGGTGAACGGCGGGACCGGAACGAACTCGCCGATGCGCTGCCGGACCGGCTCGCTCAGCATGTCGAACGGTTCCGCCAGCCCGACCAGGACCAGCAGGGCATCGGCGCTGCTGAACACCTCGAAGAACCGGCGGAACAGCTCGGCCGCGGCCGGCTCCTGCCGGTCGTGCGGCAGCAGCTTGGTCATCTCGTCCACGATGAGCACGAACGGCCGGCGCTGGTGCCGGTAGAGCAGGGCGAACACGCCGAACGCGTCCAGCGCGGTCTGCTCGTCGTGGATGGCCCCGGTGATGCCGCGTTCCACCAGCAGCTCGCGCGGGTCGCCACCGCGCAGCCACTCCCACACCGCATCCTCGAAGCCCGGGCGCAGCAACAGCGTCAGGGCCCTGGCGAAGGTCTCGTTGTTGGTCACGGATCGCAACCGGGCCCGCACGCTATCCAGCAGGCGGCTCTCCGGCAGGCCCAGGGTGGCGGTGACCTCGGCCGGGTCGGTGCCCCCCGCGCGCAACAGCTCACCGGCGCGCGCCGCGATCTCGGTCTGCCCCAGCAGCGTGGTCACGACATCCGCGTAGTACTCCCGGACCCGGGCGTACACGTCCTGCCGGAGCAGCCGCTCGATGAAGGTGAGGTAGCTGCCGCGGAAGCTGTCCGCGGCCTCCAGATACACGCAGCCGATGTCGGCCGGCCGGCCGACGCGCATCCGCTCGAGGTTCTCCAGCCCGGCGTGGTTCAGCAGCAACATCGCGAGATGGGTCTTGCCGGAGCCGTAGTCTCCGGTGATGGCGAGCACGTTTCCCAGCTCCGCCAGCTCGCCGGCGGCGGGCGCCCTCGCGGCGGCGATGTAGGCCGCGAGCCGTGCCTGGGCGGTGTGCGTGGCAGCCGTCTCGACGGTGCTCAGCTCGCCGGGGCTCTGCGACGCCTTGGCCACGCCGGCTTGGTTGAACGGGTTTTGCAGTGGCTGTCGAGAGGTGCCGTCATCGCTCATGAGTGCACCGTCCCTTGCCCGCCAGGCGCGAAACATCCCAACAGCACATCGACGATCTCGCTCGATCGGATTGAGTTTAGCGCAGCCGGAGTTGGATTTCCACTTAGCCGCTGGAAGTGCACCTGCCGTAACGCCGAAAGCAGCCGGCCGGCGGTGAGTGGCAGCCCGTTCGCGCCCGCGCTAGTCTGCACTTCGGCCAGTGCTCCGGCGGCTATGATCGGCCGGAAAGCGTTCGAGTTCGGCCACTGGGCAACCAGCGTGTCCGCCTCGCAGGCCTCCAGGTACCGCAGGTCGAGACTGATCGTCTCGTGCGGGCCCGCCGGCCGAAGCGGGGTGGCAAGGGATGATTCCGCGATGCAGACAACGCCGGCGGTGATGGCGCGGCCATAGCAACACAGCTCGGTCATGGCGACGTCCGGATCCGGATCCAGCGGCGGGAGCAGCAGCACGAACCATACCCTTTGTTTGGTGGCCAGATGGATCTCGCCAAGCGCCGGCAGGATTTTGTCGAAGTCCTCGTTTTTGTCAACGTATGCCCTTAGTCCTGGCGGGATGGTTATCTGTTGCAGCTTGAGCTGGAGCCGCTTGGCGACCTGCGCGGTTCGCTCGGATATGCTCTGATTGCGACCTGCGACGCCGATTACGTCGATGACATTGACCTCGTGCTCGGGCTGCTCGCCGAGCGTCGCCCACTGCGCACAGCGGTAGACCAGCGAGGTCTTGCCGCTGCGCGGCGGCCCGTTGACCAGGATCAGGCAGCCGGCGTGCCCGCACAGCCCGTCCAGCCACCCGCCATCCCCCGCGAGCTGGCCGTATGCCTCGCGCAGGCCGCCAACCTGGCAGTAGTAGCCGTCGTGGGCGGTGCTCCTTGCCCGGGGAGGCGGGGACCAGGGGTTGAGCGGCCGCTCCGGGTCGTTCTCGTAGCCGGGAACGACGAACGGGATCGGGCCGCGCACGGCTGCCGTCATGGCGCACCCGGGCCGTCTCCCGGAG
>Ga0209382_10005126_pt1 | contig 17119 bp, 16 predicted proteins | sample SoiMetdeltSBSDD5_FD_187599 | JGI IMG/M metagenome (GOLD analysis project Ga0209382, IMG submission 187599) | Bulk soil microbial communities from a Populus tree surrounding site in Tennessee, USA - Soil MetaG P. deltoides SBSDD5 (SPAdes) (version 2) | ecosystem: Environmental > Terrestrial >...
CGCCGAGCGTGGGCAATTTCCTGCTCGTGCATTTCCCCGCGGGCGAGGCGCCTGAGGCGGATGAGTTTCTCTCTGCGCGGGGACTGGTCCTCAGGCGGATGGAAGTCTATCACCTTCCCGATGCGCTGCGCCTGTCGGTTGGGAGCGAAGAGGCCAATCTGGCGCTTCTCGCAGCGCTCGGGGAATTTGCACAGAGACCCAGGGTAGCGCATGGCTGATCCCATCTTCGAGCGCGTTGCGCTGATCGGTCTCGGTCTCATCGGCTCCTCGCTCGCTCTGGCGATTCAGCGCGGCGGGCTCGCCCGGCATGTCGTCGGCCATGCCAGAAGTCCCAAGACGCGCAAGATCGCAGGCGAGATCGGATTGGCGGAGCGCGTGTGCGAGAGTGCCGCCGATGCGGTTTCCGATGCCGATCTCGTGATCCTGTGCGTGCCGGTGGGCGCCTGCGCAGAAGTTGCCAAGGAAATCGGCCCAAAGCTCAAGGCGGGGGCCGTGCTCACCGACGTGGGCTCGGTCAAGGAGGCGGTCATTCGCGATGTGGCACCATACGTGCCCCAGAGCGTCCATTTCATTCCAGGACATCCGATCGCCGGTACCGAGCAGTCGGGGCCCCTGTCGGGCTTTGCCGAGCTTTTCGACGGGCGCTGGTGCATTCTGACGCCGCCTCCCCTGAGCGATCCAGGCGCGATCGAGCGGCTCAAGTCCTTCTGGCGCGGCTGCGGTTCCAACGTCGAGATCATGGATGCGCAGCACCATGACCTCGTGCTCGCCATCACCAGCCATCTGCCGCATCTCATCGCCTATAATATCGTCGGCACGGCGGCCGATCTCGAGGAGGTGACCAAGTCCGAGGTGATCAAATATTCAGCCGGCGGCTTTCGCGACTTCACGCGCATCGCGGCCTCGGATCCGGTGATGTGGCGTGACGTGTTCCTCAACAACAAGGATGCGGTGCTCGAAATGCTCGGGCGTTTCTCGGAAGATTTGTCAGCGCTGCAGCGGGCGATCCGCTGGGGCGATGCGGATACGCTCATCACCCTCTTCACAAGGGCGCGAGAGATAAGACGGGGCATCATCGCAGCGGGACAGGACACGGCAGCGCCGGACTTTGGGCGGCAGAAGACAAGCGCCGACGCGCCCCTGCCGCCGAAGCGCGGCGGCTAGATCCGAGGGCACCTCAGCCGTGGAGAGCTTCTGGATCTTCGGCTATGGCTCGCTCATGTGGCGGCCGGGGTTCGACTATGAGGAGCGCAACAGCGCCGTTCTCAAGGGTCTGCACCGCGCCCTATGCGTCTACTCGCATGTGCATCGGGGCACGCCGGAGAAGCCGGGGCTCGTCATGGGTCTCGACCGCGGCGGCTCCTGCCGGGGCGTTGCCTTCCGCGTGCGCGAGGAGAATTGGGTGCAGACGCTCGATTATCTCCGCGCGCGCGAGCAGGTGACGATGGTTTACCGGGAGACGCGGCGGCGTGTGCAGCTCGACGGCAAGGACGGGCGCACGGTGCTGGCCGTGACTTATGTCGTCGAGCGAAACCATCCGCAATATGCGGGCAAGCTGTCGCTCGAGACGCAGCTGGCCTATGTGCTGCAGGGAGAAGGGCGGTCGGGGCGCAATCCGGACTATGTGCTGAGCACGGCCGAGCATCTGAGGGAACTCGGCTTTCACGATCAGGCCCTGCACTGGCTGGCCCAGCGCCTCAAGACCTCAGGCCGCGCGCGCCTTGGATGAGAGAAGCGCGTGGTGGGCCTCGAGGGCTGCTTGTGGCGGTGAGAGATCGGCGTCAATGCCGGCGATGAGATCGCTCACCACGGTTTCGGCCTCGGCGGGGTTTCGCGCCAGCAGATGCACGTGAAGCTCATCGGCCGCCTGTGCTGCGGGGAGGTTGAGTTCCATGGTGACTGGATCGAACATCCCGTGGAAGAGACCGACGGCCATCGCGCGGCGGACATCGCCCCGGCGCTGCACGGCAATGAAGCATCCGGAGGGGAGCGGCGGGCAGGACTTCGGCGTGTAAACGGAATGGATGTACTGACGGCCCGATTTGCCCCGCCAATACCAGAAACGGTCGGCGAAATCGGCATAGGCGTTGAGATATGAGGGAAAAGGGCTGTTGTGATGCATGAGAACAAATATAGAACATTTGCGGCCACGGGTCAATGTTTGTGTGCGGCCGTCTCAGAATCGTTATCGAATTTTGCGGTGAGAGGTGTGCTGGCGCCGAGCGCCAGGACAAAACGTCAAAACCTCCAGTTCAACTACACTGCGAATAGCCGCAGCTCAGGCAGGAGTAGCAGCCTTCCTGGAAGACCAGACTGCGCTCGCCGCATTTGGGGCAGGGGCGGCCCAGGGTTTCGCCCGTTGCCGTCAAGGCGGCGCGCTTGACGAGCGCGCCTGCGGCATCGGCAGGCTTCATGAAACCCGTGTCGATCATGTGCCTCTCGATTATGCCGCCGATCGCAGCCAAGAGGCTCGGCACATAGCGGCCCTCCATCCATTGGCCGCCACGCGGATCGAAGACGGCCTTCAATTCCTCGACGACGAAAGCGACATCGCCACCCCTTCGGAACACGGCGGAGATCATGCGGGTGAGCGCCACCGTCCAGGCATAGTGCTCCATGTTCTTCGAGTTGATGAAAATCTCGAAGGGACGGCGGCGGCCGCCCTGTTCGAGAATGTCGTTGATGGTGATGTAGATGGCATGGTCGGATTCGGGCCAGCGCAGCTTGTAGGTGAAACCGGGCAGCACGGCGTGGCGTTCGAGCGGCTTGCGCATATAGACGACGCCCGCAACCTGGCCTTCCGGGCGCGCCGGCGGGTCTTGGGTCTCGAGTGGAAGCTGCGGCTCTTCGCCATCGCCGGGAAGAAGCGGCGTCAGGACGGAACCCGTGATGTCATTGGGCCTGAAGGTCGTGCAGCCTTTGAGCCCCAGGGCATAGGCTTCGTCATAGACGGCCTTGAAGTCCTCGAAGCTCATCGAGGCCGGCACGTTGACGGTCTTGGAGATCGAGGAGTCGACATGGGCCTGGACCGCGGCCTGCATGCGCAGATGTTCGGAAGGCGAGAGATCCTCGGTGGTGACGAAAACATCCGGCAGAGGGGCGTCCTTGTCATGAGTGTCGCGGTAGAGCTTCACGGCGTAGTCCTCGACCGGCTCGTCGCGGTGACTGCCGTCGGGAAGGAGGACGCGGCGGACATAGCTCAGCGCGAAGATGGGTTCGATGCCACTCGACACATTGCCGGCGAAGAGCGAGATGGTGCCGGTCGGCGCAATCGAGGTCAGCAGCGCATTGCGAATGCCGTGCTTTGCGATCTGGGACCGCAGACCCTCGGGCAGGGAGGAAATGTGCCCCGAGGCGAGATAGGCGTCGCGGTCGAAAAGCGGAAAAGGCGATTTCTCGCGTGCGATGGCGATGCTCGCCTCATAGGCCGCCGTCTCGATGGCGGCCATCCAGGACTTGGCGCGGGCGACGGCGTCTGTGGAACCATAGCGCAGCCCCGTCATGGCGAGCCCGTCGGCAAGGCCCGTTAGCCCCAAGCCGATGCGGCGCTTGGCGTGAGCTTCACGCTTCTGGGCTTCGAGCGGATAGTTCGAAATGTCGATGGCGTTATCGAGCATGCGCACGGCGGAGGCGACGGCCTTGCGCAGAGCCTCAAGATCGAGCGCAGCGTCAAGGGTGAAGGGCTTCCGAATGAAACGGGTGAGATTGACCGAGCCCAAAAGGCAGGCGCCATAGGGCGGCAGCGGCTGCTCGCCGCAGGGATTGGTCGCCTCGATCGTCTCACAATAGGAGAGATTGTTGAGGGCATTGATCTGGTCGATGAAAATGACGCCCGGTTCGGCTGACGCATAGGTCGAACGCAGGATCCTGTCCCAGAGCTCGCGCGCCTTGAGGACGCGGTAGACGCGACCGGCGAAGGTGAGCTGCCAATCTCCGTTCTCTCTCACCGCCTTCATGAAGCGGTCGGTGATAAGGACGGAGAGATTGAACATGCGCAGGCGGGCCGGATCGTGCTTGGCGGCGATGAATTCTTCAATGTCGGGATGATCGCAGCGCATGGTCGCCATCATGGCGCCGCGGCGTGAGCCCGCCGACATGATGGTGCGGCACATGGCGTCCCAGACGTCCATGAAGCTCAAGGGCCCCGAGGCGTCGGCGCCGACGCCCAACACGGGCGCGCCCCTGGGGCGCAGGGAGGAGAAATCATGGCCGATGCCGCCGCCCTGCTGCAGGGTGAGGGCGGCCTCCTGCAATCCCTCGAAGATGCCGTCCATCGAATCCTCGATGCGGCCCATAACGAAACAATTGAAGAGGGTGACGCGGCGACTGGTCCCGGCGCCCGCAAGAATACGGCCGGCGGGAAGAAATTTGTGGTCTTCGAGCGCTTCATAGAATTCTTGCGCGAGGCGGTCGCGCTTCGAGGCTTCCTCAGGTGCGGCCAAGGCTGTGGCGACACGGCGCCAGGTGTCCTCCACCGTCTCGTCGATCGGCGCTCCGGTTGGGTCCTTCAGACGGTATTTCATCTCCCAAATGTCCTGGGCGATGGGCTGAAGATGATCGAGCGCGGGCGATTTCATCACGTCCTCGGGCAATGGGGCGGCAGGCTGTTCTTGGTTTGTACCAGTATACAGATAATGCGGTCGAGGCTCAACGTCCTGATGCCAGAAGCTCGTCTGTCTTGTTCTCGATCGCCTGCTGCAACCGTTTGGCGAAGACCTCCTTCGACAGGCCTGCGGGGATGGCGGGGAGAAATTCCATGAGGATGGTGCCGGGATAGCGCATGAATTTGCGCCGCGGCCAGTACACACCCGAGTTGAGGGCGAGGGGCACGCAGGGAACGCCGAGGTTCATATAAAGGGCAGTGGCGCCGGGCTTGTAGGCGGGAGGGGCACCCGGGGGCCGGCGCGTGCCTTCGGGGAAAATGAGGACCTGGCGTCCTTGCGCCACCGCTTCGCGGGCACGGGCGATGAGGCGTTTGAGCGCCCCTGCGCCGGCACCACGGTCGACGGGAATCATCTCGAATTTGTGGGCAAACCAGCCAAAGAGCGGAATGAGCATCAATTCGCGTTTCATGATCATGGCCGGATCATCGAGGAGCGGGAGGACGGCGAAGGTCTCGAACAGCGACTGATGCTTCGAGGCGATGAGGGCCGCTCCCTTGGGGATGTGCTCGCGGCCGCGCACCTCGAGGCGTGTGCCGGCGATGACGGCAAGAAGGCGAATGGAGGCCATCGACCAGAGTTTCAGCGACCAGATGGCGGCGGGCCGGGGCGCCAGGAGGAGGGGCGCGAAGATCAGCATGAACAGGATGAGGTTCAAATAGAAAAGACCATTGAACAGGGCCGAGCGAAAGGCTTGCATGACTCTAGAGTTCAAGATTGCTGAAGCTGGCGCAACACGGCCAGATGTGCCGTCACCATGCTCAGAAGCGTGGCCGCAACGGGCACGATGAGGAAGACGGCATAGGTCGCCACCGCAACAGATGGGGCGGCAATGAGAAGATCGGCGGTCGCCGCACTCAAGCCCGAATCACCTTTTTCGCCGACGAGGCCCAAGGCGGCAAAGGTGAGGAGACCGCCCAATGTGCCCAATAGCCCGGCGACAAAGGAGCTTCTGAGGAAACGGGTCTTGACGGCGCGGGCGATGAAGCCGTCATCGGCGCCGACGAGATGCAGGACCTCGATGACGCCGCGGTTGGCGTCGAGTACGGAGCGGGTGGCGAAGATCACGAGTGCTGTGGCCGACAGCGCGATCAGCGCCAGTATGGCGAGACTCAAGCTGCGCAAGGTGGATGCCGCGCGGGTGAATTGCGACTGCCAGAGGAGATGGGTGTCAAGGCTTGCCCCTTTTACATCCGCTATCAAACGTTTCTCGAGGCGGGCGAGGTCGGGCGGCACTTTCGAATCGAGCGAAACCGAAATGAGTCGCGGCAGGGGCAGCTCGGCCAAGGCCGGCGAGGCGCCGAGCCAGGGTTCGAGCAGTGCGCTCACGTCTTCGGAACCCAGCGCGCGCGCACTCGACACGCCCGGAGTCGAGGCCAATATGGCGAGCGCCTTGTGCGTCTCGGCCTCAAGGTCGCTGCCGGACAATTGCCTCACCTCAACGGTTGCTTCCGAGGCCATGCCGGACACCCATTGCGAAACGGCCGCTTCGATGAGCATGAGAGCGCCCAGCGCCAATGTCGCCAGATAGCACATGACCGCCATGGCGAGCGTCAGCGTTCGCATGGGCTGGGCCTTGGCTGAAATGACGGCGGAGGGCGGCATCAGTGCAGCTGCCCCTTCTCGAGACGCAGGACCTCGAGCCTTGCGTCCTTGAGGAGGTTGGGATCGTGGGTGGCGATGAGCACGGTGGTGCCGAAGCGATTGAGCTCGTGGAAGAGGCGCAGGAGCCGCTCGGCCAGCGCGGGGTCCACGTTGCCGGTCGGCTCGTCGGCGAGCAGGAGTTCAGGCTTGGCGACCACCGCCCGGGCGATAGCCAGGCGCTGCTTCTCACCGCCCGAGAGTGCCGGAGGCAGCATGTGCGCGTACGCCTTAAGGCCGACCCAGTGCAAAAGCTCCATGACGTCGCCGCGATAGGACTCGGGCCTTCGTCCTGCAGCACGGAGCGGCAGGGCAACATTGTCGAAGGCCGACATGTGGTCGATGAGCTTGAAATCCTGGAAGACGACGCCGATCCGGCGACGCAAGGAGGGCAATTCCGAGCGGCGAAGCGAGGCGATGTCGCGTCCGAACAGGCTGATGAGGCCGCGGGTGGGGCGCAAGCTCAAGAAGAGAAGTTTGAGCAGCGAGGATTTCCCGGCGCCTGAGGGCCCTGTGAGAAAGCTGAAGCTGCCCTTTTCCAGGGCGAAACTCACATCGCGCAGGATCTCGGGGCCTGTCCCATATTTCAAGCCTATGTTCTCAAGGCGGACCAGCTTCAGCACCTCGCGCGTTCGGGCTTAAGGCGACCTTAACCATGTTGCCGCTTAATTTGCGGTAAACCGCGCCCCGGTCGAGTCCTTCTCGGCGGGGGCGCCGAATCAGATGCTTCCAAGTGCGAGCGATGATAGTCGTCTGTCCCACCTGTGCAACTCGCCATAACGTGCCGCAGAGTCATCTCGGACCTGAGGGAACGATGATGAGCTGTGCGGTTTGCGGCCACGGCTGGATCGAGAGCCGGGCCTTGAGCATCGTCGAGCCGACCCCGTCGCGCGCGGGACTTGCTCCGCCCGCTGGCGGTCTTCTGCACGTCGATGAGATCATCGAAGAGCGCGAGGTGATGCGCCTGGCGCAGGCGGCGCTTGCGGCCGAGGCGCAATTCGCGCAGGCAAAGTCGAGACGGCGCAAGGAACTCAGAGGCTGGGCGGTGCTCGCAACGTTGATCATATCCGCCACGGGCATTGCCTTCGCCCTGCCGAATGAGGTGGCGCGCGCCTTCCCTCCTGCCCAGCTCATCTATGCCAAGGCCGGTATTGCGGTGAATGCGCTCGGACTGGAATTCAGGAACGTCGGTCAGCAGCACAGCATCATCGAGGGCGTCAGGGTGCTCGCGATCCAGGGTGAAATCGTCAATGTCGGAAATCGGGAGCTGTCCATACCCATCGTTGCATTCACGCTCGAGGACGAGAAGATGATGCCGGTCTACGACTGGCGGCTCGTCGCCACGACCAGACCGGTGAAGCCCGGAGAGGTGTCGACCTTCGTCACGCGCATCGCCTCGCCGCCGGATACGGCGCGACACGTCGAAATTCGCTTTGCTCCCCATGGTGAAACAGGCTCAAATGCCGGCCATGACGACAGTGCGAATTGATGGGCATCTGATCAACGTTCTCTTCTCGGAACACGAGATCGAAGCCCAGATCGAACGAATCGCCCAGGAAATCGCGAGGGCGGCGCCGGAGCGGCTCTTGATCGTGCCGATCCTGAAGGGAAGCTTCGTGTTCGCGGCCGATCTCATGCGCGCCTGCCATCGGGCGGGGCTCTCGCCCGAAGTCGATTTCATGATGCTTGCCAGCTACCGCGAGAGCACGGTGTCGTCGGGACAGGTTGACATCCTGCGAGACATCGCCACGGACGTCAGCGGACGCGAGGTGCTTCTCGTCGACGACATTCTGGAATCGGGCCGCACGCTCGCCTATGCCAAGGATCTTCTCGCGGCACGGGGCGCCAAGCGGGTGATGACGGCGGTCCTCCTCGACAAAAGCGGCAAGCGGGCGGCCGAAATCGAGGCGGACTTCAAAGGATTCGACTGCCCAGACAAATTCGTCGTCGGCTTCGGCATGGACATGGGACATGCATTTCGCGAATTGCCTTTCGTCGGCTATGTGGCGCGCGGGTGAGGCCCCCTATTCCTCGCCCTGGCCCCGCGCAGGACGACTTAGGTTCTGCGGTCATTCCTCCATCGTCATCACCGGGCTTGACCCGGTGATCTCTTGCGCGTGACACAAGATGGCCGGGTCTTCGCCCGGCCATGACGCTAGGTTGGGTCAATACAAGCCGCGCAGCAGGCGATCGAAGTAGTCGAGTTCGATCTGTGGGCGGTTGGCATCATTGGCGCGGTTGCGCAGATATTCGAGAATTTCGCGGGCGCGCTCGATGGCGGCTTCGCCCGGCAACATGTTGCGCTCGGGGCCATAGTCATCGCCGCGGCTTGGAAGAGGCCGACCCAAGGGATCGCGGTCATCACCCCGGGCTTCGCCGTGGCGGCCGTAATCGCCCTGCTGACCATTGCCCTGCTGCATCATCTGCCGCGCCATGGCTTCAGCCCCCTGGCGCAGATTGTCCATGGCCTCGCCCTGCTGGCCCAGGGCACGATTGCGCTCGGTCCGGCGGAGCGCGCCCGAGGCGCCGTTCATATTCTCCTGGGCCTGGCCCAATGAACCAGGCGTCTCCATGCCGTTCTGCCCCAGCTGCTGCATCAGGCGCTCGAGCATCTCCGCGAGCTGGTCCTGCTGGCCGGCCAAGGCGCCGGGATTTCCGGGACTTTGTCGTCGTCCCTGCATGCCCGGCTCATCGCCGTTGGGCTGGCCCTCCTCGCCCATCTGCCCGTTCTCGCCCATCTCGCCATTGGGAAGCCTGAAAGTCTGGTCCATGAGTTCCTGCTGGCGGCGCAGGATGTCACCCAGCTGCTCCATCATCTGCGCCATGGGCGGCATGTTGCCCTGCTGCCCATCCTGCGCCATGCCCGGCTGGAGATTGCTCAGGATCTCGGCGAGGCGCGAGAGAAGTTCCTGGGCAGCCTCATTGGCGCCGTTGCGGGCAAGTTTCTCGATGGCGTCGAGCATGCGGTTCAGATCCTGGGCCTCGATCATCTGGCCCTGCTGGGGCTGCTGATTCTGATTGGCTTGCTGATTGCGGCGCGCCTGATCCATCATGGCACTCAAGAATCGGTCGAGCGCCTCGCGCAGGCGCTGCATGAGCTCGGCGATACGCTCAGGCGGCGCTCCTTCGGCGAGAGCCTCCTCCAGCGCCTTTCGCGCCGCCTGGAGATCGCGCATGGCTTCCGGCACATCGCCCTCTTCGATGGCCAGCGCCATTTCCCACATGAGATCGATCGTATCCTTCACCTCCTCATGCGACTGGGCGCGATAAAGCCCATTCAGGACGGCGCGCAAACCGAGATAGACGCCACTGTCGTCGAGCACGCCTGCGGGCCAGATGGTCAGCGCGTCGAGAAGGTGGATGACATTATCGCGATCGTCCGGCCGCATGACGAGCTCGCGGCGCAACTCGACCAGAGAGCGCGCCAAGGGCTTGGTGAACACGCGCTCGGGAAGCTTGAAGCGCACGGGCTTGCTCTCGCCCGTCTGCCCAGCGTGGTCGCGGGCGAGAAGGGTGAGCTCGACCATGAGACCGGCCCAGGGATGGGCGGTCAAATCCTGAATGGCCTTGCCCTCGGAGGCGCGGGCCGAGGCCTTGGGCAGCTGCACGGCGAAATCCGGCGGATCGAAAAGAAAGACGCCGTCAGCGGCAAGGCCTTCGCCATCCTCCTGCTGGTCGGCGAGACGGAAGCGTGCCGCAAGCGAGACGACGCCATAGTCATCGGCGGCGGTCCAGGGAATGGATGTGGCATTGCTGCTCGTCGGCGTGATCTCACCCGCGATTTCGGCGACGGGGGGAGTGTCAGGGATCAGTGTGATGCGCCAGGTGTGGAGATTCCTTGCGCCTTCGCTCGCCACCACGGTCACCGGCCGGTCAAGAGTGACCTTGGCCTCGTGAACGGCGGAGCCCTCCTTCTGGGCAAGCTCCGGTTCGGCAAAGATCTCGCCAGGACTTCCATCCTCGAGGGGTTTCGTCAGCTTGACGCTTGGCTTCGCAGCATTGTTGAAGCGCAGGATGAGAAATGAATTCTCCGGCACGATGATCTCGCCCTTTTCGGCGAACTGCCGCAGGGTCTCGGGGCTCGTCAGCAGAACCGGCGGCTTGCCGGTATAGTTCGGCGGGGTGATCCAGGCATCGAGCGTGGCGGAAACAGAGGGGGCGCCCATGGGGGTCATGGAGGCCTTGAGCTCGGTGCGCCAGTCGGCACCCTTCAGCGCAATGACGGCGATGAGGGCGAGTGCCAGCCCGTTCCTCAGCGCATAGGGATCGCGCGTGATCCAATCGGAGCGGGGCAGGCCCGTCTTCAGCGCGCGTATCGAAGCAGCAAGGCGCTTCTTATGCTCTTGCCAGAGGAAAGCGCTCTCGGGGAAGCTCTCCTGGTCCACCATGCGATCGTGCAGGGCGAGAAGGGGGCGGTGAGCGAGACTCGAATGGATCTCGATACGCCGCAGCACCTCGATCCGCGTGGGCCAGCGAAAACGAAGAAAGGGCAAAAGAGAGGCAAGAAAGACACAGGCGAAGAGAAAAAGGGAGGGAAGCCTCGCCCAGGAGGGGAGGGCCGAAAACACGCCCATGAGCAGCAGCAGAAGGAAGAGGCCCGCCACCATCATGGCATAGAATGCCGCCGACCACAGGCGCTGGAAAACGAGCGCGGCCGTGGCAAGTTTGAGCTTGCGCGACAGGAGATCGTTCAGAGCGTTCGCCATCGACTCAAAGATAATAGCATAGATACGGCCAAAACATGCCGATCAATCTAAGTTGAATTCCTTCGGCTGCCAGGCTGCCAGGGGGCAAGACGGTCACGTCCAATCAGATCGTCATAGGTTTGGCGTGACCTGACGATGGCGTAACGTTCGTCCTTGACCAGAACCTCGCCAATCAGGGGACGCGAATTGTAGGTGCCGGATTGCACGGCGCCATAGGCACCGGCCGTCATGATGGCGAGAAGATCGCCCTGGCGCAGGGGCGGCAAGGCGCGGGCGCTGGCCATGATGTCGCCTGATTCGCAAACAGGGCCGACCACGTCGACGGTCGAGACAGCGACGTCGGGATGCGGCTCGGCGACGGGCCAGATGTCGTGCCAGGCGTCGTAGAGCGTCGGGCGCACGAGGTCGTTCATGGCGGCATCGATGATGAGGAAGGTCTTGGGGCCGCTTTCCTTCACGTAGATGACGCGAGAGAGAAGAATACCGGCATTGCCGACGATCATGCGGCCGGGCTCGAGGACGACCTTGACTGCGAGGTTCGCGAAGATGCGCTTCACAAGGTTCGCATATTCCTCCGGGTGCGGAGGAATCTCGTTCAGGCCGCGATAGGGAATGCCCAGACCGCCGCCGAGATCGACATGGGCGATGGCGTGGCCTTGCTTGCGCAGGAGCCTGACAAGCTCGGCAATGCGCTCGTAGGCTGAGGCGAATGGCTCAAGGCGTGCGATCTGGCTGCCGATATGAACGTCGATGCCGCGGATCTCGATGCCAGGCAGGGCGGCTGCCCTGGCGTAGACGGCAGGGGCCGAAGCAAAGGGGATGCCAAATTTATTCGAGGCCTTGCCGGTTGAAATCTTCTCATGCGTCTTGGCGTCGACATCGGGATTGATGCGCATGGAGACTTGCGCTCTGGTGCCCAAGCGGAGCGCAATGCTGTTGAGGAGCTCAAGCTCTGGCTCTGATTCCACATTGAAACCGGCGATCGATGCCTTGAGCGCCGCCGCCATCTCGCCGGCCGTCTTGCCGACGCCGGAGAAGACGATCCGGTTGCCCTTAAGACCAAGGGCCAGGGCGCGGCGCAATTCGCCTTCGGAGACGACGTCGATGCCGGCGCCGAGATCGGTCAGGGTCTTGACCACGGCCTGATTGGAATTGGCCTTGATGGAATAGAAAATGGCGTGGTCGAGCCCAGCGAAGGCTTCGTCGAAAACACGGTAGTGGCGCTCGAGGGTTGCCGATGAATAGCAATAGAACGGCGTATCGATCTCGTCGGCGAGTTCCGACAAGTTCACGCCCTCGGCGTGAAGCACGCCTCCGATGTAGGCGAAGTGATGCATGGACTCTCAGATGATCTTGTCGAGGACGATCGGCTCATCCTTCTTGGGCTCGGAGCCCGGGGGAGGATCGAGGTCGCCGCGCACACCGCAGGCGGCGAGAGTCAGCGCCAGCGCGCTCACGACGATCATCCGATAGATCCGGCTCATGGATGGCGTTCCCGTTGATTCTTGCTTTTAACGCAGGATGGGCACAGGGCCAAGGGCATCAGCTGGCGGAGCCCGCCTGCGGCGCGGCAAGCTCCTCAAGCCAGCGGCGCGCCTCGCGCTCCACATTTTCAGGCGCCGTGCCGCCAAACGATCGGCGGGAGGTGACCGAACTCTCGATGCCCAGGACTTGGCAGGCTTCCTCGTCGATCTTCGGATGCACCTTGCGCATGGCATCGAGACCCAAATCCTGCAAGCCAAGGCCCCGGCTTTCGGCTAAGGCAACAAGCTTGCCGACAACGTGATGGGCCTCGCGGAACGGCAAATTCTCCTTGCGCACCAGCCAGTCGGCCAAATCCGTCGCGGTGGAGAAGCCCAATGCGGCGGCCTTGCGCATCGCGTGCTGGTCGGGTTCCAGATCCTCGACCATTCCGGTCATGGCGGCGATGCTCAGGAGAAGGGTATCGAGCGACTCGAAGACGGGCTCCTTGTCTTCCTGCATGTCCTTGGAATAGCTGAGCGGGAGACCCTTGAGGACGGTGAGGAGCGAGACGAGGTTGCCGAGGATGCGGCCCGCCTTGGCGCGCACGAGTTCGGCCGCATCGGGATTGCGCTTCTGGGGCATGATGGAAGAGCCGGTCGTGAATTTATCGCTCAGGCGGATGAAGCCGAACTGCGGCGAGCACCAAATGACGATCTCCTCGGCGAAGCGGGAGAGATGGACGGCGCAAAGGGCCGAGGCGCTCAAGGTCTCGACGGCGAAATCGCGGTCGGAGACGGCGTCGAGAGAGTTGCGCATGGGCCTATCGAAGCCGAGGGTCTTAGCGGTTGCGCCCCGGTCGATGGGAAAGGACGTGCCGGCCAAGGCCGCAGCGCCCAAGGGACTTTCGTTCATGCGGCGCCTGGCATCGGCGAAGCGCGAGCGGTCGCGGGCGAGCATCTCGACATAGGCCAGGCAATGATGGCCGAAGGTTACGGGCTGGGCCGGCTGGAGATGGGTGAAGCCCGGCATGATGGTGGCCGCATGCGCCAGCGCCTTTTCGGCAAGCGCCCTCTGCAGGGCCATGAGGGCGGCATCCATGCGATCGATGAGGCCCCTTACATAGAGCCGAAAATCGACGGCCACCTGATCATTGCGCGAACGGGCCGTGTGCAGGCGGCGCGCCGGTTCGCCGATGATCTCCGTTAACCTTGATTCAATGTTCATATGAACATCTTCCAGGGAGCGCGAAAAGGTGAAGGCACCTGCCTCGATTTCGGATTGCACCTGGTTGAGGCCCCGGATAACTTCTGCCGCGTCCGTGGCCGAAATAATCGAGCAGTCGGCCAGCATCCGGGCGTGAGCAATCGAAGCGGCGATATCTTGCGCGTAGAGGCGGTGGTCGAAGCCGATGGAGGAATTTATCTCGACCATGATCTCAGCGGGGCTTGTGCCGAAACGGCCGCCCCATATCGTATTCGTCATAGTTTCAACCTTTTAGAGCGTGCAAATGACCGACTCTCAGCCCCTTTTCAGAAGCCTTAAGGCAATCGGCGCCATCACCGGAATCCTGGCCTGTGTGGCGGTCATTTATCTTGTCTCGGGGTCCAATGGCAATGTGCCGGTTGGAGCGCCCGTCGCCGCCGAACAGCAGATGGCGGATACAGGTGGGGGGGCGGTGAACACGGTTACCCGCGAACTCGCCACAGGAGCCCTGAGCGCGTTCCTGGTCAAGGCGGAACGGCCTTTGGCGCCGGAGCTCACATTCTTCGATGCGCAGGGCAAACCGCGCTCGCTCAAGGAGTGGAAGGGACAAGTGGTTCTCGTCAATCTCTGGGCCAGCTGGTGTGGACCATGCCGGAAGGAAATGCCCTCGCTCGAGGCGCTGCAACGGCGCTTCGGGTCGAAGGATTTCGAGGTCGTGGCGATCAGCGTCGACCGGGGCGGCGTCAAGGTGGCACAGTCATTCCTGGATGAGACCCACTCAGGCCTTCTGCGTCTCTATGTCGATCCGAGCGCCAAGGCGATTGAAACGCTGCGGGCGCTTGGACTGCCGGTAACCGTGCTGATCGACCGGGAGGGCAAGGAGATCGGTCGGCTGCTCGGCCCGGCCGACTGGTCGAGCCCGGAGGCGCTCAGGCTCATCAATGTGGCGATCAACGAGGCGCAAAGGGAGAGCTGAGGGGGTCGGCGGCATCCTAAAAAAATTATGGCCGGAAATATTCCGGCCGATCCTTCTTCAACTTCTTGTTCGAATTCCGCTTCCCAATTCGGGGAGCCTATCCAAATCATGCCTGTCGAGCGTCACGCTGTCAAGGACTTTTTTCTAGCCCAAGGAATTCTTTTGTTGAGACTGGGTACCGGCTTTCGCCGGAATGACGATGAAAGCATGTGCGGACCGGGAGATGGCCGGGTCTTCGCCCGGCCATGACGTTTTGTCGGGCGTGAATTGCGGGCAGCAGCCTTCAGCGCGTGGGGACGGGTTTTTCCCCGCGGTAGTCGTAAAAGCCGCGATTGGTCTTGCGACCGAGCCAGCCGGCTTCGACATATTTCACCAGCAGCGGGCAGGGGCGGTATTTGGAATCGGCGAGACCCTCGTAGAGCACCTGCATGATCGACAGGCAGGTGTCGAGGCCGATGAAATCGGCAAGCTCGAGGGGCCCCATGGGATGGCGGGCGCCAAGCTTCATGGCGGTGTCGATGGCCTCGACATTGCCGACGCCTTCATAGAGCGTGTAGATCGCCTCGTTGATCATCGGCAAAAGAATACGATTGACGATGAACGCCGGGAAATCTTCGGCGATGGCGATGGTCTTGCCTAAGGTGGCGACGAATTCCTTCATGGTGGAGAAAGTTGGATCATCGGTGGCGATGCCGCGGATGAGTTCGACCAGAGGCATGACGGGCACCGGATTCATGAAGTGCACGCCCATGAATTTCTCCGGTCGGTTGGTCGCCGAGGCCAATCGCGTCACGGAAATGGAGGAGGTGTTGGTGCCGAGCAGGGCCTCGGGTTTCACGACTTTGGAGAGTTCGGAAAAGATCTTGCGCTTGACCTGCTCGTCCTCGACGGCCGATTCGATGACGAGGTCGCAGTCTTCGAGCGCCTCATAGCGTTCGGCCCCGCCGATGCGCTTCAGCGCCTCCTTCCTCTGATCCTCCGTGATCTTCCCCGACTTGACCTGCCGGGCAAGATTGCCGTTGATGGTGGCGAGAGCGGCTTCGATGCGGTCGCGGGCGGTGTCGTTGAGCAGGACGTCATAGCCGGCAAGTGCGCAGACATGGGCGATGCCATTGCCCATCTGGCCAGCGCCGATGATCCCCACTTTGCGGATATTCATTATGTTCTTAACCATGCCGTGTTTGGGGCGCAGAGCCTATAATGCGCAGGAGCGAGGGACAAGACTATTTCGCAAGTGCGAAGCATTCTTGGTTGCCCTGCACCAAAACCTAGCGCAGCTTGGCCAATTCCGTTTCGAGCTCGGGGACAGCCTGGAAAAGATCGGCGACGAGGCCATAGTCGGCCACCTGGAAGATCGGGGCCTCTTCGTCCTTGTTGATGGCGACGATGACCTTGGAATCCTTCATGCCGGCAAGGTGCTGTATGGCGCCCGAGATGCCGACGGCGATGTAGAGCTCAGGTGCTACAACCTTGCCCGTCTGGCCGACCTGATAGTCATTGGGAACGAAGCCTGCATCGACGGCGGCACGGGACGCGCCGACGGCGGCGCCGAGCTTGTCGGCTACCTTCTCGAGCAGGGCGAAATTGGCGCCGCTCTGCATGCCGCGTCCGCCGGAGATGATGATGCGGGCGGAGGTGAGCTCGGGGCGCTCGGAGACGGAGAGGTTCTCGCCCTCGTAGGAGGAGAGACCCGGATCGGCGGGCGGGGCAATCGTCTCGATCTGGGCATTGCCGCCCTCGCCCGCGGCCTGGAAGGCGGCGGTGCGCACGGTCAGCACCTTGATGCGGTCGGTCGTCTGCACCGTCTGAATGGCATTGCCGGCATAGATGAGACGCTCGAAACGGTCGGATCCCAAGACATTCGTGATCTCGGACACCTGCATGACGTCGAGCAGGGCGGCGATGCGCGGCATGTAATTTTTGCCATTGGTGGTGGCGGGAGCAACGATATGCTCGTAGTTCCCGGCTAGCGAAGTCACGAGCGCCGCCATGGGCTCGGCCAGCGGACGCTCGAAGAAGGGCGCCTGCGCATGGAGGACCTTGGCGACACCTTCGAGCTTTGCTGCTTCCTGTGCAGCGCCTGCGGCATTGTTGCCGGCAATCAGCACATGGATGTCGCCGCCAAGCTTGCGGGCCGCGGCGAGCGTCTTCGCCGTAGCGTCCTTTAGATGAGCGTTGTCGTGCTCGGCGATGAGAAGAACGGTCATCAGATCACCCCCGCTTCATCCTTGAGCTTCTGCACGAGCTCGCTCACCGATTTCACCTTGACGCCGGCCTGGCGCCTGGGGGGCTCGGACGTTTTCACCACTTTGAGGCGAGGGGCGACATCGACGCTGTAGTCGGCGGGCGTCTTCTCCTCGAGCGGTTTCTTCTTGGCCTTCATGATGTTGGGAAGAGAGGCGTAGCGGGGCTGGTTAAGCCGCAAATCCGTGGTCATGATGAAGGGGAGCTTCACCTTGATCGTCTGC
>Ga0209382_10005127_pt1 | contig 17117 bp, 15 predicted proteins | sample SoiMetdeltSBSDD5_FD_187599 | JGI IMG/M metagenome (GOLD analysis project Ga0209382, IMG submission 187599) | Bulk soil microbial communities from a Populus tree surrounding site in Tennessee, USA - Soil MetaG P. deltoides SBSDD5 (SPAdes) (version 2) | ecosystem: Environmental > Terrestrial >...
TCACGCCGGCAACCAAGGGAGGGGGCCATGAAGAACCGTCGGTTCGATCGGCGTACTTTTCTCAAGAGCGCGATCGCGGGCAGCGCCACTGCTGCCTCGGTCACACTGCCGCAGACCGGCCAGACGCAGCAGAAGCCGGCCGCTCCCGCCGCGAGCCCGCCTGCGAGTCCCGGCTATGCCTACCTCAACCTCGAAGAGCAGGCTTTCATCGAGACGCTCGTCGATCATATGGTGCCCGCGGACGAGCTCTCGCCCAAAGGCACCGACATCGGGATCAACATATACATCGATCGCGCGCTCGCAGGCGGCTGGGGCAAAGGCGAGCGTCTGTATATGCAGGGACCGTGGAAACAGGGTGCGCCAAGCCAGGGTTATCAGCTGCCGCTCACGCCCGCAGAGCTCTACCGCGCGGGCATCAAGGCGGCTAACGCGTATTGCGTGAAGACCTACGGGAACACCTTCGATCGCATCCCGGAGAATCAGCGGCAGGAGTTTCTGCTCGCGCTGCAGGCGGGCAAAGTGTCATTCGAAGGTGGACTGCCGTCGCGCATATTCTTCACGACCGTTTACCAGAACGTCATGGAAGGCATGTTCTCCGACCCGATCCATGGCGGAAATCGAAACAAGGCTGGCTGGAAGATGATCGGCTTCCCCGGCATCGTTGCCGTGCACGCGCAGAACGTCGACAAGTTCAAGGACCGGAAGTACACCGCCGATCCGATCAGCATCGCGGACATGTCCTGAGCCGACGCGGAACGCATCTCCTGGCGCACGCCAGGCTCCATTTCTGACGTTCCGGAGGGAAAGCATGGCCACCAAACTCAAGGAAGTCGACGCCGTCATCGTCGGGCTCGGCTGGACCGGCGGCATACTCTCGAAAGAGCTCACGCAAGCCGGTCTCAAGGTCGTCGCGCTCGAGCGCGGCGGCATGAAAACCGCGGCGAACGATTATTCGTTGCCGAACATCCGCGACGAGCTCCGCTACGTTCACCGTCACGACCTCATGCAGAACACCGCGCGGGACACGCTCACGGTTCGCAACAATCCGAAGCAGGAAGCGCTGCCCATGCGCAGGCTCGGCTCGTTCCTGCCGGGCGAAGGCGTCGGCGGTGCAGCCATCCACTGGAGCGGCGGCACGTGGCGCTGGACCGACATGGAGTTCAGGATCCGCACGCTCTACGAAGAGCGCTACGGCAAGAGCTTCATTCCGGAAGACATGACGATCCAGGACTGGGGCATCACCTACGCCGAGCTCGAGCCTTACTACGACAAGTTCGAATACATGGCCGGTGTCTCCGGCAAGGCAGGCAATATCCGCGGCAAGATTCAGGCTGGCGGAAATCCGTTCGAGGCGCCGCGCGCACGTGAATATCCGCTACCGCCGCTGAAGTCCGTGCTCTCGGCAGAGATGTTCAATGGGGCCGTCAGGAAACTCGGCTATCACCCCTTCCCGCGACCGAATGCGAACGCGTCGCGCGCGTACACGAATCCCGACGGCGTCACCTTTGGCGCCTGCCAGTATTGCGGCTTCTGTCAGCGCTTCGGTTGCGAGGCGAACGCGAAAGGCAGCCCTCACCTGACGGTGATCCCGATTGCTCTGCGCAGCCCCGATTTCGAGCTCCGCACGCATTCATGGGTGACGAAAGTATTGAAGGATGCGGGCGCGAAACGCGTGACCGGCGTCGCCTACACGAACGTAATGACCGGTGAAGAATTCGAGCAACCGGCTTCCATGGTTCTGCTCTGCGCGTACGCGATCAACAACGTGCACCTCGTGCTGCTCTCCGGTCTCGGCGAGCCGTACGATCCCGCGAGCCAGAAAGGCATCATCGGAAAGAACTACGCGTATCAGAATGGCGTGAACGCCCGCCTCTTTTTCGAGGGCAGGCACTTCAATCCATTCATCGCAGCGGGTGGCTCCAGCGATCTGATCGACGATTTCAACGCGAACTGGGATTTCGATCGCGGGCCCGTCGCCGCGCTTGGCGGCTACAACATCTCCGCCGGTTTCAATACGGCCCTTCCGATCGGCTACAGGCCGGTGCCGAGCGGCACGCCGGCCTGGGGCAGGGAATGGAAAGCCGCGACGGCAAAGTGGTACCAGACCGCGATGAACATCAATTCGAGCGGCAGCGTCATGTCGAACCGGTACAACTACTACGATCTCGACCCGACATATCGGAACGCGTTCGGCCAGCCACTCATGCGCATGACTTTCGACTACAAGGCGAACGAGCACAAGATGGGCCAGCACGCGGCCGATACGGTGAACGCGATCGCAAAGTCGATGAATCCGACGCGCCTCAACCGTGCCACGGCCCGCACGCAGCCGTGGACCGTCGTCCCGTATCAAAGCACGCACAATACCGGTGGGACCATCATGGGACCGTCGCCGTCGAACAGCGCCGTCAACAAGTACCTCCAGAGCTGGGAGTACGAGAATCTCTTCGTTGTCGGCGCGAACGTATTCCCGCATAACGCCGCCTACCAGCCGACGGGGCTCGTGGGTGCGCTTGCGTACTGGACGGCGGACGCGATCACGAAGCGTTACGTGAAGAAACCCGGAATGCTCGTTTGAACGAGGACGCATTCGGAATGACAAAAATGAGAACGACCGCTGCGATCGCACTGGCGCTCGCCGCTGCCACAGCAGCCGCCCAGCAAGGCGACGTCAAGCGCGGCGAGAAAGTTTTCGAGACCTGCCGCGCGTGCCACGCCGTGGACGGCAAAACGAACGACATCGGTCCCGGGCTCCACGGCGTGTTCAATCGCAGGGCCGGCGACCGCGACGACTTCCGCTACTCGCCCGCGATGAAGAAAAGCGGCCTCACGTGGACACCTCAGGCGCTCGACACGTTTCTCGCCGACCCGCAGAAGGCCGTGCCCGCGAACCGCATGCCTTTTTCCGGCCTGCCTGATGCGCGCGAGCGCGCAGACGTGATCGCCTACATGCTGCAGGTGTTCAGGTAGCGCCCCTGACCGCGTCTTCCCACCTGACGAGCGCACGCTCCTCGAACGGCTTGTCCCACTCCGCGTAGTTCGAGCGATCGACGACCTGCACGGGGAGCATGATCTCCCGCGGCACCGCTTCGCCTCGCAAATGCCGGATCGCGGCTTCTGTCGCGACGCCCGCGATCTTCAGCGCATCGAAATCCATGGTCGCGAGCAGCTTCCCTTCTTTGATCGACTGAATCGCGTCGGGCACTGCGTTCACGCCGACGACGACGCTTGTGCGGCCGACTGCCTCCACCGCTTCGATCGCGGCAAGCGCCATGACGTCGTTGGCGGCCAGCACGGCGTCAAAAGGAACGCCCGATTCAAGGAAAGCAGCGACGGCCGCAAGCGTATCCGGCCGCTGATACTCGCCGCAGATTGTCCCTACGAAGCGAATTTTCGAAAACTTCTTCTGCGCGTCCCGAAAGCCGCGCAGACGATCGAGGCTCGTGACGGACTCGCGCGGGCCTTCCACGATGAGCACATTACCGGCGCCGCCCAGGTGCTCGTACAGATACGTCGCGATCCTGACGCCGAGCGCATGGTCGTCAGATCCCACGAAGCTGATTGGGCCCGGCTCCGTATAGCGATTGAGATAGCCGATGAGCGGCACGCCGGCCGCAGCGATCTTGCGGAGCGCTTCGTTGACGCCCGTCGGATGCACCGGCACCACGAGGAAAGCGTCGGGCCGTTGCTTCAGTGCCTCATCGATCAGCGCGATCTGTTCGGCGACGTCATCCGGCTTTTGCGGCACATAGTGCCGAGTACCGACGCCGAACGCCTGCGCGGTGCGGTCCGCCCCGAGCCGGGCTGCAGCGTATGCCGGATTCGTCCTGTTCTTCGTGAAAACGGCGAGCCACATCAGAGTTGCGCCAGCCGGCCCTCAGGCACCGCTTCGAGCGCCTCGTAGATCTTGAGATCGATTTCGATCCCTTCGCGCAGCGCGCGCGCACGTTCCCGGAATGCCCGTTCGGAGGGTATGCGAATCTCGTCCACGCCGGGCTGGCGCGGCGTCGCTTTCACGCGCGCGAGCATCGCGCTCACGTCGCGCCGAAAATCCTCGAGGGGGACAAGCATGTCGGGCTTGATCGCCATGACGAGATAGCCGTACGTCTTGTCGTCGCCGAGCCCGGACCCCGCCAGCACGCCGAACGCCTGCATCGCAAGCGCCAGCGCAAACCCTTTATAGCCCCCGAAAGGGAGCAGCGCATGCACCTGCGCCGGGTCGCGCGTAAGCTGACCCTGCCTGTCGATCGCCACCCCCTCGGGGAGCACTGCATTGCGGCGCTCCTGGAAAATGAGGTCCGTGCCCATGAACGCCGAGGTGCCCAGATCCACGACGAAGGGATCGTCCTGCGTCGGAAACCCGAACGCGATCGGATTCGTCCCGGTGGCGGGGTCTCTCGAGCCCGGCGCCGCCACATGGATCCTGCTGCTCACCGTGTGCATGCCGATGAGACCGGCGCGCGCCACCATCTCGACGTAGTGCGCGCTCCGGCCGCTCACCCAGGAATTGTTGACGCCCACGACCGACATGCCGTTCTCGCGCGCTTTCGAGATTGCCACCTGCGTGGCGCGATACATTGTCACCATGCCGCAATTGTTGCCGCCGTCGAAGAGCACCGACAGAGGCGTCTCGCGGATCGGGCGCATAGGCCGCCGAGGCTGCCGCAGCTGGCGATGCTCCACGACGTTCAGGATCTTCGGCAGGCCCGAATATTCGTAGCCGCACAACGCGGCATCGACGCAGTGATCGGCGATGATGCGCGCTTCCTCGGCGTCGTAGCCGATTTTGCGCAGCGTGTGCTCCGCGAGCGCCTGCGCCTCGGCGGCTGTCAGCTTCACTCTATCCGGGGACCCAATTTCCACTATTTCTCCTTCATGCCGGCCTCGCGCGCAAGGGTGGTGAACTCTTCCGATTGTTTACGCAGGAACGCCGCGAACTCTTCCGCCGAATGGCTGGCGATGAGCTCGATGCCCTGTTCCAGAAATCGGTTGCGCACGTCGGCTGCGGCGACGCCTTTCGCGATGCCGTCCCGCACGCGCTCGATCACCGCGCGCGGTGTACCCGCGGGTGCAACGACGCCGTTGAACGTCGAATCCTGAAAACCCGGAATCCCCGCCTCGTCGATCGTCGGCACCTGCGGCAGGACAGGCGAGCGTTTACGCGTCGTTACCCCGAGCGCTCTCAGCTTGCCCGCATTGATGAAGGGCAACGACGTCGTCACCTGATCGAACCTCAGCATGACGTGCCCGCCGACGAGGTCGACGATCGCGGGCGCGGCGCCTTTGTACTGCACGTGCAGCACCCTGATGCCTGCCCGTCGGCTGAACGTCTCGGCTGCAACGTGGCCCGTCGAACCCGGCCCCGACGCAGCGCTCGTGAGCTCACCCGGGCGGCGCTTGGCGAGCGCGATCAGGTCGCGCACGCTTTTCACCGGCAACGACGGATTCACCACGAGCACGAGCGGCACGTCGGCGGTTTGCGATATCGCGGTGAAGTCTTTCAGCGGATCGTAGCCTGCGTCAGGCACGAGCGTCGGCGCGCGGACGAAAGTATTCGAGATCGAGAGCAAAGTATAGCCGTCGGTCGGCGCGCTTTTCACATACCGCGTGCCGACGATGGCGCTGGCGCCGGGGCGGCTCTCCACGATGACTTGCTGGCCGAATACGCGCGTCAGCTGCTCCGCGACCGCGCGCGTGACAGTCTCCTGATTCCCGCCGGGCGCAACGGGATTGATGATGCGAACAAGCTTGGCTGGATATACCGCCGTCTGAGTCCAGCCGGCAGGACTCACCGAGCACAGCGCGAGCGCGAGGACGCAGCTTCGGGATCGCGTCATCGCACGCCTAGACCTGTCGCCCACCCATTTTCGCCAACTGGCATCCGTTGATTCGCCAGGAGCCATTCGTCTGGCGCTCCATCGGATAGACGGCGATCCATGCAACTCCTTCCGCATCGATCATTCTCACCGGCTGCACGATCTCGCCTTCGATGACCACGGGCTTCTCGAAATCCACCCGTTTCGGCCTGTACACCACTGGATAGTCGGCACGCACCATCGCCATGAACGCTTCGGCCGTTGCAAACCGTGCGCGTATGCCGCTCGTCGCGAGCGAAAACGCGCGTCGCGCATCGTCGCGCGCAAATGCATCGAGCTGGCGCTGGACCACGGCGCGAATCGCCGCGGCATCTGCGCTCGCGACCTCCGTCGCCCACGCCGCGAGGGAAGCTGCCAGGAGCACCAGAGCCGCAATGAGCAAGCGCATCATGGACGCTCGTCGAGGCGCCGTTTCAAGACATCCTTCAGCGCGTCCCCCGCGCTGCAGATCATCTCTTCGGTCGTATCCCAGCCGACACATCCGTCGGTCACCGAGAGCCCATATACGAGCTGCGACAGGTCGGCGGGAATGGCCTGCTTGCCTGCGACGAGGTGCGACTCGATCATCGCGCCGACGATCGAGCGGCTGCCTAAGCGAACCTGGTTCACGATATCGGTCATCACGAGCGGCTGCAGCGCCGGATCCTTGTAGCTGTTTGCGTGCGAGCAGTCGATCACGATGTTCGGGCGAAGCTTCACTTTGGCCAGGGCCTTCTCGGTCATGGTGACGGAAACGGTGTCGTAGTTCGGGCGGCCTTCACCACCGCGCAGCACGACATGCCCGTAGTTGTTGCCCAGAGTGCGCACGATCGACACCCGGCCTTCGCTGTTGAGTCCCAGAAACGAGTGCGGGTGCGACGCCGAGAGGATGGCGTTGATCGCGACGCCGATATCGCCGTTCGTGCCGTTCTTGAACCCGACCGGCGTCGAAAGACCGGAGGCGATCTCGCGGTGCGTCTGTGACTCGCTCGTGCGCGCGCCGATCGCCGTCCAGGAGATCAGATCGCCGAGATATTGCGGAGAAATCGGGTCCAACGCTTCCGTGCCGGTTGGCACGCCCAGTTCGCACACCTGGAGCAGGAACGAGCGCGCATGCGCCATGCCGCGATCGACCTGGAACGAGTCGTCCATGTCGGGATCGTTGATGTAGCCCTTCCAGCCCGTGGTAGTCCGCGGTTTCTCGAAATAGACGCGCATCACGAGCAGGAGCGTATCGGCGACTTTCTCCTGCAGTGCTTTCAGGCGACGGGCGTATTCGAGCCCTGCAGCGGGATCGTGGATCGAACATGGGCCGACGATCACGAACAGCCGCGGATCCTTGCGATCGAGAATGTCACGCAGCGCCGCACGGCCTTTCACCACGACCTCAGCCGCACTTCTGGAGAGGGGCAGGCGTTTGTGCAACTCCTCAGGGGACGGCATCGGATCGAACGACGTGACGTTGACGTTTTCAAGGAGCGTGTCGCTGATGCGTCGGATCGGCTCGTTCATCTGTGGATCCCCCGGCTAGGAGTGCCTAACGTATGAATTGCTCTACGTAGTCTGCGCCCAGACCCACGGCTGCGTAGTGGGCGCGCGCTTTGTCGAGGCGTGTGAAGACGTCGTCGTATCCCGTCGAGACACCTTGCGGATCGACGTACATGAGACTCCCGTTCACCTGGAAGAGCGTCATCATTTCGGTGCAGCCTTCCGGCACCACCAATGTATGCGTCTCGCCGGGCGGCTCGAAAATGTAGCTGCCTTCCCCCGCCACCCAGTCGTGCTCGAGGTAATGCCAGCGGCCCTTGAACACCCACGCGTGTACCGCGCCGGAGTGGCGATGGCGGGCGATCATGCCCGCCTTGGTCACACGCATCACGTGCGTGTACTGGCCCAGTGTGACATTGAACTGGAGCGGGCGCACCGAGACGTGGTTGGAAAGCGGGACCCACACGCGCGGATCGCTCCGGCCAAGACCGTCGAGGACGACCATGTCGGGCCGCATGGCATAGGGCTGTGGTTTCTGATACGGGATACGCTCGGGGTCCGCGATTGTGTGCGTGAGCGGCTTGTTCAAGACCTTCTCCCTAGTTGAGCGGCAGACTTCTCAGCGTGCGCACGCGCTCCTCGCCCGCCGCCATCATGAGTGCCCACTCGTTCGCTGCGCTGAAAAATCGCGCGCCGAGTTTCACCACCTGCTCATACGGTTTCACATCGCCGCCCGAAAGCCCGCCCATGCCGGCAATCTTGCCATGTTTGCTGCACGCGGCAACGACCCGCTCCAGCGCCTCGAGCACTTTCGGGTGCATGTTCTGACCTGGAAGGCCTAAATCCGAAGAGAGATCGCTGCTCCCGATGTGAACGACGTCGACGCCCGGAATGGCGGCGATCGCTTCCACGTTCTCGAGCGCGGCGGCGGTCTCGACCATCACGATGAGCAGCGTGTTCTCGTTCAGCGCGTCACGCGTCTGCACGGCAGGCTGCGCCCTGTACGCAAAATGCGGATAGCGGCCGGCGTTGGAGCGATTACCGAGCGGTGCGAATTTGCAGTGCGAGACGGCTTCACGGGCCTGCTCGGCCGTGCTCAAGTCGGGCACGACAATGCCGAGGGCACCGCCATCGAGCAGTCGCAAGGCGGTGCCGTAGCCGCCTTCCGGGATACGCACGAGCGGAGTGATCCCGGCCTGCACCGCGGCGGCCGAGATTTGCGCAACCGCATCCTCCGGAACCGTGCTGTGCTGCAGATCGAAGTACAGGGCATCGAAACCGCACGTCTTTGCCGCGAGTGCAATATCGACCGTTCGGGCGTGCTTGATCATGAGGGCGAGGCCGATGTCGCCTGCTCTCAGCCGGGCGGCCAGAGGATTGATCAACGTTATGGATGGATTATCGGCTTGCGCCATATCTCTCGTCCTTTCGTGCCCGCAGGCTACAATTTGGCGCGCCTGAGGGAGGCTGCGCGTATGACTTCCGACTCGAATGTCCGGCCCGCCCCCGACCAGGTTCTGGTCGAGATCGCGGATTATGTAACCGATTTTACGCCTGGCGCGGACGCAATCCATGCTTCCCGGCTGTGCATGTGGGACGCGATCGGCTGCGCGCTCAACGCGCTCGACTTTCCGGAATGCACGAAGCTCCTCGGACCCGTCGTGCCCGGCACGATCGTGCCGCACGCCTCGCGCGTACCGGGAACGAGTTACGCGCTCGATCCCGTGACGGCGGCGTTCAGCTTCGGCTGCATGATCCGCTGGCTTGACGAGAACGACACGTTCACCGCCGCGCAGGGAAGCCATCCGTCGGACAACCTCGCGGGCATCCTCATGCTTGCCGATCACCTCAGCCGCAGCCGTGTCGCCAACGGGCAACAACCGCTCGTCGTGCTCGATGTGCTCGAGGCGCTCGTGAAGGCGTACGAGATCCAGGGATGTCTCGCGATGGAAAACGATTTCAAGCGCGCCGCGATCGATCATCCACTGCTCACGCGCGTCGCCAGCAGCGCAGTGCTCACCCGAATGTTAGGCGGCTCGCGTGACGAAATCGTGAATGCACTCTCGAACGCGTGGGTCGATTCGAGTCTTGCGACGATCCGCCACGCGCCGAATACCGGATGGCGCAAGAGCTGGTCTGCCGCGGATGCGACCTTCAACGCACTGCGGCTCGCGCTCATGGCGGTGAAAGGCGAAATGGGCTATCCCGCCGTGCTGTCCGCAAAGTACTACGGGTTCTACGATGCCCGTTTCGGAGGCAAGCCGTTCCGCTTCCAGCGTGCCTACGGCGATTACGTGATCCAGAACTCCATGTTCAAGTTCGTCGCTGCCGGGATGCACAGCCAATCCGCGGTGGAATGCGCGCTGCGGCTGCATCCGCTCGTGAAGGACCGCATCAGGGACATCGAGCGCATCACGATACACAGCCAGGACGCGCTCATACGCATCATGGACAAGAGCGGGCCGCTCCATAACCCGGCGGATCGTGATCACTGCGCTCAGTACGTCGTCGCGGTCGCGATGCTCTATGGCAGGCTCGAAGCAACGGATTTCGAGGACGATTTCGCTGCGGCCGATCCGCGTATCGATCAGCTCCGCGCGAAAACCACCATCGTCGAGGACCCGCAGTATACGAAAGACTTCGTCGATCCCGCGAAACGCTCCAGCGCGAATGCGGTTCAGGTGTTCTTCACCGACGGCACGCACACTCCGAAGATCGAGGTGGAGTATCCGATGGGACACCCGAAGCGCCGGAAAGACTTCGTGCCCGTCTTGCGGCAACGGCTGCACGCAAGCCTCGCGCGGCGTTATGCGGCGCGCCGGCAAAAGCGACTCCTCGAGCTCTACGATGCGGGCGGCGCCGTCGATACGATGCCGGTGCACGAATTCGTGGACGAGCTCGTGCCGTGACTACTTTGATCTTCGCCCTATGCCTTTTCACGGGCCCGGCGCTCGCCGCCGCGTGGCAGCCCACCCGTAACGTCGAGCTCATCGTGAGCACGTCACCCGGCAGCGGCAGTGACCGCGCCGCCCGGTTCGTACAGAAGCTTCTCGTCGAAAAAAATCTCCTGCGTGCGCCGGTGACAGTCGTCAACAAGCCGGGCGGCCAGGGCGTGATCGGTCTCACCTATCTCACGCAGCATCCCGGCGACGGCCACTACGTCATGGTCACGTCGCCCAGCCTGCTCGCGAACCAGATCACCGGCCGGAGCAAAACCGGCTACCGCGACACGACACCGCTCGCGCAGCTCGGTGCCGAGTACGTCGTGTTCACGGTGCGAAGCGATTCGCCGGTGGCGACTGGTCGCGACCTCGCCGATCGGCTCAAAGCGAATCCTGGCAGCTTTACTTTCTCGATCGGCACCACGATGGGGAGCCACAATCACATTGCCGTCTCGCAACTCGCGAAAGCGGTCGGCGTGGATCCGAAACCGATCAAGGTGATCGCCTTCAGCGGTTCCGCGGATGGCACCACCGCCCTGCTCGGCGGACACATCACCGTCTCGGCATCGCCTGGCTCCGCGGTCTCCGAGCATGCGTCCGCCGGCAAGCTTCGCATGCTCGCCATATCGGCGGAGCGCCGGCAGAGCGGGCCGCTCGCCAACGTGCCGACGTGGAAAGAGCTCGGCTATCCGGTCGTATCGGCGAACTGGCGCAGCGTGGTGGGCCCGAAAGGCATGCCCGAAGATCAGGTTCAGTACTGGGACACCATCTTCGCGACGCTCGTCCGGAGCGCGGAATGGAAACAGAGCATCGCATCCGAGCACATGGAGAACACCTACTCGGATAGCCGCGCCACGCTCGAGCTCATGGAATCGCAGTACAAGGCGATGGCGGCCAGCCTCGCGGAGCTCGGGCTAGTGAAGTAGCGCCTTTTCGACTCTCGGCCTGACCTCGCCGATCATCAGCTCCATCGAGCGCATCGCCGCTTTGTGTGACGTGTCGCCGACCTTGAACGAAAAACACACGTGCACGGGCTTCGCCGCGCGGATTTCGGCGACGAGCTTTTCGGCGACCGTTTCGACATCGCCGATGAGCAGGTTGTTGTAAATCGTCTCGAGAGGCGGTTCGTTGGGAAACGGCACATCGACGAGAACGGTGCCCTGCATGACTTCCTTCCGGCGCCGGAGGCTCGACGCGAGCCGCGATTGATAGCGCGCATTCTCTGCGAAGCGCATCCCATCTTCGCGGCTGTCGGTGATATGTGCGAAGCGGTTGAGCGTGATATGCGCGCTCGACAAAGGCACGTTCTCGGCGGCGTAGGCGGCGGCAATATCGGCGTACTGCTCAGCGAGCAACGCGGGACCATCGACGCGTCCCGATGTCAGCACGCGGTAGCCATGCCGAGCGGCTGCGCGGAACATCGCCTGCACATGGCCGGCAACGTAGATCGGCACTGGATTCTGCACCGGGCGCACCGGGATATGTGTTTCCGGCAACTGGTAGTGCCTGCCGTGGTAGCTGAAGAAATCCCGGCTGAAGGCGAGATCGAGGATGTCGCAGAACTCGTCGGTCATTTCGAGATTTCGTGCGATGTCCACGCCGAACCGCTCGAATTCGTAGGGCTGATAACCCGCGCCGATGCCAAGCATGAGACGACCGTTCGACACCGCGTCGGCCGTCGCGACTTCGGCGGCGAGCCGCGCCGGGTTGTACAACGGCAACACCACGACGGCGGTGCCGAGCTTGATGTTTTTAGTGATCGCGGCACAGTGCGCCACCATCATCAGGGGCGACGCACAGAGACAGTAGTTCGAGAAATGATGCTCGGCGAACCACGCGATGGTGTAGCCCAGCGCGTCCGCCAGCTTCGTCTGCTCTGCGACCTCGCCGAAGACCTGCGCCGCCGGCTTGTCCGGGTCGCGCGAGCCCATCAGGTTGAAAATCCCGAACTCCATCGCCCGTGGCCTCCGATGTGATTCGCGCAAATGATAGCGCGTTGGCTCGCGGTGCGACTCAGGCGTAGACTTTTGGCAACAACAAGCTAGGCGCGAGCCCGGACCGCGTCCGCTGCGGTGCCGCCCAAAACGGAAACGCGCGGGACCGATGTTCCTGTCGATTGCGATAGGAGGGCGACGATGAGGAGCGTTCGCTTTGTTGTTGCGTTCGCCGTGCTGGCGATTGCCGTTGGTAGCGCGGTCGCGCAGTCCGCGAAGACCGAGTTTCCGAACCGGCCGCTGCGCTACATCGTCCCGTTCCCGCCGGGTGGTTCGACCGACATCGTTGCACGCATCGTAGCCGCCGCGCTCACCGAAACGCTCGGTAAGCAGGTCGTCATCGACAATCGCGGCGGTGCGGGCGGAACGGTGGGCGCGGAGATCGCTGCGCGTGCATCACCGGACGGCTACACGCTCTTCGCCTGCAATATCGCATCGCTGGCGGTCAGCCCGGCGCTTTACAAGAAGCTCGGTTACGATCCTGTCGCGGGTTTCGCCCCGATCGGCCTGATCGGCAGCACGCCGAACGTCCTCGTTGTTCATCCCTCCGTGAGCGCGACGACGGTGAGTGAATTCATCGCGCTGGCGAAATCTCATCCGGGAAAAATCAATTACGGGTCAGCCGGCGTCGGCACCTCGCCGCAGCTCTCGATGGAGCTGTTCAAGTCGACGGCGCAAATCGACGTCGTGCATATCGCCTACAAGGGCGCTGGCCCGGCAGTGGCAGACCTGCTGGGGGGCCACATCCAGGCGATGTTCGCGACGCTGCCGTCGGTGATCGGCGCGATTCGCAGCGGCAAGATCCGAGTTCTGGGCGTGACCTCGAGTGGGCGCAGCCCGGACCTGCCCGAGGTGCCGACCATCGCCGAGTCGGGGATGACGGGCTTCGAGGTCATCTCCTGGCAGGGCCTGTGCACGCCCGCGGGCGTACCGCGACCGGTGCTGGAGCGGATTCGCGCAGCGCTCGTCGCCGCGCTCGATTTGCCGGACACGAAGAAGCAATTGGCAGATCAGGGTCAGCAGCCCACCCCGATGACCGCCGAGAAGTTCGCCGCATTCATCCGCACGGAGCGCGCGAAGTGGGCGAAAGTGGTGAAGGATATCGGCATCAACCCGCAATAAAGCCGCGGTCATCCACATAATGTCGGAACACTACAGGCGTGTCTCGTCGATCGGCAGCCCGAGCCAGTGCTGGCCGACGAGCTCGTAATGCGAAAGCCGGCCTTGCACGTGCTGCGTGATCACGTGGATGTCCTGAAAGTGACGCTGAATGAGGTTGCCCTCGAAGGCGGCCGTCGCGCCTGACGCGTTGTACACGCCGTCGACGACCTGTGCCGCGAGGCGTATCGCATGCGTCGCCGCGAGGCGCAACCGGGCGCGAGCTTCCAGCGTGACGGCGCCTGTCGACGTTGCTTCCTCCCAGATCTCGTGAACCGCTTCCATCAGAAAAGCGCGGCCCGAACGCACGGCGGCCTCGCCCTGGCCCACCGCGAACTGAACGAGCGGCTGCTCGCGCAGGAGACCCGTGTTGTAACGCGGCGTCTTCGCGCCCGCGAGCTCGAAGAATGCGTCCAGACAGCTTCGTGCAACACCTAGAGCGACCGCCGCATCGCCGGATGCGAACGAGAGCGTGAACGGGATCTTGTACCGTGCACCGCCCGTAAGAATCGGCGCGCCGCTCGGAAACACCGTTCGCTCGGCCGGCACGAAGACGTCTTTCACTTCGAAATGATGCGTGCCGGTGCCGCGCATGCCGCGTGTGCGCCACGTGTCGAGCAGCTCGACCTGCGAGACAGGCATGAGGCAATAGCGTGCTTCCGGCTTTCCATCCCGAAGCCTCACCTCGCCGTTTTCGATCACCGTCGCATGCGCCGCGATCCAGGACGCATGCCGGCAGCCCGTGCTGAACGGCTGGCGGCCGGTGACGCGATAACCGCCGTCGACCGCGGTCGCCTTTGCAGTAGGCCCGGGGGTGTTTGCGACGACGCTGCGCGGCGTATCGATCCAGATGCTCCGCGCGACCTCGGGCGCCATCCGCGCGGACATCGTCGCATACGTCGCGCCCTGATTTACGGCCCAGCCCGTGCTCGCATCGGCTTTTCCGATCTCCTCGATCACTTGGACATACGTCGGGAAATCGATTTCGCCACCACCGATCGCGCGAGGGACCGCTATGTGGAACAGTCCGGCGTCGGCGATGGCATTGAAAAGCGCGCGCGGCAGCTCGCGGTTGGCGTCAATCTCATCCGCGCTTGCCCGGATGAGCGGCGCGAGCTCGCGCGCGGCCGCGAGAGGCGAGACGGGCGTAGGCGACAGAGCTGGGCGGCTTGGCGACACGTGGCGAGTGTCGCGAATCGGGTGCGCGCAGTCAATTCGCGGCCGAAGCCGTTGAAACGCCCGTCTAGAGAGTGCCTAACACAATGAGGCACTCTTGGTAATCTCCGCCAGCACGAAAGGCATGATGCCGCCGTGGCGCACGTAATCGATCTCGGCCGGCGTATCGAGCCGCAGCGTGACCTGCACGGAGTCTTTTACGCCGCTCGCGCGGCCGATCACGAGCGTCAGCGCCTGCCGCGGCCCGACCGCGTCGCTCAGTCCACGAAGCTCGAACTGTTCGCTCCCGTCGAGCGCAAGCGTCTGCGCCGTTACGGCGGACGGAAGCTGGCATGGAAGGATGCCCATGCCGACGAGATTGCTGCGATGTATGCGCTCGAAGCTCGACGCGATCACAGCGCGCACGCCCAAAAGGCGCGGCCCTTTCGCCGCCCAGTCACGCGCGCTGCCCGTTCCGTACTCCTCGCCGGCGATGACCACGAGCGGAACGTTCTCCGAACGGTAGCGCATCGCTGCGTCGTAGATGGACATGCGCTCGCCGCTCGGCTGATGCACCGTGACGCCGCCCTCGATCTGGGGAACGATCAGGTTCTTCAGTCGTACATTCGCAAACGCGCCTCGCACCATGACCTCATGATTCATGCGGCGGGCGCCATAGTTGTTGAAATCCTGCGGCGCTACGCCGAGCTGCTGCAGATAGATTCCCGCGGGTGAGCTCGCCTTGATCGTGCCGATCGGACTGATGTGATCGGTCGTGATCGAATTGCCGAGGATCGCAAGTGCACGCGCGCCGAAAATATCGCGCAACGTGGACGCGCGCAGCCCGGAATCAAGAAACGGTGGCTCCAGGATGTAGCTCGAGTCGCTTTGCCACGGGTAAAGCTCGCCCGTCGCGCGCGGAATCGCCTTCCACAGCGGGTTGCGCGCTTCGATGTCCATCGAGTACGTGTCGCGATAGAACGCGGGATTGGCGGCGATGTCGAGCGCATGCGCAAGCTCTTCGGGCGTGGGCCACACATCGCGCAGGTACACCGCGCGGCCATGCTGATCGTCCCCGAGCGGCTCGTTCTGAAGGTCGATATCGACGCGGCCGGCGAGCGCAAAGGCGACTACCAGCGGAGGACTCGCGAGGAAGGCGGCGCGCACAGCCGGATGGATGCGCGCTTCGAAATTCCGATTCCCTGAAAGGACCGCGCACGCGACGACGTCTTTTTCGGCGATCGCGCTCTCCAGCGTCGGATCGATCGGTCCTGACGCGCCGACGCATGTCCCGCACGTATAGCCGGCGACTGCAAACCCGAGCTTGTCGAGATATTGCTGCAATCCGGCCGCCTCGAGATAACGGCTTACGACGGTGGAGCCCGGCGTGAGCGACGTCTTGACCCATGGCTTTGCATGGAGCCCGCGCTCCACTGCTTTCTTCGCGAGGAGCCCGGCCGCGACCATCACGCCTGGATTCGACGTATTGGTGCACGAAGTGATGGCGGCGATGACGACATCGCCATGATCGACCGAGCCGTTCGGCGTCGAACGTGCACCGCTCGTGCCATAGCCGCCGCTCGCGACCGACTCGACCAGTGCGCTTTCGAAACGCGACTTGAGGTTTTTCAGCGGAATACGGTCCTGCGGCCGCTTAGGCCCCGCGACATTCGCCTCCACGCTGCCGAGATCGAGCTCGATCACGCGGCTGTAATCGACTTCGCCGGGTAATGGCGCGCCAAAGCAGCCCTGCGCGCGATAGTAAGCCTCGGTTGCCCGGACGCGTTGTTCGGAACGCCCCGTCTGCAGGAGATAACGGCAGGTCTGCTCATCGACCGGGAAGTATCCGATCGTGGCGCCGTACTCGACCGCCATGTTCGAAACCGTCGCACGATCGGGCAGCGTAAGACTCTTCACGCCTTCGCCGAAGTACTCGACGAAACAGCCGACGACTTTCGCCTTGCGCAGCATCTCCGTCACATGCAGCACAAGATCGGTCGCGGTCACTCCGTCTCTCAGGCTGCCCGTTACGTGCACGCCAACGACGTCGGGCGTGAGAAAGCAGACCGGCTGACCGAGCACCGCCGCCTCGGCTTCGATGCCGCCCACGCCCCAGCCCACCACACCGAGCCCCGCGATCATCCCCGTATGCGAATCGGTGCCGACCAGCGTGTCGGGATAGGCGACGCCGTCCTTCTCGAGAAAACCGGGCGCGAGAAACTCCAGGTTGAGCTGATGCAGGATGCCCCAGCCCGGCGGCAGAAGACGCAGGCCGTCGTACGCCTGCATGGCCCACTTCACGAAACGGAAGCGTTCTTCGTTCCGCTTCACTTCGAGCTCCATATTGCGCGCGAGCGCGTCGGGCGTGCCGTGATAATCCACGGTGAGCGTGTGGTCGAGCGCCATGTCGAGCGGGACTTTGGGCGCGACGATCGTCGCTTCGTAACCCATGCGCTTCACCGCGCCGCGAATGGCGGTGAGATCGCCGAGCAGCGGGATGCCCGCGGCGCAATTCAGCACCACGC
>Ga0209382_10005128_pt1 | contig 17117 bp, 13 predicted proteins | sample SoiMetdeltSBSDD5_FD_187599 | JGI IMG/M metagenome (GOLD analysis project Ga0209382, IMG submission 187599) | Bulk soil microbial communities from a Populus tree surrounding site in Tennessee, USA - Soil MetaG P. deltoides SBSDD5 (SPAdes) (version 2) | ecosystem: Environmental > Terrestrial >...
AGCCAAGGTGTCGGAGAAAAACGCATGATGATCGGTAATCATTTTCTTAACAGAGTGATTAGCCCGCGACAAGCGAGTGTGGGTTGAGTTTTCATCGAGCCTATTCTAATAAAAACTTCAATGACCAAAAAAGGGTGGGTTTGCGAATTAGGACTTCTATTGATCATCGCTGGTTGCGCGACTCTAGAATCGGGCGGGGAATTCACGTCTGGCCGGCGGGCGCTGATGAGCGGAGACTACGCGGTCGCGCTTACCTATTTCGAGCCGATTGCCAAACGCGATCCCAATTACACTGCGCCTTTTACTTCGTTCAGAGAAAGCATTTGGACCTATCTGGGGCGCGCTCAATATCAGTCCGGTAAGCTTTCCGAGGCCAAGGGTTCATTGGAAAGAGCGCTGTCCCAAATTCCCGGCGATTCAGTGGCCAAACTTTACCTCGGGTTGACGAACCTGCGCTTGCAAACGACGGAGAAAACAACCAATCCCTTTACCCTGCAGGACATTTCATTTGCGCTCCGCGAACGGATCGAGCCCAAACGGGTCGCCGCTCTTGTCCGTGAACGAGGCGTTGCTTTTGATCTCACGGGCGAAACCGAGAGCCAACTTAGAAAGGCCGGCGCGGATGACCTGCTACTGGATGAGATAAAAAAAATTCGCGCCGAAGCCTCGAAACGAAGAAAGGCCAACGAGAGTCAGCTGGGTGAATCGACTAAGGAACTCGCCGCCGCTCTTACCGGTATTCGCGACCAACTGGATTACTTAAATAGTACTCGGACAGGGATATTCTGGGATCCGAACAAGGAAATTCGCTCGCAACTTCAAACGGGGCTTGCGCTCCTCTCGGCGCCACAGCCCGACTGGCAGAAGGTTTTCAGCACGGGAGAGTGGGTGGGGCAGAAACTCGAAGAAGAGATTGACCTCGTGCGCCGTGATGAGAGCCAAGAGCTGCGCCGGCAACAGCAACGTTAGCCGGCGGATCACAACATCGACAACTTTAGCAAGTTAAACCTTCACGGCCTAATCGCTGTTCAGCGTTACAGGCTCTTTTAGTCGCTTCGATCTCGTCAACCACCTCTTGGCTGCCGGGGTTGACGGCGCGCGCCTTCTCGAGCTCCGCTAGTGCGGCCGCGTAATTTCCTTGCACTCGGTAACCCTTTGCCCGGTTGATATAGGATGAGACGTTGATCGTTTGCCCGGACGGTTTGACCGGCGCCACTTGGGCGGGCTCGACGACGGGTATGGATGTCGGCGGTTCAGGCGGGGGTTTGCCGGCCGATTCTTTGACCACGATCTCCACGACTGAACTTTCGATTCCACCCCAGCGGGCGACGACTGCGATTTTCCCCGCTCGCAACGCCAGCAATTCGCCGCGGGAATCAACCGTTGCAACTGACCTGTCGCTGCTCCGCCATTCAACGCCGCTGGAGAGTCCCTTCTCGTTGCCATCGGAGTATCTTGCCTTCACGCGAAGCAGCAGCCGCTCCTGAATTTGTATCTCGCGGTTAGCCGCGGAGACCGTGAGTGCCAGCAATTTGGTTGCCACCGGAGTTTTTGTGATTGGCTTCTCTGCCGGCGCCGGGACAGTCAAAACCGGCTTCTCCGCTTGCACGGCAAGCGTCCAAGCTGGGCTCACCATATCGCGGTATCGCGCCGTGATCTTCGTCTCGCCAGCCTGCCGGGCGGTAACTCGACCTTGGTCATCAATCGTTGCCACGCGCGGTTCGCTGCTGCGCCATTGGACGCCCTCATTGATATGCTTCTGGGTTCCGTCGCTGTATTGTCCCTTGAGGGTGACATTCAGCGTCTCGTCGGCGCCGATTTCTTGCCGGTCGCCACTCAAGCCGAGACTCACCAGGCTTGGGGTTGGATCTGGTGCCGGTGCCGGCTTTACTGCCGGAACTTCCGGCGCCGAAGTCCCCCGATCCTTTTTCCCAAACCACAGGAGCGAGCCCAGGACGGCGATGACAATGAAGACTCCGACTGCTGCCGTTCTCCACCTCACAACCGGCTTGCGGTCAGAGTCTACCGACGTTGAACCGATTTGCCGGACCGATGGGCTGACGGAAAGCCTCGAGTTTTCTTTGCTCATTGCGAATCGATCGACGGCGCGAGCTTCCCCTGCACTGGGCTCTGGAATAGTGTGCTTTTCTCGAGGCCCCTCTTCGGCGTCAGAAAGCTTTCGCGGCGGCGGATTTCCCATCAGCGACTCGATGTCCGCGATCAGTTGCCGAGCTCCAAGGGAATCCCTCGAACCATCCCAATCGGTGAGGTCTGCCGCTTGAATACTGCGAAATCCAACCGGAGGTTTGACGGTTTCGATCAGTACCGGGATTAGCCTTCCCAGGGCGCGCGCCTCCTCCGCTTCTTCCTTGACCCAATCGCTCTCCACCGAGTGAGTCGACCACAAGACGACCATGCAGCGCATCTCACGCAGCGCTTCTTCGATCATCGAACGCCAGGTACGACCAGCGGGGATGCGCCGGTCCCACCAGACCGTACAGCCGGCGGATTCAAGAAGGCCCGCCACAGCGCGCGCCGTTTCCCGGTCTTCGTTGGCATAGCTGAGGAAGATATCTGCCATAGGTTTAAGAATTGCGACGCAAACAGGCTCGCTGGGCGCGACGAGACATTCAAGCCCAACTAAATTCGCGACGCTAGCTCCGGTGCAAAGGATATTACCAATCTTACCGCGATTGTAGTGAGAATTTCCACCAGCCCTGAGGCTGAATCGAGGAACAAGTTACGGACCAGGAAAGAGATTTTTGCTGCAACAACTACGGTGGTATTGGTTGACCACGGCTTAACATTGGTGCTAAACCGTCGTCATTGAGACTCTTTGAAGGAGCAAGCCATGGCTAATTCTATTCTCGAGGTTGATGTCGCAATTATCGGCGGCGGGGGCGCGGGAATCCCGGCAGCCATCGAGGTCGCCCGGGCCGGGGGTAAGGCAGTGGTCTTAGAGCAAGCTGATTCTTGCGGTGGAACGGCCGCCATTTCGGGCGGCGGCTGCTGCATTGTCGGAACGCCGCTGCAAACGGCGCAGGGCATAGAAGACACGCCCGATCTTGCCTTCGAAGACTGGGTCAAGTGGGGTCAGGGCGCCGCCGATGAAGTGTGGGCGAGATTTTATCTCGAACATACTCTCCATGATCTTTATCACTGGGCCGAAAGCTGTGGCGCGAAGTGGGTGGACATGAAATTTCAGGAAGGCAATCGCGTGCTCCGCTGGCATCGCCCGAACAACAACGGCCTGGGCTTGATGACGGCGTTCATCAAAACCGCCGAATCGTTGCCCAATATCAAGATTTTGATGTCCACGACAGCGGGCCAGCTACTCATACAAGATGGCCGCGTCTGTGGCGTCACAGCGACAAACAATAAGAACGAAACGATCGAGATTCACAGCAAGACTGTGGTGGTCGCTACGGGAGGATTCAACTCGAACCTCGACATGGTTTTGGAGCACCGGCCCGAGTTTAGGAAGTCAAAAGTTATGGAAGGCTCCGGGTTCGGCGCCAAAGGCACCGGCCACAAGATGATTCGCGAGTTGGGCGGTTACTTTACCCACATGGATCATATCTGGTTTTATGTCTATGCCACGCCGGATTACCGCGATCCCCAGGGCCGGCGCGGATTGGTCTTTCGCCTGACCCCTGGTTATCTCTGGTTCAATCAGCAAGGGAGACGCTTTCATAACGAATCCCTCACCGGCGGCGCTTCCGCGACACCCGCGCTGCTTCGGCAGAATCCGCCCCATGCCTGGGCGATCCTCGATACGCCGATGACGGCGAAGATGGAAGTGGCGGACCCTTACTATCGCGACGGCGATAAAGTACGTAAAGATAAAGTGCAGGAGCTGCTCGACGGTTCACCCTACATCAAGAAGGCAAACACCCCGGCCGAACTCGCCCGGAAAATCGAAGTGGATGTGGAATCGTTTCTTTCTACAATAGAGCGCTACAACAGAGCCTTCGACGACGGCCTGGAGCGGGAGCCGGACTTTGGCAAATCGTTGAAGCAGTCGAAAAAATTCGATACCCCGCCCTACTACGCGATTCAGTTGTTTCCCCTGGCGCGCAAGAACTTCGGCGGCGTCAAGACTGATCTCCGCTGTCGCGTGCTGAACAAATATTTCGATCCGATCCCTGGGCTGTACGCCGCCGGGGAAGTCGCCGGCATGGCTGGTGGCCATATCAATGGCAAGGCCGGTTTGGAAGGCACCATGCTCGGCCCGTCTATATTCAGCGGGCGCGTTGCCGGTGCGTGGGCAGCTCAGGAAGCGGGCTTTGGTCCCGGATTTGTCGGGAAACCGAATCGGCCTTAGAAGCAAGTTCCAATCAGCGATTAGTAGGGCTGCCGTTTTGGATCTTTAGATCTTCGAACCCGATTGTTCCGATAGTCTCAGTCCAGCTGCTCAAGTCGCCGGCGATTCGAGCTGAAACGGTTGCTCCGCAGGCAGCGTGAAGGAAAAGGTGCTTCCTTTACCCGCTTCACTTTCCACCCAGATCTTTCCGCCATGCATCTCCACCAAGGCCTTAGAAATCGCCAGGCCGAGCCCTGTCCCCTGGGTCTTTGGCGTGCCTGCTTGGCCAATCTGATAAAACCTACCAAAAACTTTGTTTACTTCTTCCGCAGGAATACCCGGACCCGTGTCGGTGACCGAGATCTGCATCCAGGCAGCGGAGTTTTTTGCAACGGCGATAGTCACTTTGCCGCGCGTCGGGGTAAACTTTAGTGCATTGCCGATCAAATTCATGAGCACCTGTATCACCTTATCTCGATCTGCCCAGGCGATAACCCCAGGGTCCGCAGACATAACGGTTAGGTTGATCAGCTTCTCCGCTGCCACCGGCTTCAGACTTTCTGCGGCCTCTTTTACCAGCGTGACCAGAGGAAGGTTCGTCGGCCGGAGATCGATTTTTCCTGCCTCGATCGTTGAAAGATCCAGCAGATCGTTGATAAGACGAGCCAGCCTGTCGCTATTCGACTTGATCCGCGTTAGGTATCCGACTTGTTTTCCATTCAAGTCTCCTATGAGGCGATCGAGCATATTATCTGCCGAGGCCTTGATTGCGGTAAGTGGTGTTCTTAGCTCATGCGAGACATTGGACACGAAAGCCGATTTCATCTTATCCAGCTCTTTTAACCTCTGTTCATAACGCTTCTTCTCTGTGACGTCCCTGGCTAAGTGAAGAAAGCCAATCACATTGTCATCCTTGTCCCTGATCGGCGACACCGCTAAGCTCGCCTCAATGATGATCCCATCTTTCTTGATCCTGCGCACTTCTAAGTTGCGGATGACACCTGTAAGTCGGACCTTATCGCGTATCTCCTCCAGTTCTCCCGCGCGGTGCGTAGGAAGCAGGATCGTAAGACTCTGCCCTACTGTTTCTTCTTTGCTATAGCCGAAGATAACCTCCGCCCCATGGTTCCAAGTGAGGATACGGTCCGCAACATCCGTGGAGATGATAGCGTCACCCGCATTGTCCACCAAATTTTCAATATAGGCTTTTTCTTTATTAACTTCGTCGTAGAGCTGAGCATTCTCCAGCGCGCTGCCGAGCTGGGAGCTGAAAGCGACCAAAAGACGAACTTCCCTTTTGGTGAACTTGTGGAGCTTTTTACTGCCGACTGCAATGAAACCCATAGCCCGTTGCTTGGAGACAATCGGAACCATGACTAAGGAGATAACCCCTTCTTTTTCCATGGTCCGGGCCTGAAACATCGGATCTTTCCGAATATCAGTACCGATGTAGGGCTTTTGGGTTTTGAAAACTATTTTTCCTACAATAGGATCAGGGGAGTCCAAAGGGAAACTGGTACTTAAGAATTCGGGGGAGGATAAACCTCTAGCCACCCGGACGATCAAATTTTTTTTTTCGGGGTCCAGAGTTCGGATATAACCGACATCAAAATCCAGGATCTCCAAGGACTTATCCAAGGTATCGTTCAGGATTTTTTCGGTTTCGAGGGACTGGGTTGCGGTTTGCGAAATTGCGAGGAGAGCGGCCAGTTCCCGGGTCCGCCCAAGTAACGCTTTCTTGACGTCCGCGTCCTCTAAGAAAGCCCTCCTCTTATTTACTTCCGATCGTTTGGATTGCGGCATGAGTTACGCTATCCTAAATCGTCTTGACCAATCCTAACGTCCAAGACACGGCCCATCAAGCTCAAATGTTCTAGAAAATCGATAAGCGCGCCACGTTGTTGTGTGGAGTTAGGGTTAGATTCTCTGGCCCACTCCCTCAATATTTCTGGGGCCCTGTGAAGCACTTGATCATTCGGTCTACGACGAAATCCCACTACGAGTGTTCCAGTGGCAAGGCCATCAATCACGATTGCGAGACGTGTCTGGAATCTATTTCCAGCCTTGGGGTCTGCGGCTTTTTCTCCGGACCTTTTCTCTAGTATCTCCCCTATTTCCCAATCTCTATACTTGAAATGCTTTGTAGGATCCGAGTTATTGGCATAATTCAAGGCTTCCCCCTAAATCTCAGAATAGACGTCATCCCCGAAACGGTGCAGTCCCGGATCAGAATGATTCCAGTCTTCTCTCGCTAGTCCACTAACGACTAGCCTTTCATTCGGACGATATTGTGCGCAGTGATCGGGCGGTGAAAGCCCTTGAGCGATAGCTCGCCTGCTGGCTCCGTTTCAACCCATGCCTCTATGCCGCCGAGCACGCGCTGCGAGATTAAGATCTGCCCTGCTTTCGCCTCGCCACATAGTCGCGACGCGAGGTTAGTGACGGTCCCGATTGCTCCGTAGTCCCATCGTCCTTCAAAACCGATTGCGCCGATCGTGGCGTAGCCCAGAGCGATGCCGACTCCAAAATCTAGCTCGTTTCCTGCCTTCCGCCACTTAGCAGTTAACTCTCTTACTTGGTCTCGCATCGTAACCGCCATGCGAATTGCCCGCTCTGCTGGGTTGGCCACCGGCACTGGGTCGTTGAAAAAAACCATCATGCCGTCCCCAGTGAAACGCTCAAGTGTCCCCTCGTGTTGTAAGATGAGCTTGCCCATCTGAGCATGGTACTCTTTGAGGACACCCATAACTTCCTCAGGCTCAGCCGTCTCGGCAAAGGCGGTGAATCCGCGCAGGTCTAAGAAGACCACCGTTATCTCTCGTCGATGAGTTTTAAGAGGGTCCTCGGCGCCGCCGGATACAATCAACTCAGCCAGCTGAGGGGAGAAGAAGCGTTTCAACTTGCCTAAACGTTCCAGCTGGGTCACCTGCTGCTCAACGCGACGCTCCAAGGTCTCATTTAAGTCTTGAATAGTCTCATACAGTCGAGCATTCTCCAGCGCGCTGCCAAGCTGGGAGCTGAAGGCCATCAAAAGACGAACTTCCCTTTTGGTGAATCTGTGGAGCTTTTTACTGCCGACTGCAATGAAACCCATAGGAACAAGATTATCATGGCTCCGGCCGCTAGAAACCTGCTCCCCGATAGCACGTTGCTTGGAGACAATCGGAACCATGGCTAGGGATATGACCCCCTCTTTTTCCATGGTTCGGGCCTTAAACAACGGATCCTTCCGAATATCAGTACAGATGTAGGGCTTTTGTGTTTTGAAAACTATTTTTCCTACAATCGGATCAGTTGAGTCCAAAGGGAAACTGGTACGTAAAAATTCGGGGGAGGATAAACCTCTGGCCACCCGGACAATCAAATTTTTTTTTTCGGGGTCCAGAGTTCGGATATAACCGACATCAAAATCCAGGATCTCTAAGGACTTATCCAGGGTATCGTTTAGGATTTTGTCGGTTTCGAGGGACTGAGTTGCGGTTTGCGAAATTGCGAGGAGGGCGGCCAGTTCCCGGGTCCGCCCAAGTAACGCTTTCTTTACGTCCGAGTCCTCTGAGAAAAACCTTTTCCTATCTACTTCCGGTCGTTTGGACTGCGGCATGAGTTAAGGAGTGGTGGGTTTTGCCGGCTGCGGAATCAATGCCCACCAATTTGAATCTTTAAGCTGTGGGCCACCAAGCTCAAATTTTTTCAGAAAATCAATAAGAGAGTTACGTTGCGGCGGAGATTTAGGCTTATCTTCCCTGGCCCACTGCTCCAATACTTGGTGGGTTTTGTCAAGCAACGCATTGTCCGGCTTGTGACGAAATCCCACTACCAGTGTCCCAGTGGCAAGCCCGTCAATCACCATTGCGAGACAGGTTTGGAATGTATTGCCGGCCTTGGGGTCCGTTGCTTTTTCTCCAGCTCTCTTCTCTAGTAGCTCGCTTGCAGCCCAGTCTCTGTACCTAAAATGGTTTTGACCCTGATTAGTCGAGTCATTGGCATAGTTTATGGCTTCCCCATAAATCTCAGAATAGACATCATCCCCGAAACGGTGGAGTCCCGGATCCGGATGATTCCAGTCCCGTCTCGTTTGTTGCACATCCTCAGACTCTACCCAACCCGCGAAGACAGGCAAAGGGAAGGGCTTGTCGCTCTCGTTGAGGCGGATATGCAACTCTTTGGGTCTATCGTCTTCCTGGCAAGCAGCGCCACGTAACGTTCTGATCTCGTTGTCTATGTCTTGGAGAATCTGTCTTAAGATTCTCGTTATCTCCAGGAAATCTTCGGGCGTTATACCACCGGGAATTCGGATGCGTCCGCGCTGCTGCCTAATCAGTCTATCTTTGGGAACGAATGTGCTGATTGCCATATGAGTATTTCCTTTCAGAAATGAGTGTGTTGCTGGATCGAATCTGTTTCGGCCTGCAATCTCAACAAAAAAAGCTTCGGCGCGGACCGAGTTTGTCGAATCAACAACGTTCCTTCACGGCCCGGCAAATCCCAGAATAAATTTCTTAGCCCACAACTACTTGGGCTGTCAAGCAATTCGAGTTGAGTCTGACTGGAAAGCGAGGATGCTTTAGAGTATCTTCTTCCACAATTGATAATGGCTGATCTCGCTGCAACTTCCTACGCGGTTCGAGGCTACTGTGCCCTCTGTACGGCCCACTGCGCAACCATCACTACGGTCGAGAACGGCCGGGTGGCTCGTCTCGACCCGGATCCGGACCATCCCAACGGAGGAGTGATGTGCCTCAAGGGCAAGGCCGCTCCGGAGCTCCTCTACCATCCCGAACGCCTTAACTATCCTCTGAAGCGCACGCGGCCTAAGGGCGATCCGGACCCTGGTTGGATAAGAATCAGCTGGGATCAAGCGCTCAGCGACATTGCAGAGAAATTAGTAGCTATTCGCGAGCGCCATGGTCCTGAAGCCATTGCATTGGCGAAGGGCACTGGCAGCGGCACATCAATCGATGATGCGGTACGGTGGCTGGCGCGTTTCCTCAATGTCTTAGGCAGCCCGAACTGGGTCTCGACAACCCACGTCTGCAACTGGCACCGAGACACCGGCTTCAGCTTTACCTTTGGCACCAATCTCCCGACTCCGGATCTCGCGCACAGCAAAACTTTCCTGCTCTGGGGTCACAACCCTAGCTCGACGTCGCTCATTCTTGCGCACGACATCGTTACCGCTCGGGCGCGCGGAATGAAAACCGTAGTCGTTGACCCGCGGCGCATTGGGATTGGCAGCCAGGCGGATCTGCTTCTCCAAGTGCGCCCGGGCTGCGACGGCGCCTTGGCGTTGGCGATGATTCATTGCTTGATGGAAGAGAGCTGGTACGACGCTTCTTTCGTGCGGCAGTGGACCAATGGGCCGTTCTTGTTGAATTCCCAGACGCAGAAGATGGTCACTGAGGCGGATCTCACGACCCGGGGAAGCCCGGATCGTTGGGTCGTTTGGGATGAACTGCACGATCAATACGTCACCTACGATGCCGCAAGCGCAACCTATGAGCGCGACGGCGTACAGCCTGCACTTTTCGGCGCGCGAGTCTTAAAAGCAAAGGACGGGGGTGAGATCTCGTGTAAGCCGGTCTTCGAGCGCCTCGGCGAAATCGCTTCTGACTTTGCCCCCGAGCGCTCGGAAAAAATCACCTGGGTACCAGCCGACAAGGTATGGAAGACCGCCCTCCTGCTCGCCCACAACCGGCCTGTGAGCATGTACATGTGGAACGGCGTCGGCCAGCACACCAACGCGACCCAGACGAGCCGCGCCATCGCATCGCTCTATGCCCTCCTGGGCGACTTCGACCGCCAGGGCGGCAATGTTACGTTTCCAAAAGCGTCTATCAACGATGTCAGCGGCAAAGAATTCTTGCCGAAGGAAATGGCCGGGCGACGCATCGGCCGTGAAAGAAAACCTCTCGGGCCCCCTGCCAAGCCCGGCAATTGCGCAGCCTACGATATCTTTACCGCTGTGCTCGAGGAACGTCCCTACCCCGTAAAAGCCATTCTGAATTTCGGCTCCAACACGGTTATGTCCACCGGAGATTCGAACAGAGGGCGAGCCGCCTTTTGTGCTCTAGAGCTCGCTGTCGCAGCTGAGCTTTTTATGACTCCGACCGCGGAGCTCTGCGATTATGTGCTGCCGGCGACAAGCTTTCTTGAGATGGCCAATCTCACCGCCAGCTTCGAGCATCGACTTCAAGGCAAGTCTCATCTACAATACCGCCCTGCCGTCGTTCCGCCTCTGGCGGAGCGCCGTTCCGATACTTGGATTGTCTTTGAGCTAGCCAAGCGCCTCGGATTCAGCAAGAACTTTTGGGATGGAGATGTCGAAGCGGGCTATGCCTATGAGTCGGCTTCAACCGGCGTGAGCCTAGAACAACTCAAGGCTGCTCCAGGCGGCATCACTGTACCGGCCACATTACGCTATGAAAAATACGCGCAAACGAATGGTAAGGGGGAAGCTCGTGGCTTCGCCACTCCTTCACGAAGAGTAGAACTCTACTCGCACTCATTTTCTGCTCACGGTTTTCCAGCCTTGCCCGATTATCAAGAGCCGGCCGTGAGTCCGCTAAGTCGTCCGGATGTGGCCGTCGAATATCCGCTGGTGCTGACCAATGCCAAATTTACGACTTTCATTCATAGCCAGCAGCGCGCGCTGCTGAGCTTGCGCAAAGCAGCGCCGGAACCAACGGCGGATATTCATCCCGATAGCGCCGCTCGTTTTGGTATCACGAACAAGCAATGGATGATGGTAGAAAGTCCCCGCGGCGCCATTAAAGTCCGCGCTCGCGTCACTCTCAGTATTATGCCCGGCGTGGTTTGCTGTCAGCATGGTTGGTGGCAGGCCTGCAAAGAACTTAAATTGCCCGGTTACGATCCTTACGACAACCACGGCGCCAATCCCGCCATTCTTATCGGCACCGATCTCGCCGATCCCATCAGCGGCTCCCTGCCGCATCGTTCTTACCTCTGTCGCGTCAGACCGGCGGAATGACAGCTGCTCCGTAACTAGGCAATCCAAGTTTCAAATTGCAGAGATTTGCTATCCCGAATCCTTTATCCCAGCGGCCTGGAGGTCCGCCACAAGGGCGGTCAAAATTTCTTCCAGGGCTTGGTTCCAGCCTTTGATTAAGGCTTCCGGTGAACGACCGGTTAACGGGAGCGACTTCGCGTAACGCTTCTGCATGAGGATGCCGGGTTTCCCGGGAATCTCACTGGTCAAGAAAAACTCCATCTCCAAAACGGCTCTGGGAGAGTTTGGGTTGCGAAAATCGCCATAGAGCGCATTCACGGCGCCTTCCAAGACGTAACTCGGCTGCGATTGGTTCGATGCGCTGATGACATATTTGAAAACCTGCGCCGCGGTTAAATCTTTCCGGACTTCTTCGGTGATAAGCGAAGCGGGAGAGACCAAGAATTGGTTGTAGAAGTCGGATTCGTAGCCTGCCTCCGACGTGCGATAGACGAAACTTCTGTCTGCGTATCGCGGCGAGACGCGGATATTTGAAACTTGCAAAGTTTCGTTGGCCGAGGGATTGGTTGGACTCAGGTTTCCGCCCGCTTCAAGCACAAAATAGCGCTTATCCGGATAGCTTCTTTCAAAACCGACGCAACCGGAGCACAAAACCAGCAGCGCAAACACGAAATGGCGGAACATGGACAAGTCTTTCACCGTTGCATGACTTTCGAGGGCGGCGGCGGCGCGCCGAACAGCAGTTGTGACGGATACTTTTTGGAATCGTCCGTGAGCTCTTTTAGATTCTCCGAAATCGAGCGTAGGTTGTCCACCGTTTTTTCGATGTCCTGTTGCTGGCCGGAGATCAAGCGGTTCAGCCGTTGAACGGTCTGTCGAAGCTGGGCGCTCGTGTCCGGCAGATCCGCCGAAACGGAATCGAGCCGTTTGGCCAATTGCTCCAGACTCTCTGCCACGCGCGGCAGATCGGCCAGCATTTGATTCAAGGGCTTTTCCGCGCGCTCTATGATCTGGCGCGCGCTGCTCGCGGCTGCTGCGGCATCGACGAGTGTCGATTTGAGCTCCGGACTGGCGATGAGATCTTTCAGTTGCCGATTGGTTTCCCTTACTTCAGTTAGCAACGCGTTAGCTTGGGCGCCGATTTTTTCCACATTGGCTCCTTCCGCTAGCTTGGTGATAGCGGCCAAGGACTTTTCAATGCTGCTGGTGAGCTGGGGGATATCAAGCTGTTCGAAATTTTGCAAAATGCGTTCCACGGAGTCGCCCAGTTGGAGAATCCTGCTTCGCGCGGAAGGTATGTAAGGGTATTTGGGTTGCCAGTCGATTTCTAGCGGCGGATTGCGTTCCGGATCGAGATAGTCCGCTTCAAGGTAAGCGACCCCGGTCAATCCCTGAGCCGCCAATCGCACCCGAAACCCTCGCTCAAGCTCACTTCTAAACGCCGGATCGTTGGGGTCCGCCAACGGAAATTGAAACAGGTTCGAGGTTATGCCGATGCGGACGAGAACGTAGCGCCGTCGCGTATTGTACACGGCGCTCGTGAGTGTGATATCCTCCACCTTCCCGACCAGCACGCCGCGAAATTTCATCGGCGAACCGACGTCCAAGCCCTGCACCGATTCTTCGATGTAAGTTTCGACGAGGGGGTTTCTTTGAAACACACTGCCGACTCCCAGGACGACGATTCCAATGACGGCGAGCACCGTAGCGCTGATCACAAATACACCGATTTTAAAGTAGCTCAGCTTGTTCATCGCAGCGGTCGCCTAGCGAGTTTCTTCAGCAACCTGATAGAGACAGTCTAACATCGAGCTGTAAAGTTACGTTAAATATCCGGCGAGGGCTTACGGGAGAAGAACTGGCGCACCCGAGGATTGTCGCTGTGATCGCGCAGCTCCTCAGGATTGCCAATGGCCACGATGCCCTTTACCTGTTTATCTAACATAATGATACGATCCGCAATTGCAAAGATACTCGGTAGCTCATGGGTCACAACGACAAACGTTATCTTCAAGCTGCGCGAGAGACGCAAAACCAGTTCGTCCAGCTCGGCCGAAGTGATGGGATCCAACCCCGCCGACAATTCGTCGAGAAATAGCACCCGGGGATCCAGCGCCATCGCGCGGGCGATGGCGCCGCGCTTCTGCATTCCGCCGCTCAACTCCGAGGGCATGAGATCGCCGTAATTTTCCAGCCCGACCTGTTTGAGCTTTATCAGGGCAATCAAACGGATCGCGTCCGGCGGCAGATCCGTGAATTCCTCCAGCGGCAGAGATACGTTTTCGAGCAGAGTCATGGAACCAAACAGGGCGCCGCTTTGATACATGACGCCGAAGGTCCTGAGAATCTCGCGACGCTCTTCGCCTTGTGCCGCGGCGATGTCGTGGCCTTCGATAATGATCTTGCCCGCAGCGGGTTGGTACAGGCCGATCATATGCTTCAACAATGTGCTCTTGCCCGAACCGGAGCTACCCAAGATAAAAAAAATCTCGCCGGTGAAAACTTCGAAGTTCACGTCTTCGAGTACCACTTGGCCGTTATAGGCCGCGGTGAAGTTTTCCACCCGAATGATGGCTTCCCGTTCCGCACTCATGGTCGCTCAAACGTTAAGATAAAAGTAAACCACCGAAAAAATTCCGTCGGTGATAACGATGAGGACAATACCGCTCACCACCGCTCGGGTCGTCGATTCACCCACGGCGCTAGCCCCGGTGGTGGTTTGCAGCCCGCGAAGGCAGCCGATCGCGGCCACCAGGATCCCGAAAACGAAAGACTTCACCAAGCCACCGACAAAAGAGCCGTAGGTAACCTGATACTGGACCTGGTGATAGAAAGTGACCAAGGGAATCCCGAAGGAGCGCATGACCACGGCACCGCCGATGAGACCCAGTAAGTCGGCAAACACCGTGAGCAGCGGCGTCATCACAACCGCGGCGATGACCCGCGTCACCACTAAAAACCGCACCGGGTCAAGCCCCATGGTCTTGAGCGCGTCGATCTCCTCGCGAACTGTCATGGTTCCAAGCTCGGCTGCAAAGGCCGATCCCGAGCGGCCGGCCAGAATAATCGCAGTCATCAGCGGACCGAGCTCGCGGAGCATCGCCAGCCCGACGAGGTTCGCGACAAAGATGTCAGCTCCGAATCGGCGTAGAGAAATCGCCCCCTGAAAGGCCATAATCACACCCATCAGAAAACTGACCAGCACGATAATGGGAAGGGCGTTCACCCCGGCGGTCTCGGCGACCCGCACCACGTCGCGCCAGCGGATACTCTTAGGATGCATCGCTGCTCTGCCGAGCGCCGAAACCAGTTCGCCGACAAAACCGATCAGCGATCGGGTGTCCTCCCAAAACCCGACAACCGCCCGGCCGACATCCTCGGCAAGATTTGTTTTCGGCCGTCGTTGACTTTCCAACTGTTCGAGATCGCCCAGGTCCGATTCCTCTAGAAGTCCCTGGAATTCAGGGCGCAGCCCGTGAATCTCCAGTTGTCCGCCGGCCTCCCGCTGCACGTTGCGCAGGTGAACGAACAACGCAATGCCGGACCCGTCGCAGTAGTCAACCTGACTGGCGTCGACGGTCACGCTTCGAGCCTTCGCCGTGGCTACCGTCTCCGTCGCCTGCCGCCAAATCCTTCCCGTGGTGTTGGAGTCGAGCCGGCCCTCGATGGCGATGGCAACCACTCCATCACGAACAGCACCGGTCCGGAGACGAACGGAAGAGGCCGAAAGATTCTCTTTCATGACATCACGGATGATCACTCATAGTGCATGGCCGAGTGCCTAAAAGTCAACGCCGCTCTACGTTCCTGTGTGCAGCTCGCTCCGATGCTCACTCGTCGGTCCATAAATAAGTCGCGCTAACTCGGTTGCCTCCAACACCACTGACGCGATATATAGAAAGCCAAAGAGCTTAGACGTTTTCAACCGAGTTGCAGGAGGATCTGGCCATGGCGAATCACGGCCTGTTACACATTGCGCTTCTGACCCGCGACCTCAATAAGACCGAACGGTTCTACACAGAGGTTCTCGGGCTGAAGGTTGCCTTTCGCGTGCCGCCGAACATGGTTTTTCTTCGTTCTCCCGGGAGTCAGGACTTGATCAACTTCGTCGGCACCAAGAAACGGATCTCGGCCAACGACGCGCTTCAACACTTCGGCTTCAAGACGACTCCGACCAGACTCACAATCCTAGAGAGGAAACTAAAGGAAACCGACATCAAGATCGAAGGAAGACGCGGCAAAAACGCAATCTACTTTTCCGACCCCAACGGCTACACCCTCGAATATTACTGCGACTAGTCGAAAATCCGATCAAGGAAAAAGGATTAGCGCGGGTCAACGGCCCGATAACCGCTGCCCTCGACCTGCGGGCAGAAGAGAAGAATCACCATCCAAAAGCCGAGCAATCTGATCCAGAGTGTGGACCTGCGGAGCGGGAAGAGGGTAGTAGTCCGAACCTCGAGGGCCTTAGGCTTGAAAGAGGTCGAGCTGTGATCCTGAAGGTCGCAAAAAATGCTCCGTCATGAGTTCCGGCCAGCGCTTATTGATGCCCGCTTTTTTGCAAGCTAACTGAAACAGCTCTGCCATCTGCTGGGCGAATATTCCCTCGCCGCGCATGCGGCTCTTAAAATTCGGGTCGTTGAGCTTGCCGCCGCGAATGGACCGGATGCGATTGAGAACTTTATCCTTGCGCTCGGGAAAGTGTTGCTCGAGCCACTGCTCAAAGAGCGACTTCACGGCAAACGGCAAGCGCAAGGCAACGTATCCGGCGAAGCTTGCGCCGGCTTCGGCAGCAGCTCGTGCGATGGCCGGCGCCTCGGAGTCGGTAAGCCCAGGAATCATCGGCGCTTGCAGGTAGCCCACTGGAATTCCGGCTTCCGCGAGCGCTCTGATCGCTGCCAATCGGCGTGCCGGACTTGACGCCCGCGGCTCCATCAAGGAGCATAGTTTGGGATCCAACGTCGTGAGCGAAATCGTAACGCCCACACATTGATAACGCGCCAATTCGCGAAAAATGTCGATGTCCCGCGTAACCAGATAATTCTTCGTAACAATCACCACCGGATTGCGAAACTCCAGCAAGACTTCCAGGCAGCGCCGCGTGAGCTGCCGCTTTTTTTCTGCCGGTTGATAGCAATCGGTGACGCCGCTCATCGCCAGCACCTGGGGCTGCCACTTGGGATTGGATAATTCTTTGCGCAACAGTTCCGGCGCGTCCTCCTTCACCATGATCTTGGTTTCGAAGTCTAAGCCGGAAGAAAAGCCGAGATACTCGTGGGTCGGGCGGGCATAGCAGTAAATGCACCCATGTTCGCAGCCACGGTAAGCATTGACGCTGGCGTCAAAGCCGACATCCGGGCTGTCGTTATAAGCAATGATGGACTTGGTCCTATCGGGGAAAAACTGAGTGTGGGGAGAAGGGACGTCGTCGTTGCCGTCGGGTGGCTCCGGGATGCGCTCGATGGATTCAAAGCGATTCTTCGGATTGCTGGCCGATCCACGACCGCGCGCCCCACGCGGAGGTTTCATGGAATCTATCCGGCGTCCGCTGGCGCGGGTGGGGCGGCCGGCGGTGTGGAGGCGGCGGGTTGGGCAGCCTTCGCAATCGCAGCCGTTTTGGCGTCATGCGCCAGATGGCGGGTCAAGCGTTTGAGTAGCTTCACCTTTCGCTTAAGTCTTTTAAGCTTCTTGCGATCGCCGTTCGACGTCAAGAGTTCCGCTTTCTGCTTTTGCAAAGCGCGAATATCCTGTTTGACCGCGTGAATCGCATTCAAATCCTTTGCCGACTCGTCATAGGCAATTCCCTTGGCTTTGGCGATGGCCTTGACCAGATCCTCTTTGTGCATG
>Ga0209382_10005130_pt1 | contig 17113 bp, 20 predicted proteins | sample SoiMetdeltSBSDD5_FD_187599 | JGI IMG/M metagenome (GOLD analysis project Ga0209382, IMG submission 187599) | Bulk soil microbial communities from a Populus tree surrounding site in Tennessee, USA - Soil MetaG P. deltoides SBSDD5 (SPAdes) (version 2) | ecosystem: Environmental > Terrestrial >...
ATGTCCATGGCCAATCGACGCGCTTCCGGATCGAGCCGTCGCGTTGGTCCGCTCGCGATCGGTGTTCCGCTCCGTGTCACGATCTACTACGCGCTGCTGGCCATTGCCGTCACCGTCGCGGTACGCCGGCTCTCGTCGGACTCGCTGAGCGCCCTGCTCGAGCCACGCGCCGCGACGGACGCCGCCGCAACCGGGATGTCGAGCGAAGTGCAGAGCGCGATCGCCGCCACCATGGCAATGACCGCGGCGGCGCTGCTGACCCTTCCGGTCGCGTGGGTGTACACGCTGACGCACGAGCGCCGCGGGTTTCGACAGTCGGTCGTCCACACGCTCGTGCTGCTGCCCGTAGTGGTCGCCGGTGTCGTCGTGCTCGTGAAGAACAGCATCCCACTCGCCTTCAGTCTGGCGGGGATCGTCGCCGCCGTCCGCTTCCGCAATACGCTCGAGGACAGCAAGGACGCGGTCTACATCTTTCTCGCGACCGGTGTCGGTCTGGCCGCCGGCGTCAGTCTTCCCGTGGCCGCGGCTCTGTCGGTGGTCTTCAACATCGTGATCGCTCTCCTCTGGCTCACCGACTTCGCGCGTACGCCTGCCCGGACTGTCGCGCGCGATGCGCGTCGCCGGCTCGAGCGCACGCTGGCCATGGCGAACCGCACCGGAGAATTCGTCGCCCGGCTCGATTCGGACCTGCTCTCCACCCTTCCGCCGGCGCAGCTCGAAGCGCTGGCCGACCGCGCCTGGAGGCGCCGCAAACGCGCCGCGCCGGAATTCGATGCCGTAGGCAAGGAGAATGAGACGCTTGTCCGCGTTCGCACGCGAAACGTTGCCAGCCTGCGCCCCCTCATCGACCCGGTGCTCGATTCGCATACCAAGCGGGTCCGCTATGGCGGCGTGGTGCACGAGCCCGAAGGAGTGGACTGGATTGAATACCGAGTGCGACTCAAACGCTCGGAAACCGCGGAGTCATTGCTGACTGCGCTACGCGCCGCCGGAGGCGACCTTGTCGACGATGCCCAGATACGACGTTAGGCAGGTGCGGAGACTGTTTGGCCTCGCCCTGCTGACCGCTCTCGCGAGCGCCGCGGACGCGCAGGAGAACGTCGCGGCGCCCCCATCGGTGTTCGCGTCCGATTCGATACTGAGCCTGACGATTCGCGCCGACCTCCGCACGCTGCTGCGCGATCGGGGCGAGGATCGCAAGGAGCACAAGGGGGTCATGCGATACCCGCGAGCGGACGGCACCGTCGACAGCCTCCCGGTCGAGCTTCGCACACGCGGCATTTTCCGCCGCAGGCCCTCCGTCTGCAGCTTTCCTCCGCTTCGTCTGTCGATCCGCCGCCGCGACGCGCGCAATACGCCGTTCGATGGTGAGCGCCGCATCAAGCTGGTGACGCACTGCCGCCCGACCGATCAGTACGAGCAATACACGCTGCAGGAATATCTGCTCTATCGGGTATACGGCGTTCTCAGTGACCTGAGCTTGCGCACCCGCCTGGCGCGTATCACCTACGAGGATGCGAGCGGTCGGGAGAAGCCGGAAACGCGGTACGCCATCCTGATCGAGGACGAGGAGCGCCTGGCCGACAGGCATCGCATGAAGGTGGTCGAAGACACCGGCGTGTCGCCGGCGAGGCTCGACCCGTCGCGCACCGTGTTCATGGCCGTCTTTCAATACTTCATTGGCAACACCGATTGGTCGGTGCGGGTGCTTCACAACATCATCTTGCTCAGCGATTCGCTCGGTCAGATCGCCCCGGTGCCGTACGACTTCGATTGGTCGGGCGTCATCTCGACCCGGTACGCTCAGCCGGACACTTCGCTGCCGATCAGGAACGTGCGAGAACGCCTGTACTCGGGGTACTGTGGCGAGGCGTCCGATTTCAACGCGATCTTCGCGCAGTACCGGCAACACCGGACGGCGATCGAGGCGCTCTACAACCTCGAGCCGCTGGACCAGCGTAATCGCGAGCGGTCGCTGGCCTACTACGCCGAGTTCTATCGCATGATCGACGACCCGGCCCGTGTGACCCGCGAGATGCTCCGCCTCTGTCGATAGGACCTCCGGCTCGTTGTGGGTAACTTGCTGCTATTCGGTGACTTGACCCACTCGCACGGCTCGGGTATTTTCCGAGGTTATGCTGTCCTTCGACATTGGAGCCCTGCGCGAACACGCCGTTCGCGTCGACGGGTTCCTTTCCGCTGACGACCCGGTGTGGCAGGAGGGGGATCCCGCACCTGCTGCCCCGATCCATGCGACCGGACGTCTGTCGGCGGCGGGATCGGGCCGCTACTACTGGAGCGGTCGAATCGAGGGCACGGTCGCTGGCTCTTGTCGTCGGTGCCTTACCTCCCTCTCCGCGCCCGTGCACGAAGATGTGCATTTCATTTTTGCCGAGACCGATGACACCGAGGCGGAGGATCCCGATGTATTCGCCGTGCCGGCAGCGGCGCACCAGCTGGATCTGCGCCCGGCCATTCGGGAGCAGTGGTTGCTGAGCGCGCCGTCATTCGCGCTGTGCCGGGAGGACTGCAAGGGGTTGTGCGCCCGGTGCGGGGCGGACCTGAACACCGGCGACTGCTCCTGCGAACCCGAAGTCGATAGCCGCTGGGATGCGCTGCGAAAGCTTCGCGGCGAAGCCCGTTGAGCGATACCCTTTTACCGAGCTCTACCTCACCATGGCCGTTCCGAAGCGACGGACGAGCAAGCGGAAGAAGCGCGCACGCAACACCCACAAGGCGGCGCCCGCCATCGTCATGCAGCAGTGTCCGAAGTGCGGGAGCATGAAGCGTCCGCATCGTGTCTGTCAGGAGTGCGGATTCTACGCGGGAAAGCAGCGGGTCGCGGCAAGGGAAGGCTGACGGGTGGCGCGCATCGCGCTGGACGCCATGGGCGGCGACCACGCGCCTCACGCGACCATCGCCGGCGCGCTCCTCGCGCTGACGGAGCTCGGCGCCTCCCACACCATCCAGCTCGTCGGTCGCACCGAGGACGTTCAACGCGAGCTCGAGACGCAGCTGTCGCGAGAGCCCAGCGCGTCGTCGCGCGCGCGGGAGCGCCTGACGATCGTCGAGGCGCCGCAGGTCATCGAGATGGCCGACAAGCCGGCGGCCGTGCTTCGCTCGAAGTCGAACAGCTCGATGGCCGTTGGGCTCAAGCTCCAGGCCGACGGCCAGTCCGACGCGTTTGTGTCCGCCGGTAACACCGGCGCGCAGATGGCCGCGTCCACGCTGATCCTCAAGCTGCACGAGGGGCTCACGCGACCCGCCATCGGCACCGTCTTTCCCACCGTCAACCACCCGGTCGTCGTCCTCGACTCCGGCGCAAACGTCGACTGTAGCGCCGAGGAGCTGGTCCAGTTCGCGCGCCTCGGCGCGACCTACGCGGAAGACATCCTCGGTCGAAGCAACCCGTCGGTCGGGCTGCTCAGCATCGGCGAGGAGGCGGAGAAGGGAAACGCCGCGGTGAAGGAGGCCCATCAGGCGCTCCTGGACTCCGATCTCAATTTCCAGGGAAACGTCGAAGGGCGGGACATTCTCACCGGCGCAACCGACCGCGGTCCCATCGATGTCGTCGTCTGCGATGGCTTCGTCGGCAACGTCCTGCTCAAGTTCTACGAGTCCGTTCCGCCGATGATTCTCGCGCTGCTCGCACGCTCGGGCGTTGACCCCGTGCACCTTCGCCGCGTCTTCTCGAAGGAGTTCGATTACTCCGAGCACGGCGGCGCGCCGCTGCTCGGAGTTCGAGGAGTGAGCATCATCTCGCACGGCAAGTCATCGCCGAACGCGATCAAGAACGCCATTCTCGTCGCGCTACGCGCGGTGGAGTCCAGAATGACCGAGCATATCGGACGCCGCCTGGCGCAGTCCGCCAAGGAGTCCACGTGAAGCGGCCAGTCGCGCAGCTGGTGTCCTCCGGGCGCAGCATTCCGGCGCACGTGATGACCAACCACGATTTCGCGGCGATGGGGCTCGAGACGTCGCACGAGTGGATTGTCGAGCGCACCGGCATCGTCGAGCGCCACATCGCCCGCGATGGCGAAACCGTCTGCTCCCTCGGCGCCGAGGCGTCGCGCATCGCGATGGAGCGGGCCAACGTGCACGCCGGCGAGCTCGACGCGATCATTCTCAGCACGGCCACGCCCGATCGTCTGCTCCCGGCGACGGCGGTGGACATTCAGGCGGAGCTCGGCGCAACACGCGCGGCCGCGTTCGATCTCTCGGCGGCCTGCTCCGGGTGGCTCTACGGACTCAGCATTGCCGAGGGAATGCTGGCCGCCGGCACGGCGGAGACGGTGCTGGTCGTGGCGTCGGAAAAGATGAGCTCCATTGTCGACTGGACGGATCGCTCGACGTGCGTGCTCTTCGGTGACGGCGCCGGTGCGACCGTCCTCAAACGGTCGAAGCATCACAAGGGCATCCTCTCCACGTTCATGCGGAGCGACGGGACGCTCGCCGAGCTGCTCTACCGGCCACACGGCGGCGCGACCGTGCCGATCACCGAGGCGGTACTGATGGACCGCTCGCACTTCGTGAAGATGGCGGGGCGAGAGGTCTTCAAGCATGCCGTCCGATCGATGGCCGAGGCATGCGATCGGGCGCTCGATGGCGCGCGTCTCACCGGCAAGGACATCGACCTGCTCATTCCGCATCAGGCCAACGTGCGCATCATCGAGGCGACCGCGAAGCACGCCGGCATCTCGATGGACAAGGTGTACGTCAACGTCGATCGGTACGGCAACACGTCATCGGCGTCGATTCCGATCTCCCTCGACGAGGCGTTCGCGTGCGGTCGCATTGGCGAGGGCTCGACCGTCCTCATGGTCGCCTTCGGCGCCGGCTTCACCTGGGCGTCCACCATCGTCCGCTTCTAGCCCGCGCATGGACGTTGTGCTCCTCTTCCCGGGGCAGGGATCGCAGAAACCAGGAATGGCCAAGGACCTTGCCCACACGTCACCGGCGGCGCGTCAGGTGTTCGACGTCGTGGATCGAACGCTCGGCGTGCCGCTCTCGACGCTCGCGTTCCAGGGTCCGGAGGAGCAGTTGACGGAGACCAAGAATGCGCAGCCCGCGCTGCTGGCACACGGAGCGGCCGTGTGGGCGATGACGAAGGATCAGCTCGCCCCGCACGTTCGCGCGGCGGCCGGACACTCGCTCGGCGAATTCACCGCCTACCACGCCGCGGGGGCCTTGTCGCTCTCCGACGCGGCGACACTCGTGCGGCGCAGAGGCGAGCTCATGTACGAGAGCGGGCTCGAGCGCCCCGGGGCGATGGCGGCGATCCTTGGGCTCGAGGAGGCGAAGGTCGAAGAGGCGTGCCGACGCGCGTCGGTCGACGGCGCCGTCGTCGTGCCGGCGAACTACAACACCCCGGAGCAGCTCGTGATCTCGGGCGAGATCGCGGCGGTGGAACGGGCGATGGAGCTCGCGAAGGAGTTGGGCGCAAAGCGCGCGGTCCGGTTGAAGGTCAGCGGAGCATTTCATTCTCCGCTCATGGAGGTCGCGCGAGACGGGTTGCGCGACGAGCTGACCAAGGCGTCGTTCTCCGCACCGACGTTTCCCGTCTTCTGTAACGTGGACGCGCGTCCGGTCACCGACGTTGGCGAAGCGCGCCGCCTTTTGCTCGAGCAGCTGACGTCGCCGGTCCGTTGGACCGACGTCGTGCGCGCCCTGGTGACGACGTATCCCGCCGCCCTGTTCGTCGAGATGGGGCCCGGAAACGTCCTCACGACTCTCACGAAGCGTATTGCAGCGGGCGTGAAGACCGCCACGAGCGGTACCGCGGCTGAGGTGAACCAGCTTCTCGGCATGGTGAGCTGAATGCAGATCGACCTCAGCGGACGCGTTGCGCTCGTCACTGGCGGAACACGCGGCATCGGGCGCGAGATCGCCACGACGCTATCGGCGTGCGGCGCCCGGGTGGCCGTCGTCGGTCGCGACGCCGACCGGGCGACGGAGGCAGCGAGCGCGATGAGCGGCGAGGCGCGAGGGTACGCCGCGGACGTCTCGGTCACATCGCAGGTGACGAGCCTCGTGGAATCGGTGGAGCGCGACTTCGGGTCGCTCGACATCCTCGTGAACAATGCCGGCCTCACGCGAGACAACATCCTGCTCCGCCTGAAGGACGAGGACTGGGACATGGTACTCGCGGCCAATCTGCGCGCCGCCTTCGCGTCGGTTCGCGCCGCGGCACGCGGCATGATGAAGCGACGCTGGGGGCGGATCATCAACATCTCGAGCGTCGTCGGCCTGATTGGCAACAAGGGCCAGTCGAATTACGCCGCGAGCAAAGCCGGGCTGATTGGATTCACCAAGTCGGTCGCGAAGGAGTTCGCGTCGCGGAATATCCTCGCGAACGTCATCGCGCCCGGGTTCATCGAGACCGACATGACGTCGGCGATGACCGCCGAGGCGCGCGCCGCGTTGAGTGCTCAGATCCCGCTGGAACGGCTCGGAACGGCGAAGGATATAGCGGGGGTAGCGGCGTTCCTCAGTTCCGAGCACGCCGCGTACATCACGGGGCAGGTCTTCGTGGTGGACGGCGGCATGGTCATGTAGATTTCGGAGGAATGCAGGACGCGGGAGCACTGACGTGTGCAGTCACGCGATTCCGCGTTCCGCATTCTGGTCACCTGTACCTTCAACCGTGAGGAGTTAGACCCCATGCCCGATCTCCAGGACAAGGTCAAGGACATCATCATGGAGGAGCTTGGAGTCGAGCGCGAGAAGCTCACGAACGAAGCGAGCTTCATGGAAGACCTCGGCGCCGACAGCCTCGACACCGTTGAGCTCGTGATGGCGTTCGAGAAGGAGTTCAACATCGACATCCCTGACGAGGACGCCGAGAAGATGCGGACCGTCGGGGATGCCATGAATTACCTCCGGGAGAAGGTCAAGGCCTGATGCGGCGACGGGTCGTCGTCACCGGCATGGGGAGCCTTACGCCCGTCGGTAACGATGTGGCGACGGCCTGGCAGTCCCTGCTCGCCGGGAAGTCGGGGGCGGCGCCCATCACGAAGTTCGACGCGACGAATTTCCCCGTCCGCTTTGCCGCCGAGGTCAAGGGATTCGACCCGGTCCTGTTCATGGATCGCAAGGAAGCCAAGCGAGCCGACGCGTACACGCAGTACGCTGTCGCTGCCGCCGTGCAGGCCATGCAGGACGCGGGATTCGCGGACGGGAACGGCTACGATCCGGAGCGCACCGGGGTCATCATCGGGAGCGGGATCGGTGGATTGCGTTCCTTCGAGGAGCAACACGACGTGTATCGTGCCCGTGGACCCTCGAAGATCTCACCGTTCTTCATTCCCATGTTCATCGCTGACATCGCGGCGGGCATCGTGTCGATGCGCTTCAACGCGAAAGGCCCGAACTACGCCACGGTGTCGGCGTGCGCGACGAGCGCGCACGCGATTGGAGATGCGTTTCGCGCGATTCAGTACGGCGATGCCGACATTATTCTGAGCGGCGGCGCCGAGGCGACCGTTACCCCGATGGCGATCGGCGGATTCGCCAACATGAAGGCGCTCTCCGAGCGCAACGACTCGCCTGAGACGGCCTCGCGTCCCTTCGATGCGACACGCGACGGCTTCGTGATGGGCGAAGGGTCGGGTGTCGTCGTACTCGAGGAGCTCGAGCACGCGAAACGCCGCGGCGCCCGCATCTACGGCGAGATCGTCGGGTACGGTGCGACGGGAGACGCGTACCATCTCACGGCTCCCGCGCCCGAAGGTGAAGGGGCACAGCGCGCCATGCGTCGCGCGATGGAGGACGCCGGCCTGCGTCCCGAAGACGTGCAGTACATCAACGCGCACGGCACCAGCACCCCCGCCAACGATCTGAACGAGACGAAGGCGATCAAGGCGGTGTTCGGCGAGCACGCGAAACACCTCAACGTCAGCTCGACGAAGTCGGCGACGGGACACATGCTCGGCGCGGCCGGAGCGGTGGAGTTCATTTTCAGCACGCTCGCGGTGCGACACTGCAAGGTCCCCCCGACGATCAACTACCAGACGCCCGATCCCGAGTGCGATCTGAATTACACGCCGAACCAGACCGTCACGCGGGAAATGACGACGGCGCTGAGCAATAGCTTCGGCTTCGGCGGGCACAACGTGACGCTGGCCGTGCGTCGCTTCGTCGAATGAGCGGCGTCGCGCGACCGGCGATCGATCGCTCGCTGATCCGGGATCCGGCGCTGCTGCCGATCGCCGACGCGGTCGCGGCCGGCCGGCGCCTTACCGCCGACGAAGGAGCGTACCTCTTTCGGACGCCGGACTTGTTAGGCGTGGGTGTCATGGCGGATGCGGCCAATCGCGCGCGCCACGGCGACCGCGTCTTCTTCGCCGCGAATCAGCACATCAACCCGACGAACGTCTGCATCCTCCGCAAGACGTGTGTCTTCTGCTCCTACGCGCGGCTTCCGAAAGAGGAGGGCGCTTACCGCTACACGATGGAGCAGGCCTACGCCGAGGCGGCCGCGAATTCGTACGTGCGGGAGTTCCACATCGTCGGCGGGCTCGACATGCAGGCGGGGCTCGCGTACTACGCCGAGATGTTCCGGGGGCTCAAGGCGCGCCACCCCAACGTCCATATCAAGGCGCTGACGGCGGTGGAGATCGCTCACATCGCACGAATCGAGAAGATGTCCATCGGCGATGTCCTCGCGGCGCTGCGTGAGGCGGGGCTCGATACGATGCCCGGCGGCGGTGCCGAGGTCTTCAGCAAGGGCGTCCGGGCGACGATCGCCGAAAAGAAGCTCGCGGCCGAAGACTGGATCGAGGTCCACCGCGTCGCGCACACGATGGGCATCCGCTCGAACTGCACGATGCTCTACGGCCACGTCGAGTCCATCGAGGACCGCATCGACCACCTCACGATGCTGCGGAGTCTCCAGGACGAGACCGGGGGATTTCTCGCGTACATCCCGCTCGCCTATCATCCGGACCATAACGAGCTGGGGGATCAGCTCGGGCGCGCGGGAACCGCAACCACCGGATTCGATGATCTCCGCAACCTGGCGGTCGGCCGGCTGTACCTCGACAACATCGAGCACATCAAGACGCACTGGATCATGGTGACGACGGCGCTGTCCCAGGTCGCACTGTCGTTCGGCGTCAACGACCTCGAGGGCACCGTCGTGCGGGAGAAGATCTACCACGAGGCCGGCGCGCACACACCGGAGAGCCTCCCGCTCGAGGAGCTCGTGCGTCTCGTTCGGAGTGCGGGGAAGGTGCCGGTGGAGCGGGACTCGTTCTATCGCGAGCTCCGTCGCTTCGATGCCGCGCCGAGCGCGGAGGCGGCGTAGCGTGCGCGTCGGTCGCATCCCGTACATCAACTGCTATCCCGTTTACGGGGCGATCGACCGCGGGCTCGTAACGCTCGAGGCGACGCTCGTCGATGGAACCCCGTCGGAGCTCAACGGTCTCATTGCCAGCGGACGGCTGGACATGAGCGTGGTGTCGGCGGTCGAATATGCGCGTGATTCGGAGCGCTATCTGCTGCTGCCCGACCTCGCGATCTCGTGCGACGGGCCGGTGCGCAGCGTCATGCTCTTCTCGCGCCACCCTGCCGAGGATCTCGACGGGCGGAAGGTGATCGTCAGTCGAAGCTCCATGACGAGTGCAGCGCTCCTCGAGCTGCTCTTCGAGAACGTGTGGCGGTGCGCGCCGCGGTTCGTGCCGGGGGATGCGGAGCTCAGCGACGTCCGGAGATTCGACCGCGAGGAGCATGATGCCCGCCTCGTCATTGGCGACGCGGCGCTGCTGCTCGGCGCCGAAGCATCCGACGCACCCCGATACCCGCACGTGTACGACCTCGGAGCGATGTGGAAGGCGTGGACGGGACTGCCGTTCGTCTTCGCGGTCTGGGTGGCGCTGCGCTCGACGCCGGTGAAGGCGGCGCTCGACGTACACGCGGCGTTGATCGAGTCTCGCGACTGGGGACTCGCGCACCTCGGCGAGCTCGCGCGGCAGGCGTCCGCGTACAGCGGCGTGGCGGAGCCGCGGTGTCTGGAGTACCTGACGGGACTCGACTACGGGCTGTCGTACCCGCACCTGGCCGGCTTGACGACGTTCTTCGGACGGCTCGTGGAACGGGGCAGGGTCCCCAACGGAACCCTGGCGTTTCTTCCAGCGGCGTGATCCCATGAGAGACCTTCTCGACTTCTATCAGAACGCGCCCCTGCTCGAGCTGGGCATCGAGGCGGATCGCGTGCGCGAAGCCAGGCATCCGCACGGCATCGTCACGTACATCGTCGACCGCAACATCAACTACACGAACGTCTGCGTCGCCGATTGCGGCTTTTGCGCGTTCTATCGGCGACCGAAGCACAACGAGGGATACACGCTCTCCTTCGAGCAAATCGGTGCCAAGATCGACGAGGCGAAGGCGCTTGGCGCCGTGCAGATCCTGATTCAGGGCGGCCACAACCCGTACATCCCGTTCGAGTGGTATCTCGACTTGATGCGCTACATCAAGCGGAACCACCCGATTCACATCCACGGGTTCTCGCCCAGCGAGGTCGATTTCTTCTCGAAGCTCTTCCGCCTCGAGGCGCGCGACGTCATCCGTGAGCTGCACGCGGCCGGACTCGATTCCATTCCGGGCGGTGGCGGCGAGATTCTCGTGCAGCGCGTACGTGACATCGCGGCGCCGAAGAAGGCCGGGGCCGACCGCTGGCTCGAGATCATGGAGCTCGCGCACGGAGAAGGAATGAAAACCTCGGTGACGATGATGTACGGCATTGGCGAGACGCTGGCCGAGCGCATCGAGCACCTCCAGCGCGTCCGCGATGTACAGTCTCGCACCGGGGGCTTCACCGCGTTCATCTGCTGGCCGCTCCAGCCGGAGAACACGCCCGAGTTCAGTCACATGCAGAAGACCGATGCGGTGGACTACCTCCGCACCGTCGCGATCGCCCGCATCGTGCTCGACAACGTGCCGAACCTCCAGTCGAGCTGGGTCACCATGGGGATGAAGATCGGACAGCTCGCGCTGAGGTTCGGCTGCAACGACTTCGGGTCGCTGATGCTGGAGGAGAACGTCGTCTCGGCGGCCAACACGACCCACCGCACGACCACGCAAGAGATGGAACGGCTCATCATCGATGCCGGCTTCACGCCGGCTCGGCGGCGACAGGACTACTCGATCATCATGCCCGCGGGCGTGGCCGCGTGAGCGCCTCGGCTCGCCCGGTGGTGCTCGTCGTCGTCGGCTCGAAATCCGACGAGGCCAAGATGGCGCCCGCGCTCGAGATGCTCGACGCGTCGAAGGTGCCTTACGAGTTCGTGGTGTCGAGCGCGCATCGCGATCCGGACCGCACCGCCGAACTGGCGCGCGGCGCAAAGGCACGCGGCATCCGCGTGATCATTGCCGGGGCCGGTCTCTCGGCCGCGCTCCCCGGCGCGGTCTCGGCGCTCACCGAGCTCCCGGTCATTGGAGTCCCATTCGCATCCGGACCGCTCAACGGGCTCGATGCCCTGTTCGCGATCGCGCAACTTCCCAGCGGTGTCCCCGTCGGTACGGTGGGCATCGACAACGCCAAGAACGCCGCCGCGCTCGCGATCCGGATCCTGAACCTGTCGTCGTGAGCACACGCGCGGGCATTGGCTATGACTCTCATCGCTTTGCCGCGAGCGGCCCGTTGCGCCTGGGCGGTGTCGACATTCCGGGAAACGTCCACCTCGCCGGGCATTCCGACGGCGACGCGGTTGCACACGCGATTACCGATGCACTCCTCGGCGCGGCTGGCGCCGCCGACATTGGCGAGATGTTCTCCGATCGCGATCCCGCGAATCGCGGCCGCGATTCGATCGAGATGCTGCGCGCCGCGGTGGCGCGCGTCAACGAGCTCGGATGGAAAGTCATCAACGCCGACGTCACGGTGGTCGCCGAGCAACCGCGCATTGCCGACTACCGTGACGCGATGCGCGCGGCCCTGGGGCGCGCGCTCGGGATCGCCGCCACCGACGTCAGCGTGAAAGGGAAGACGAACGAGGGAATGGGCTGGGTCGGACGGGGTGAAGGTCTCGCCTGCATCGCCGTCGTGACCCTCGCGCCACGCTGAGTGCAGGACCTTCTCGACTGGCTCGCCGGTCTGCCACCAGCCGCGCTCTTTGGCTCCCTGGCACTGGTTGCAGCCGCCGAGAACATATTCCCTCCGCTCCCCGCGGATACGGTGGTCGCGTTTGGGGCGTTCCTGGCGGCGCGCGGGCAGGTGCCGCTTCTGGGCGCGTTCCTCGCCACCTGGCTCGGAAACGTCGCCGGCGCCATCCTCGTCTACATGCTCGGCCGACGGTACGGGACACGGTACGCGCACCAGTGGATGTCGCGCTTTGGCGGCGCGACCAACGAATCGCGGCTCGAGTCCATGTACGAGCGTCGAGGCATGCTCGCCTTGTTTCTGAGCCGGTTCATTCCAGGGTTGCGCGCTCTCGTTCCGCCCTTCGCCGGCGCGATTCGCGTACCCGCGTTCCCGGCGACGCTCGCGATCGCGGTGGCCTCGGGAATCTGGTACGGCATCGTCACCTGGATTGCGTACCGGGTGGGAAGCGACTGGGAGGCGCTGCAGCAGCGCCTGCGTGGCGTCGGTGTGACCACCGCGGTGGCCGCCATCGGCATCGCGATCCTCGTGGGCGGGTGGTACTTCATCCGACGGCGTCGAACGGCATCGTGATGGTCGACGATGACGTGCGACGCGCTTTTTTTCTCGAGCGGTTCGGCGATTTCCTGACCCTCGAGCAGGGCTCGGCACTCCCGACAACCGACGCGTACGCCCGCGATGTCGGGCGCTTCGTCGCGTACGCGCGGGTGAAGGGAATTCGCGGACCGGTCGGCGCGTCTCCGCGCCTGCTTCGCGACTTCGTGTACCACCTCAAGGACATCGGGCTCGCCCCGGCATCGATTCGGCGCAACGTGTCGGCCGTGCGCACGTACTTCCGATTCCTGATTGCCGAAGGTCATCTCGTCAGCGATCCGAGCGAGCGGCTCGACACGCCCAGGCGGTGGCTGAGTCTTCCGGACGTGCTCACCCCCTCCGAAGTGCAACGCCTGCTCGATGCCGTCACGCTCGATGAGCCGCTGGCGTTCCGGGATCGCGCGATGCTCGAGCTGGCATACGGTGCGGGCCTCCGTGTGTCGGAGTGGATCTCGCTCGGGGTTCGCGATGTGCTGTTCGAGGATGGATTGGTGCGCGTGTTCGGAAAGGGAAGCAAGGAACGTCTCGTGCCGATCGGTCGTCGCGCGATCGGCGCGGTCGCCATCTACGTGCGCGAGCTGCGACCCCGCCTGGAGCGTGGGGCGGGGAAGGGCGTGCTGTTTCTCAACGCGCGCGGAGGTCCAATGACCCGCATGGGCGCGTGGAAAATGTTGCGAAAGTACGTCGAGAAGTCGGGAATCCAGAAGCACGTCTCGCCGCACACGCTGCGTCACTCGTTCGCCACCCACCTGCTGGAGGGCGGTGCCGACCTCCGAGCGGTACAGGAGATGCTTGGACATGCCGATATCTCGACGACGCAGATCTACACCCACGTGGACCGCGAGTACCTGCGCACGGTGCACAAGCAGTTCCATCCGCGAGGCTGAGCGCGACGTATGCTGCTGGTGATCGACAACTACGACTCGTTCACGTACAACCTGGTCCAGTATCTGGGCGAGCTTGGCGAGGACCCGGTCGTACGTCGAAACGACGCGGTGACGCTCGATGACATCGACGCGATGGCCCCCGCGGCGATCGTGCTCTCGCCGGGGCCGTGCACGCCCGCGGAGGCTGGGATCACGATTCCAGTCGTAAGGGCGTACGGCGCGCGCATCCCGATACTCGGCGTCTGCCTTGGTCATCAGGCCATCGGCGAGGCGTATGGCGGGCGCGTCGTGCGCGCGCGTCGCGTGATGCACGGGAAGACGTCCCGTGTCGTCCACGAAGGACGCGACCTCTTCGACCAGCTGCCGAGTCCCCTCGAGGTGATGCGCTATCATTCGCTGATCGTGGAGCGCGAGACCATTCCCGATTCGCTCGAGATTCTGGCGGTCGCGAGCGACGCCCCGGACGAGATTCATGCCCTTCGCCATCGCGATCACCCCGTGTGGGGGGTCCAGTTTCATCCTGAGTCCATCCTCACCGCTCACGGCAAACAGATCCTCCGCAACTTTCTCGACCTCGCCGGATGCTGAGCACGCGAGCGGTGGTGCTGCTGGCGGTTTGCGTGCTCGCGGGCGCGACCGCGACGGCCCAGGAGGTCACCCCGGGGAGCGTCACGCTGCGAACGCAGGGGCGCGGCCGCCCGGGTGAGATTCTCCGACAAGCGCTCGCTCAGCCGTTCGTGGTGATCGCTCCCGACAGTGTGGCACGCCTGCCTCGCGACTCGACGATCGATCGGACGGTGCTGGTACTCGGTGGCGATGCCACTGTCGCCAGCACGGTCCACGGCGACGTGATCGTCGTTGACGGCGATCTGTTCCTGCATCCGGGCGCGATGATCGACGGTCGCGCCGTGGCGATTGGGGGCGGCGTGTATCCCTCGTCGCTGGCGACCGTGGTCGGCGGCACGGAAAGCTTCCGCGATGTGACGTTCGACGTCACGAGAGAGCCGGATGGCCGTATCCACCTGGACTGGCGCGTGATCTCTCCGCTCGAGATCGAGACGATCACCTTCCCGCTGATCTTTGGGATCCGGTTGCCCACGTACACCCGCGTCGATGGGCTGGGCCTGCCGTGGGGGCCGCGCCTGCAATTCGACACGGGTCGCATCGTGATCGACCCCGTGGTGACGTATCGCTCCGACCTCGGGGAGCTGGATCCTTCACTCACGGCCCGCCTCGGTATTGGCCGAATGACGAGTCTCGAGCTGCGCGCGCTGCGAGGGACGTTCACGAACGAGACCTGGATCCAGTCGGACATCTTGAACTTCGTGTATACGCTCGCGGCCGGGAACGACTATCGGAACTACTGGCGTGCGGACCGTGCCGAGGGTTTGCTGCAGCGTCGATGGGAACGTGGCGCAACGTTGTTCGCGCTCGAGGTCGGCGCGCGTGGCGAGCGCGCGTGGTCGGTCAACGCGGGGCATCCATGGAGCGCATTCGGCCGGAACGACGCGGAGGCGGGAATCCTGCGCCCGAACCCGCCGGTGCGGCATGGGCGAATCACGTCCGCGTTGGCCGGAGCGCGCTTCGACTGGGAACGCCAGGAGGTGACGCTCTCGACGACGCTCCTCACCGAGACGGCATTCGACGCGCCCGACGACGCGCGGTTCACGCAAGGCACGCTGGACGCGCGCGTGAGCTTCCCCGCGTTTCGCACGCAGACGTTCCTCTTCGAGGCGCACGTCGTTCGTACCTTCGGCGATCGCGCTCCGCCACAGCGTTTCGCCTACCTCGGTGGCGGCGGAACGTTGCGGACGTTCGACCTGCTGGAGTTCGGTGGGGATCAGCTCCTCTTCTTCGAGAGTCGCTACTCGATCCCGATCGAGCGAATCGTCATTCCGATCGCGGGCCCGCCGGTGATCATGCTCCGTCACATGATCGGCATGGCGGGGGTGGACTCGTTGGCGCGATTCGAGCAGAACGTGGGGTTTCGCGTGACGGTCGGGCCGTTGAAGCTCGACTGGATGATCGAGCCCATCACACGCGAGACGAAGACGTCAGTGGGGCTCTCCCTGGCTCGCTAGCTTCGCGGCGGGCGTCGCGAGTCCCTGGCGGCGTCGCTCCCGATCAGCCAGCTGCTGGTAGTTGCGCTGGATCTTGCGCACGTAGCCGATGGTCTCGCGATAGCGCCACCGTCGAACCTCGGGCGCTACCTGCTCGATGCTCGTCCACGCATGGCCATCGAGCTGCCGTTGCTGCGCCATGCGCCGCGCGCGGAGGATCGGGCCTTCACCCGCGTTGTAGCTGCCGAACATGAAGCGACGCCGCTCTTCGTCGACGCCGAGGTCCTTCCATCGCTTCCACAGGTATCGGTCGTGCATGATGCCGGCGGCGATGTTCCACTCGACGTGGTCGATCGATTCGAGCTCCGGCCGACGAGACTGAATCTCGGCGAACGTCGTGGGCATCAGCTGCATGATGCCGCGCGCACCGACGTAGCTGCGTGCCGCGCTGTCGAGGTTGCTTTCCGCCATGCCCTGTGCCTTGAAATAGCGCCAATCGTATCCGGGCCCGAAGAATCGCTTCGAGTACTTGCGGAAGAGCTCGTCGTACCGCGCCTCGTCACGCGCGCCGGCGCGGCGGTCGCGTTGCTGTGCGTTCGCGGCGCCGCTCCACACCAGGAGCACCAGGATGCCGAGCGCGCGCGGCATCAGTTCAGCGCGCCGCCGATGATGATCGCGATCGCGACGAACAGCGCCGCGATGAAGATGGCCACCGCCACGTTTCCATTCTTGAGCTCGGCGGCGAAATCGACGTTCGGCGTGACCAGATCGATCAGCCGATAGCTCGCGTACATGAGTACGACTCCCAGCGCAGCGTAGAGAAAATTGACCGCAACGATCGTCCATTCCACGGCGACCCTCCGGCATGGTAGGCTGGCCAGTGAGCAACGGGCTACACTACGGCCGCCGAACATGACACGTTTCGCCGGAACGCACAACGGAGTGACGCGATGAAGCCCCGAACGCGGTTCACCCGGGCGTACTTCGACCGATGGTATCGCGATCCGTGTCGGCGCGTGCTCGGTCCGGCGGAGATCGCTCGGCGGGCGGCGCTCGTCGTGTCGGTCGCCGAGTACGTTCTCGAGCGGCGCGTGCGCTCCGCGCTCGATATCGGGTGTGGCGAGGGCAACTGGCGAGCGCCGCTGCTCCGGGTGCGACCGAGGCTGCGCTACGTCGGCGTCGACTCGAGCGAGTACGTCGTCCGACGGTTCGGCCGCGCGCGCAACATCGTGCGGGGTGATGTCGAGGCGCTCGATACGCTCCCACTCCGCGGGCCGTTCGACCTCGTGGTCGCGAGCGGCGTGCTGAATTTTCTGTCGGAGGTGGCGCTCCGACGTGCCGCGCGGACGATCGCGAGCCTCACGAGTGGCGTGGCCTTCCTCGAGCTGTTCACGACATCGGACGACGTGGTCGGCGACACCCGGGGATGGCGACCGCGCACGGCCGCGCGCTATCGGCGGCTATTGCGTGGC
>Ga0209382_10005133_pt1 | contig 17108 bp, 18 predicted proteins | sample SoiMetdeltSBSDD5_FD_187599 | JGI IMG/M metagenome (GOLD analysis project Ga0209382, IMG submission 187599) | Bulk soil microbial communities from a Populus tree surrounding site in Tennessee, USA - Soil MetaG P. deltoides SBSDD5 (SPAdes) (version 2) | ecosystem: Environmental > Terrestrial >...
GGCGACAGGGGCTCGATACGGCAGAACCGTCCCCGAAGCGGCGTGCGTGGCGGTCGTGGGCACGTTCTCCAGCCTGGCACCGGCGGGCCGGTCGGCAGATCCCGGCTCATGGGTACTGTCTCATGCGGCGGGTGCGGCCTCGGCGCCGCCGTCGGTGAACTGCAGCGCCGCGAGCCGCGCGTAAAGCGCGTTGCCCCGCACCAGCTCCGCGTGCGATCCGGCCGCCACGATTCGGCCGTGGTCCATGACGACGATGCGATCGGCCTTAAGCACCGTGGCGAGGCGATGCGCGATCACGATCGTGGTGCGGTCGCGCATCAGCCGCTCGAGCGCGAGCTGGACGAGCCGCTCGCTCTCGGCATCGAGCGCGCTGGTCGCTTCGTCGAGCAGCAATATCGGCGGATCGCGCAGGATCGCGCGGGCGATGGCGATGCGCTGACGTTGCCCGCCGGACAGGCGGCTGCCGCGCTCGCCCAGGAACGTGTCGTAGCCGTCCGGGAGCCGCCGGATGAACTCGTCCGCAGCCGCTGCGACTGCCGCTGCCTCGACTTCCGCATCGCTCGCGCCCGGCCGGCCGTAGCGGATGTTCTCCCGCGCGCTCGCCGCGAAGAGCATGGTCTCCTGCGGCACCAGCCCGATTCGCTCACGCAGCTGGCGCGGATCGGCGAGCGAGATATCGACCCCGTCCACCAGCACGCGGCCCGCCGCGGGGTCATAGAAGCGCAGCAGCAGCTGGAACGCGGTGCTCTTGCCCGCGCCCGACGGTCCGACGAATGCGACCGTCTCACCGGGAGCGATCGAGAGATCGAAGTCGTCCAGTGCGGACGTCTCGGGGCGCGACGGGTAGCGGAAGGAGACGTGCTCGAAGCGTATCGCGCCGCGCCCGCGATCAGGCAGGCGCAGCGGGTTGGCCGGCGCCACGATCGCGGGCGTGGCGTTCCTGAGCTCGATGAGTCGCTCCATCGCGCCGGCGGCGCGCTGGATCTCGCCCCACATCTCCGACAGCGACGCCGCGGCGACCGCCACGTATACCGCGTACATCAGGAACTGGCTCAACTGTCCACCGCTCATCTCGCCACGCAGCACCGAGTGCGCGCCGACCCACAGCACCCCGGTCACGCCGCCAAAGGCGAGCGCGGTCACGGCGGCCGTCAGCATCGCCCGCACGCGCGTGCGCCGCACGGCCGCGCGGAACGAGTCCTCGACGGCCTGTCCGAAGCGGCGCGTGTGCACGTCCTCGAGCGTGAACGCCTGCACGGTCTGGATCGCGTTCAGGGACTCTCCGGCAAGCCCGCTCGTATCGGCGATCCTGTCCTGCGAGGTGCGCGACAGGCGGCGCACGCGCCGGCCCAGCGTCACGAGCGGCCCGAGGATCAGCGGGATCAGCACGAGGATGAGACCGGTCAGCTTCAGGCTGGTGATCGCCAGCATGACCAGGCTGCCAATGATGGTGATGGTCGAGCGGAGCGTGATCGAGAGATTGACACCGGCGATCGACTGCACGAGTGTCGTGTCGGCGGTCAGCCGCGACAGCACCTCTCCGGTGCGCGTGACCTCGAAGAACGTCGGGTCCATGCGGATGACGCGCGAATACACATCGGACCGCAGGTCGGCGACCACGCGCTCGCCGAGCCACGTCACCAGGTAGAAGCGCAGGGCGGCGAACACGCCAAAGGCGCCGGCGGCCGCCAGGAACGCGACGAAATACCGGTTGACGGTCTCGCTGCTGCCGGTGCTCATGCCCTCGTCGATCAGGTAGCGCAGGGCCACCGGCAGCGCGAGCATCGCGACCGATGCCGTGAGCAGCGCGAGCAGCGCAAGCAGGATCGTGCCGCGATACGGCAGGAGATACGGCCACAGCGCGCGCAGCGGCCGGAGCGAGCGTGCCTTGGGGCGGTCGGGGATGGTCAGGTCCGCCATGTCATCCGACCGGGACGATCCGCGACCGTGCGAGCGCGGAGGTGGCTACTGGATTCATTCAGGCGTTGCGTTATTCTCGGCAATCTTCGGCTCGACGAACGGGCAAGGGCGTTTGCATGCGCGAGTATCGCAGGTTCTACATCGACGGCGCGTGGATAGCCCCGGCCGCCGGGCGGTCGTTCGAGGTCGTCAATCCGGCGACAGAAGCGGTTGTTGCGGCCATCTCGCTCGGGGACCGCACCGACGTCGACAGGGCGGTCGCAGCGGCGCGCCGGGCCTTCGATGGCTGGTCGCGTACCAGCCGCGAGGAACGGATTGCGGTGCTCGGACGGGTTGTCGACGGCTGCAAGCGACGTCTCGACGACCTTGCGCAGGCGATCACCGAGGAGATGGGTGCGCCGCTCGCCACGGTGTCGCGCCCGATGCAGGCGCCATCGGCAATCGGTCATTTCAAAGTGGCGATGGACGTCCTCGCGTCCTTCGAGTTCGAGCGCACGCAGGGAGCGACGCGCATCGTGCGCGAGCCGATCGGCGTCGTCGGAATGATCACGCCTTGGAACTGGCCCGCGAACCAGATCGCCTGCAAGGTGGCCCCGGCGCTCGCGGCGGGCTGCACCATGGTGCTGAAGCCGAGCGAGATGGCGCCACTCTCGGCGCTGGTGATCACCGAGATCATGGACGCGGCGGGCGTCCCGAAGGGCGTCTTCAACCTGGTGAACGGCGACGGACCCACCGTCGGCGCCGCGCTCGCCGCCCATCCGGGCATCGACATGATCTCGTTCACTGGTTCGACGCGGGCCGGCATCCTCGTCGACAAGGCTGCGGCCGATACGGTCAAGAAAGTCGCGCTCGAGCTCGGCGGCAAGTCGCCCAACATCCTGCTCGACGATGCCGACTTCCGTAAGGCGGTCGGCCACGGTGTCGCCTCGATGATGTTGAACACCGGGCAGAGTTGCAACGCGCCGTCGCGGATGCTGGTGCCATCGCTGCGGCTCGCGGAAGTCGAGCAGGCGGCGCTGGCCGCGCTCGCCAGGGTCAAGGTCGGCGATCCGCTCGATCCAACCACGACCATGGGTCCGCAGGCGAGCGGCGCGCAGTGGCGCCGCGTGCAGGGGCTGATCGAGACCGGGATCAAGGAGGGTGCGCGCGTTCTCGCCGGCGGCCCGGGGCGCCCGGACGGGCTGCGCCGTGGTTTCTTCACGCAGCCCACCATCTTCAGCGGCGTCACCAACAACATGACCGTGGCGCGCGAGGAGATCTTCGGGCCTGTGCTCTGCATCCTGCCCTATACCGATGAGGAGGAGGCGATCCGGATCGCGAACGACACGCCGTACGGCCTGTCGGGCTATGTCTCCTCCGGCGACCTCGATCACGCGCGCGCCGTGGCACGCCGCATACGGGCGGGCAACGTCCACCTGAACGGCCAGGGGCTCGACACCACCGCGCCGTTCGGCGGCTACAAGCAGTCCGGGCTCGGCCGCGAGTGGGGCGCGTTCGGCGTGGAAGAATTTCTCGAGGTCAAGGCCGTCATGGGTTACGGCTGAGCGACGAACATGGCCGAGTATCGATCGCCCTGGATGGACGAGGAGCTGGATCTCTTTCGCGAGGCGGCGCGCCGCTTTGTCGAGAACGAGATCGTCCCGAACGACGCCCGCTACCGTGAGCAGCATCACGTCGATCGCGAGCTCTGGAACAAGGCGGGCGAAGTGGGGCTGCTGTGCACCGACATTCCAGACCGCTATGGCGGCGTCGGCGGTGACGTGCGTCACGAGGCGGTCGTCGTCGAGGAGCTCGGTCGACGCGGTATCACCAGTCTCGGTCACTCGGTGCACAGCATCGTCGCGCACTACCTGCTCAATTACGGCACCGAGGAACAGAAGCAGCGCTGGTTGCCGAGGATGGCCACGGGGAAGCTGGTCGGCGCGATCGCGATGACCGAGGCCGGGGCGGGCTCGGACCTGCAGGCGGTCAAGACGCGCGCGCATCTCGTCGACGGTCACTACGTCATCAAGGGCTCGAAGACCTTCATCTCGAACGGCTATCACGCGGGCCTCGTCGCGGTGGTCGCCAAGACCGATGCCGCGCAGCGCGCCAAGGGCATCTCGATCATCATGGTCGAGACGCGCGACCAGCCCGGCTACCGTGTCGGGCGCGTGTTCGACAAGATCGGTCAGAACGGCTGGGACACGGCGGAGATGTTCTTCGACGACGTGCGCGTGTCGGCGGACTGCTTGCTGGGCGGCGTCGAGGGCCAGGGTTTCGCCCAGCTGATGAGCGACCTGCCGTACGAGCGCACGCTGCTCGCGATCGGCGGCGTCGCGGCGATGGAGTACGCGCTCGAGCTCACGGTCGACTATGCGCGGCATCGCAAGGCATTCGGCAAGGCGCTGCTCGAGATGCAGAACACGCGCTTCACGCTGGCCGAAGTCAAGACCTGGGTGCACATCGCCCGCGTGTTCATCGACAACTGCATCGTGAGACTCCGGGAAGGGCGGCTCGACACCGTTGACGCCTCGATGGCGAAATGGTGGCTCACCGACCTGCAGAGCAAGGTCGCGGACGAGTGCCTGCAGCTCTTCGGCGGCTACGGATACATGAAGGAGTATCCGATCTCGCAGCTCTACGTCGATGCGCGCGTGCAGCGTATCTACGGTGGGGCGAACGAGGTGCTCAAGGAAATCATCGCCCGCTCTCTGTGAGCGCGCGTCCACGTGGCTCGATCGCGCGCCGTCAGCGCTACGGCGCCGCGGTAGTAGAACCTACCCGCGACACGTAAATGCTACATCCGCATTCGCGGATGGCTCGCCGAACATCAGCGGCCGCGCCGGATCGGCGCTGGCATGGTGCTTGCACTCTTCCGGCAGGGCCGCCATGCCGGCGGTTCACACACATGAGGAGATCTCACATGAACTGGGAACAGGTCAAGGGAAACTGGAAACAGGTGAAGGGCAAGGTCAAGCAGCAGTGGGGCAAGCTCACTGACGATCAGCTCGATGTGATCAGCGGCAATCGGGACATACTCGTGGGCCGCATCCAGGAGGCCTACGGCATCACCCTCGACGAAGCCGAGCGGCAGGTCCACGACTGGGAGCGCCGTCAGAACGGCAGCTACGGGACGGACGACGACCGCACGCGCGAGCCGGTGAGGCGCAAGGCCTGACCGAAGATCAGGGAACTACTTCCCTCAACCACGAGACGTCGGAGCCTGCTCCGGCGTCTTCGTTTTCCGGAGACATCACTTCCACTCAGCGGGGCATGTCCGGACAGACGTAGGGAACGGCCGCGGCGGCAAATCGCTGTTCCTCTTCGCCGCCGGACAGATGGACCTGCAGCACCAGCGCTCCGGCATCGACGCTCGCGACACGCGCCTTGATCTCGACACCGTCCTCGCTCCACATGACCTGGTCGCCGTCTTGCCGCCAGCTCGACAGGCGGTAGGTCTCGAAGCAGGAATCCGAGATCAACGTGCCGTTGCCGAGAAAGACCTGCATCGCGCCAGGCGCGCTACCCTGATCCGCTCGCCACCAGACCTGGTCCGTAAGCCCCGGAGTCGAGGCCTGTGCTGCCGATGTCTCGGCCGCGGGTGCGGAGGGCGGCATGGCTGCTGACGCTGGCTGCTCGGCCGGTGCGGCGCCGCGATCGCACGCGGCGACAAGTACGATCGCGGTCACCACTGCCGTCGTCACGACGAGATATCGCATTTTCCCTTCCTGGATACGGAGCGTGCGCTACGGTCGCTCGCCGCCTTCCGGGCCGTAGAACGCGACCCAGGTGGCGAAGTCGATCGTGAAATTCTCGAAGCGATGCGGCAGGCGCGCCGGGACGAAGATCAGGTCGCCTGGACCGAAAGGCGAACGTCGCTCACCGTAAACGAACTCGCCGCGCCCGGAGATCACCACGTAGAGCTCGTCGCGCGAGTGAGGCTCCTGCTTGTCCTCCCCGCGCGGCGCATACACCTCGACCGAGAGCGTGCCGTGTCCGAAGAGCTCCGCGTACGCCGCGCCACCGGGCCCCGGCAGCTTCGCGAGCGCCGCGGGCGGCGCCATGACGATGGTGCGGGATTCGAGATCCTTCATGTGCGGCCTCCTGCGGAACGCCGGTGATCGTCACTCCGACCCTACAGATCGGTCTTGCCGTCGTAGAGCGTCTCGAACACGTACAGCGTGTCGAGATACTCCTTGAACTCGAGCACCTTGCCGTCCTCGTCGAAGCGAAGCAGGAAGTGGTACTGGTTCTCGTACGGTCGCCCGTCGACCAGCCGGCCCTGACTCTCGGCCTCGATCGCCACGCGGTCGCCCTCGGCGGTCGTCGACAGGACCGTCATCCTCGGCGGACTCGCCAGACGCGCGAATACCTTCGCCGCGATGCGACCCGTGGCCTCCATATCGTGCCAGCCGGCGGATTTCAGGTGCTTGCCGACCTGCCAGAACCGCGCGTTGGACGCATACATCCGGAACAGCGCCGCCGAATCGCCTTCGCTGATCGCCTTCATGACCGCGAACGCAGTCTCACGGTTGCGCTGTTCGACCGTCATCGGATTTCCCCTGCGAGATTCATACCGAACTCCTGGCGAGCAGCGCAGTGTAGATGTCCCGGTCGTCGTCCGAGAAGCAGCAGAAGGTGACCTCCCGGATCGACGGCAGCACGGCCACGGCACCGCGTACCGTCGCCACGGCGACTCGCGCCGCAGGCTCCGCAGGATAGCCGTACACACCGGTGCTGATGCAGGGAAACGCGATCGTCGCGATTCCGTGCTCGGCGCCGAGCTCGAGCGATCGGCGATAACAGGAGGCGAGGAGCTCGGCCTCGTGTGCGTCACCGCCCCTCCAGACGGGTCCGACGGCGTGGATGACGTAGCGCGCCGGTAAGCGATAGCCGTTGGTGAGCTTCGCGTCTCCGGTCCGGCAGCCGCCAAGCGCGCGGCACTCGCGCAGCAGTTCCGGTCCCGCGGCGCGATGGATTGCGCCATCGACGCCACCGCCGCCAAGGAGCGACGAATTCGCTGCATTGACGATCGCGTCCACGGTTAGCGTCGTGATGTCAGCGCGGACCGCAAGCAGTTGGACAGACATGGCAATGGGCGTCAGCCGGGCCGGCGTGGCGGCTGCCGCTGATGAACGAACTCGCCGCGTGCCAGGTATTCGACCTCGTCGGGTGTCGACGTCCGCCCGAGTACGGCATTTCGGTGCGGCTGACGGCCGAAGCGGGCTACGACCTCGCGGTGTCCGCGCGCCTGCGATGCCGAGTGCTCGAGCAACGCGCGGTGTGCGGGCGGCGCAGCATGCACGAGCTCGTCGGCGAGCCGCACGGCCTCATCGAGGTCGCTCAGGTCCTCGGAGTGCCCGAGCGGGAGGAAAAAGAACGTCTTCTCCCACGGCGAGACGAGCGCCGCGTAGTGTCCCGCAGCGATCCCCAACCGGGCGAGCGACCGCGCGGTCGCATCGAGAGCGTATGCGCGCGCGTCGCCCCGGTGGATCGAGCGGGAGAACTGGTCCATCACGAGGATGAGCGCGAGGCGGGAACGCGGACGACCGGCCCAGCCGTCGAGCGCGCCCGCAGCAGCGCGTTCGTGCAGCGGCCGAAATCGCCGCTCGATATCGGCGTCAGCACCGCCGCGGAACCACCATTCCAGCTGTCGAGTCATCGCCTGCTGATCGTCGGGCGCGACCGCTGGAAACCAGAACTGCAGTACATCGTCCGCGCGATCCATGCGACGTCCCGTGTCGTTGATCTACACGCCGGGCAGCGCAGGCTTCAGGATCATCAGCGCAACCGCTACGAGCGGAGCGACAAGCGCGATGACTCCCCAGACGTTCCACGAACGGGTGGCCGCCTCGTAGGCCGGCCAGTCGAGCTGACCGTCCCTGGTGCCGGCGGTTGCAAGCGCATGCATCCGACGCTGCAGCGGCGCGATCCGCAGCATGAAGGCCAGCCCCGAGACCGTGAGCAGAACGATCGACCAGAAGATCCAGCCTGTGCCAAGGATCGGGAAGTTGCCGGAGATCGCCGCCGCGATGCCCGCGACGACGAGCAGCAGTACGCCCGGCATCGTGAACACCCGGTCGCTGCGCGCGAGACCCGCGCAGGCATGCGCGATCAGCGCCGGGTTGCGGCTGCGGTCGGCCAGCACCTTCCACAGGATCCCGGTCGTGATGTTGCCGACGAAGAGGACAACGCCGAGCACGTGGATCAGCTTCCAGACGAGATAGCTCATCGAGCGTGGCCTCCTGCGTGAGCGATAGGATGAATCATAAGACTCCACGGGCGGCGCGCGTCAAAGCAACATCGACACGGTTGGATGATGCTGAGGCAGAATGAGCCAGCCCTCCGCCGCATGGGCTTGCCGACCCTCCCAGGGATCCTAAGAACCGGAAGCAGCACCATGAGCCACGCCCTTCGCGTCATGTCACTCACGATCGCCCTGGTCCTGTGCATGGCCGGTGTCAGCGGCGGCGCGGACAACGTCTCTCCGAAGCCGCCGCCCGGGCAGCCGGACGCAGGGGCCTCCTTGGTCGAGCGTTACGGTCTCGAGGAGTCGAAGACCTCGGTCCGGGATCGGCCGGGCTGGACGGCCCCGCGCAAGGTGCTGGTCTGGAACCGCGCTCCCGGGCTGCTGCCGACCTTGCAGTCGGCCGCGCCGGGGGTCGAGCTGCTCCCGGCGGCGAACGAGCGGGAGGCGGTCAAGCTCGCCGCGGACGCCGATGCGGTGATCGGTTTCTGTTCGGAGGAGGTGCTCGCCGCGGGCCCGCGGATCAGATGGGTGCAGGTGTTCTGGGCCGGGGTGGAGGACTGCGTATCCGTGCCGGCGCTACGCGAGCGCAAAATCCTGCTCACCAACATGCAGCGCGTCGCCGGGCCCGTAATGGCGGAGCACGTGGTCGCGATGATGCTCGCGTTCGCGCGCGGGCTGCAGTTCTTCATTCCTGAGCGCGAGGCCGGACGCTGGACCGAGGAGCCGCCGGCCCCGGTGCGGCTGATCACGATCGAGGGTAAGAACGTGCTTGTGGTCGGACTCGGCGGTATCGGCACCGAGGTTGCGCGCCGCGCGCACGCGCTCGGAATGCGCGTGACCGCGACGCGGGCGAGCAGTCGCCAGGGGCCGGATTACGTGAGCTATGTCGGGCTGCCCGACGAGCTGCACAAGCTCGCCGCCGACGCCGATTTCATCGTCAACACCACGCCGCTCACGCCGCAGACGACCGGAGTCTTCGACGCCGCGTTCTTTGCCGCGACGAAACCGGGTGCGTACTTCTTCAACGTGGGACGGGGCGGGAGCGTCGTGCAGGCGGATCTGATCGCGGCGCTGGAGAGCGGCCGCCTCGCGGGCGCGGGTCTCGACGTGACCGAGCCGGAGCCGCTGCCTGCGAGCAACCCGCTCTGGAAGATGCGGAACGTCATCATCACGCCGCACGTCTCTGCGGATTCCGATCTCGGGCTCAGCGTGCGAATCGCGGTCATCCGCGAAAACCTGCGTCGCTACGTCGCCGGCGAGCGCATGCTGTCGGAGGTCGACCTGGGCAAGGGTTACTGACCGCGCCCCTGGCCCCCGAGCTTCTCGAGCTCCGCGCGCAGATCTGCTACCGCCTGCTCGAGCACCTCGACGCGCGACTCGAGATAGCAATTGCCCGGTGAACGCGCCTCGACTGGACGCGCTTCGGTTGCCCGTGCGGCCGGGTCCGCGGTCGCCGGCGGCTCGGCTCCGGTGAATAGCTGCATGTACCTCGAGTCGCGCCGGCCCGGCTCGCGCGGCAGCCTGGCCACGAACGGTCCGTCCGGCCGGGTCATCAGCTCGTCGAGCGCCGCCTCGATGTCGTTCGGAGCCTTGAGCTCCGCGAGGCGTGCGGCGCGCGATCGCAGCTCGCCGGGCGTCTGCGGGCCGCGCAGCAGCAGCTCGCAGACGATCGCGGTCTGCAGCGGCGAAAACCTGAGCGACCCGAACTCCGTGTTGCAGAAGAGCTGCTGGTACTTGGCTACACGATCCCCGAGACCGAACCGTTCCAGGACGAGATCGCGCCGTGTTAATGCAGACACCGCTGCCTGCACGTCGTGCTCGCCGAGCGCGAGCACCGGATCGCGATTGCTCTTCTGGTTGCAGGCCGCGACCAGCGAGTTGAGCGTCAGGGGGTACTGCTCGGGAGTGGCGATCTGCTTCTCGATCAGGCAGCCGACTACCCGCGCCTCGATGTCCGACAACTGTGGGATCATGCCTTCACCAATCCTGGCCGAATCGGAAGCGGCCAAGAGACCACACGTATTCGGGCGAAGGCAAGTGCCGCCGGGCACGGGCAGGCATAATCCGCCGCTGGTCGCACCGGGGGGCAGGGAGTGGGCGAGCGCGAGGGGTCGGTCCTGAAGGGGGCGGCGACGATCACCCTGATGGGTCTCAATGTCACCTTCTGCGTCATTCCGCTGATGCTGGCCGGGCTTCTCAAGTTCCTGGTTCCGGTCGCCGCATGGCGGCAGTGGATCAGCCGCCTGCTGACGGCAATCGCGGAGTGCTGGATCGCGGGCAACGACGCGATCTTCCGCCTGATGCGCTCGATGCCGCTGACCGTGACCGGGCTCGACGGGCTCGAGACGCGGGAGTGGTACCTCGTGGTCTCGAACCACCGCTCCTGGGTGGACATACTCGTGCTGCAGTCGATCTTCAACCGTCGCATACCGTTCCTGAAGTTCTTCCTGAAGCGCGAGCTGGTCTGGGTGCCGCTGCTCGGTCTCGCGTGGTGGGCGCTCGATTTCCCCTTCATGCGTCGCTACTCGTCCGAGTTCCTCGCGCGGTATCCGCATCTGCGGGGCAAGGATCTCGAGGCGACGCGCCGCGCCTGCGAGCGATTCCGCCGCATGCCCACCTCGGTGATGAACTTCGTCGAAGGCACGCGCTTCACGGACGACAAGCGGGCCGCGAGCGGCTCGCCCTACCGCGAGCTGCTGCCGCCGCGGGCGGGCGGCATCTCCTTCGTGCTGTCGGCGATGGGGGGCATCCTGCACTCCATGCTCGACGTCACCATCGCCTACCGCGCGCGGTCGCCAAGCCTCTGGGACTTCTGCTGCGGACGGTTCGCGCAGGTGGTCGTCGATGTGCGCAGGCGCGCCATCGAGGGCTGGATGGCGGAGGGCGATTACGCGAACGATTCTGCCTTTCGCGAGAGGTTCCAGGCCTGGCTCGGCGGCATCTGGGCCGAGAAGGATCGCCTGCTCCTCAGGATCGGCTCAGAGTCAGTCTGTCAGGCGTAATCCGGCGCTGAGCTGATTGCCGTGGGAGAGATGGGCAAGGACCTTCCAAGCGTGTGCGTGATCGGCGCGGGCTCCTGCGGCCTGCCGGTCGTCAAGGCGCTCAAGGACAAGGGTGTGCCGGTCAGCTGCTTTGAGCGCACGCCGCACATCGGCGGGATCTGGTGCATCGCCAACAAGCCCTACGGCGCGACCGCCGCCTACGAGTCGCTGCACATCAACACCGACACCCGGATGATGGAGTACCACGATCTGACGATGCCCGCGGGTATTCCCGACTATCCCGGGCACGAGGACATATACCGGTACTTCTGCGCCTACGCCGACCGCTTCGATCTGTGGCCGCACATCCGGCTCGGGCACACGGTGGCCCGCGCACGCCGGCGCGAGGACGGCGTCTGGGAGGTGGGGACCGATCGCGGCGACCAGTACGAGTTCGACGCGCTGGTGGTGGCGAACGGCCATCACTGGGAGCCGCGCTGGCCGGAGCCGTACCCGGGTCAGTTCGACGGGCTGCAGATGCACTCGCACACGTACCTCAATCCAGACTCGCCCAAGCCGCTGCGCGGCAAGCGCGTGATGGTCGTCGGCTTCGGCAACAGCGCGATGGACATCGCCTGCGAGCTCGGACAACGCACGGTGTCCGAGCGCTGCGTGCTTTCCGTGCGGCGCATGGGCTGGGTGATGCCGAAGTGGGTGTTTGGCCGCCCGGTCACGCGGCAGTTTGTCGACATGCCGCACTGGATCCCGTGGTGGGTCGGCGGCGCGGCGGTGGGTCTGCTGGCGCGGATCGCCTTCGGACGCCCCACGGACTACGGGCTGCCAAGGCCCGATCATCGCTGGTTCCAGGCGCATCCGACGATCAGCCAGGAGTTCTACTCCCGCATCGGACACGGCGATTTGGTCGTGAAGCCCGGGATCCGCGAGTTCGCGGGTCGCGAGGTGCGTTTCGTCGATGGCAGCTCCGAGACCGTGGACGCCATCGTCTGGTGCACCGGCTACAACATCGCCTTCCCGTTCTTCGACGAGGGCTTCCTACCGGTGCGCGACAACTACCTGCCGCTCTGGATGCACACCGTGTCGCCGGGCATCCCGAACCTGTTCTTCGTCGGCCTCTACCAGCCGCTGGGCTCGATCATGCAGCCAGCCGAGCTGCAGGCGAAAGTCATCGCGGACTACCTGTGCGGTGAAGCCGCGCTCCCCGGCGTGGCGACGATGCGCGAGGAGATCGAGCGCGAGCGCGAGGCAACGCGCCGGCGCTACGTCGCCTCGCCGCGGCACACGATGCAGGTCGACTTCGCTCCCTTCCTGCATCGCCTGCGGCGGGCCCGCGAGCAGGGTGCGAAGCAGGCGCGCCGCGGCGGCCGGTCCTTGCCCGTGCCGCCGCGTGCCGTGCGTGATGCGCCACCCGCCGGGCTTCCCGAAAACCCGGCGGCGAGCCAGTATCCGTCCGGCACATGAGCTGGGACCTGCCGACACCCTTCATCCACGAGCGCGTGGCCGTGCACGCGGAGATCGACGGCTACGGGCACGTCAACAACGCCGTCTACGTGACCTGGCTCGACGACTGCGCCTGGGCGCATTCGACCGACCGCGGCATCCCGCCTGAGGTGTGCCGCCGCCTGGGTCGGGGAATGGCCGTGTGGCGCACGCAGATCAACTACCTGGTGCCGGCCATCGAGGGCGATCACATCCAGGTCGCGACCTGGCCCGTGCGCAACGACCAGAGGCTGCGCATCGACCGCCGCTTCCAGATCCGCCGCCGCGAGGACGGCGCGACGCTGCTGCGGGCGCTCATCCATTACGTCTGTATCGATCTGGTGAGCGGGCGGGCGCGGCGGATGCCGGCTGAGTTCGCACGGTACTCGGTTGCGGCAGAGGTGGAGGTGGCGCTCCGAGAGCAGACCGAGCGTTTCCTGCCGGGTGTCGAACCGGAGTAGGAAACGGCTATCCTTGATGTTTTCGAAACGGCAGAAGGGCACCGCCATGACCGCATCCACCGACTCGGCCGAGCTCGCCGGCCTGCTGCAGAAGACCCCGCTGACGCGCCGCACGATGCTGATGTCGACGCTGTCCGTCGGGTTCGCCGCCGCGGTGCAGCCGGTTACGGCGCAGACGCTCACGACCGACACCACCGGGCTCGAGGCGGGAGAGGTCAAGATCCCCACGGCCGATGGCGACATCCCGGCCTATCGGGCGATGCCCGCCACCGCGGGTCCGCACGCCACCGTGCTGGTGGTGCAGGAGATCTTCGGCGTTCACGAGCACATCAAGGACGTGTGCCGGCGCTTTGCGAAGCAGGGCTATTGCGCGGTCGCGGCCGAGCTGTATGCGCGCCAGGGTGACGTCTCCCAGTACACCGACTACCGCGACATCATGTCGAAAGTGGTATCCAAGGTGCCGGACGCGCAGGTGATGTCGGACCTCGACGCGACCGCGCGCTGGACGGACAAGAACGGCGGCGACGCGAAGCGAGTCGGCGTCACCGGCTTCTGCTGGGGCGGACGGATAGTCTGGCTGTACGCCGCACACAGCAAGGACCTCAAGGCCGGCGTCGCCTGGTACGGACGGCTCACCGGCAGCGCGAACGAGCTGCAGCCCATCTATCCGATCGACGTCGCGGGGAAGCTGAAGGCGCCGGTTCTGGGGCTCTACGGCGGCAAGGACGACGGCATCCCGATGGCCGATGTCGAGAAGATGCAGGCTGCGCTGGCGGCGGCAAAGGGCCCGTCGAAGATCGTGGTCTTCCCGGACGCCCCCCATGGCTTCCATGCCGACTATCGCCCGAGCTATCGGCCAGAGGCTGCCAAGGACGCCTGGCAGCAGTGCCTCGCCTGGTTCCGGCAGCACGGCGTCGCTTAAGAAAGTGCGTCGTACCCAAGCACACGCAGCACGGCCGCAAAGTCCCCGGCGAGCGGCGCTTCGACGCGTAGCAACTGCTGCGTGACCGGATGCGGGAACTCGAGCTGCACGCAGGCGAGCAACAGCCGCCGCACGCCGTAGAGGTGCGCGAACAGGCGGTTGTGCGCACCCTTGCCGTAGGTCGAATCACCGATGATGGGGTGCGACAGGTGTGCAAGGTGTCGGCGGATCTGATGCCGGCGTCCGGTGTGCGGGCGCAGCCTCAGGAGCGCGTAACGGGTCGTCGGGTAGCGGTCGACGCGGTGCGGGATCTCGAAGGTGGCGAGCCGCTCGTAGCTCGTGCGTGCGGGCTGCTGTTCCCTCCGACTCGCCGGGAGCCGGTCGTCGTCCACCGGACGCAGAGCATGGTCGATCTCGCCCCGCTCCTCTGGCCAGCCGCGCACGAGCGCGAGATACGACTTTCCGACCGTCGCGCACGCAAATGCCTCGCACATCGTTCGTGCGGTGACGGGCTCGAGCGCAAAGGCAAGCGCGCCGGAGGTGCCCTTGTCGAGACGATGCACGGGGTAGACATGGCGACCGAGCTGGTCGCGGAGCATCTGCACCGCGAAGCGCGTCTCCCGGGCGTCGACCGGCGAGCGATGCACGAGCAGACCCGCGGGCTTGTCGATAACGACCAGGCAGTCGTCCCGATAGAGGACGGGCAGGGTGGCAGCGCTCACGCCGCTGCCCCGGTCGGGGATCCGCGATGAACGACGTCGAGCATTCGGAGCACCTGGACGCCTGGCGGGCGGGTGGCCAGACGATACGCCTCCTCGGGAGGCGGATCTTCGTCCGCACCTCAATCGTCGGCGACCGCAAGCCCCTGCTGCTGATCCACGGGTACCCGACCGCGAGCTACGACTGGCACGCGCTCTGGGGCCCGCTCACCGAGCAATACTCGGTCTATGCGCTCGACATGCTGGGTTTCGGCTTTTCCGAGAAACCACCGCGGGCCCATTACTCGATCGAATTGCAGGCCGACTATTGCCAGGCGCTGCTCGCCGAGCACGAGTGCGGCCCGGTGCACGTGCTCGCCCACGACTACGGCGACACCGTCGCGCAGGAACTCCTGGCCCGCGAGCACGAAGGGCGCGTCCGGCTGCGCAGCGTCAGCTTCCTGAACGGCGGGCTCTTTCCCGAGACGCACCGGCCGCGACCGGTCCAGCGGCTGCTTGCGACGCCGCTGCTCGGGAACCTGGTCGCGCACGCCATGACCTGGCACCGATTCGAGAAGAACATGCGGTCGATCGCCGGCCGCAAACCGCCATCGCGTGATGAGTTTCGCGACCAGTGGGCCCTGGTCGAGCGCGACGACGGGTGCATCGCGCTCGCGGGACTGATCTCGTACATGAAGCAGCGGCGCGTCAATCGCCGCCGCTGGGTCGGTGCATTGACCGACACCAACGTCCCGCGGCAGCTTATCTGCGGGACGATGGACCCGGTCTCCGGCGCGCACCTGGCGGAGCGCTACGCCGAGCTCGTGCCGAACCCGGACGTCACGCTGCTGCGCAATGTCGGCCACTACCCGCAGCTCGAGGTCCCGGCTGCCGTGCTCGACGCGTACTTCCGGTTTCGCAGCACACAGCCTCAACCGTTGTGAACGGCAGACGTCTCAGACGTCGAATACGAACACCCGCACCAGGATATCGGCAATGCCAATGAGCGCGGCGCCGGCGATGAGCCCCGCGCAGATCGCCTCCTGCGAGTCGACCCAGAATCGGAATCCCGCGGAGTCGCGCCGCTTGCCGTAGACACGGCCCGCGACCCAGAACATGAGCGAGCCCAGGAACATCATGAGCGAGGACTCCGGCGGCACCACGACCCCGAGCCCGATCCCGAGCGGCGAGAGCGGGAAACGATTTCGCGTGCGGATGCGCGTCACTTCCATGACGAGGGCCGTGACCGCCGCTACGCCCATCGACCAGACGATCGACGTCGTGAGCAGCACCTGCCCCGAGCCGCCGCCGAAGATGGTCGTGACGAGATCCGAGACACCCTTCCACTGCACCGCGCCCGGGAACGAGAACTTGTCGCTTACCATCGTGTCCTGAACGCTCACGGCGCCGCCGGTCACGTAACGGTCGAGACCGAACAGCAGGAAGTAGAGCGGGGTAGCCGCAAGCGCACCGGCGACGATGCCGATACCGTGACCGATCGCCTGCTGCCGGGGCTTCGCGCCCAGCATGTACCCGGGCTTGATGTCCATCAACAGGTTCGACGCGTTGCTCGCGACCTCGGCGGACATGACCGCGGTCATGAGGTTGGGCGCCGGTGTGCGCGGCTCGATCGCGCCGACGATGAACTGCGGGATCTTCGACAACGAGCTCGACGGGGTGATGCCGGTGAGCGCGGTGCTGCTCGCGGCGATCAGCGCCAGCAGCAGGATCAGCGGGATCGAGGAAGCGCCGAGCCACCAGGGGACGCCGAACCATAACTGCGCCAGGTACACGCCGAGCGCGCCGATCAGCGGCACGCCGATGACGGACACCCGGAGCGGCAGCTCGATGTCGTGCAGCACATCCTCGCGCGGCGCAGCAGGACCGCGACGAGTGATCATGCGCCAGGCCTGAACGAACACGTCCGGTCGGGCGAAGAGCGTCACCATGGCCGCGACGACCATCATCGTGATGCCCCACCAGAGCGACCAGTTGTTGAGGATGTGCGCGCGCCCGAAGACCGCCGTTCCCTCGGCGACCGATCCCGAGCGCGGCAGGATCTCCCCGGCGCCGATCATGATCGGCACGATGATCGCGAAGTTGAGCACCGCGCCCACAAGCAGGCTCGCCGCGGTGCGGATACCCATCAGCCCGCCGGCGCCGATCATCGCGAGATCGAGCGACGGGGAGAGGGCGAGCTGTCGCAGATCGACGCCCGCGAGCCGCGGGATGGGCGCGAGTCCCTTGTCCGCCAGCGAGTAGTACCAACCATCGAGCGACAGCGGCAGGTGCCAGGCGCTGGCGAGCCCCAGCCACTTCTGCTGGACGAGTCGCATGATGTTTTCGCCCGAGAGCACGCCGATGGTGCCAGCGATACCGGCGGCCATCGCGAGCACG
>Ga0209382_10005134_pt1 | contig 17107 bp, 10 predicted proteins | sample SoiMetdeltSBSDD5_FD_187599 | JGI IMG/M metagenome (GOLD analysis project Ga0209382, IMG submission 187599) | Bulk soil microbial communities from a Populus tree surrounding site in Tennessee, USA - Soil MetaG P. deltoides SBSDD5 (SPAdes) (version 2) | ecosystem: Environmental > Terrestrial >...
GTCTGCCGTTGAGAACCAGCTGTCCCTCGCCCGTGCCGCTATAGAATTCGACGTCCTTGACCTTGGCATTGAGAATGCCGTTCTCGAGAAGCGCGTCGATCAGGGCATTGCCCATTGTCACCTTCCCGTAGATAAGCCGCTCCGCCCTGAGCACAGCTCTTGCCTCGATGCTGTTGAGGAGAGTGAAGTCGACCGGATCAGCGCTCCAGCGCTCTATACCTCTTGCGTTCTGATCCTGCTTATGAACCAGAAAGTATTTGTTGAGATCGAGTTGCTCGACGTCGAGCTTTGCTGTGAGCGCAGGCTTTTTCTGGTCGAGCGCCAGCGACGCCTCGCCCACCGCTGTCGCGCCGTCGAGCCGGATTAGCGCCTTGGTGAGTTCCAGCCTTTTCCCTTTGAGTCGGAAGGCGGCACTCGTACGGAAACTGCCGAGGCCCTTTCCATCACCGATCTCAACGCCAGCCCAACGCATCAGCCCGCGGAGCGAGCGGGACCCGCCTTGAATCGTCCCCGCAAGGTCGAGTTGCTCGGCCACAACTCCGGTGCCACTGAACCCGAAATCGAGCCAGCTGCCCGACAGATTGACGTCGAGCGGGCTCCCTTTGCCGACGAGGGCTTGCGGCGATTTGATGAACAGCGAGAAGCTCACCCGATCGTTGCGCCAATCACCGCTCCCTCGAATGTCGAGGGCGCCACGGGGAGATTCCAGCATCACCAGCATGTCGAGCTTGTCGAAGCTGAAACGCTGCCTCGAACGCAGATCCGCCAGATTGACCGATCCTCCCTCCACATAGATGGGTGGGATGACCGACTTGCCGCCCTTGCCTTCAGCCTCGCCGCCTCGGCTTGCAACGCTCCAATTGTCTCGGCCAGACTTGTCGATGCGCAAATTTACTGTGGGATTGAGCAGGCGGATCTCATCTACGGCCACGCGCCGGCCGAACAGCGCGGCCGGGCTGATCTTCACCCGCATCTGTTCCACCCTGGCGAATGGCTCCTCGCCGGTCGCGCCCTGCTCCGTCAGGCTGACATTGCCATAGGCGACGCCGAATTCCGGCCACAAGGTGATCCGCGGACCCGATTGGAATCTAAACTGCTTGCCACTTGCCTCCTCGACCGCCCTGGCCAAATCGGCGGACAGGAACGAAGGCGAAAAGATATAGGCAATCCCTACCGTCGCCGCTCCGGCCAACAGGAGAAACACAGCCGAAATAGCGGCCAAGCGCTTCATTCATTCCCCGCTGCCACGCGGCAGGATTGCCCGCGATTGTTCTTCTTCGGTCGCACGGATACTGAGTTCCAAATTGCGGCGAAGTGATGCTGCCCTTGGGGCTTTTAGGTCACAGTCGTGCGGAGTATTTTCCCCGCTCCGACGCATGGAGTGGCCAAAGTGACTGATCAACCTGTCTGGGTGCCGCCGCACTGCCGTAAGAAGTCATCCAATTTGGCCCGTTTCATGGCCAAGCTGGCGGATACCACCGGTCTTCGGTTGGAAACCTATGAAGACCTCCATGCCTATTCTGTGGCAGCTCCGGAGAACTTCTGGTTGGCCATCTGGCGTGAGTTCGGTGTCCTTGGCGATGGGCCGGGCGTTGTTGCAATTGCCGACAAGGACAAAATGCCGGGAGCAAGATTTTTCCCGGAAGCGCGTCTGAGCTACGCAGAGAATATCTTGAGTGCCGGGAATGGAGAAAGGCCGGCACTGATTTTTCGCGGTGAGGACAAGGTCAGGCTGAGTATGACCTGGGCCGAACTTAAGGCCAAAGTGGCACGGATCGCGCATCACCTGAACGCGATGGGCCTCGCTGCAGGGGATCGTATCTGTGCGGTCGTTCCAAATCACCCCGATACGATTGCCTGCTTTCTCGCTACCAATGCCGTTGGAGCCGTATGGTCCTCCTGCTCCCCGGATTTTGGAGAACGAGGCATCCTCGACCGCTTCGGGCAGATCGAACCGAAGGTCCTTATTGCTTGCGATGGTTACTATTACAATGGCAAGACGATCGACATCGGTGAGAAGACCAAATCAATCGCGTCCAAACTACCGAGTCTCGAACACATCATCCTCTTGGATTATATCGGGCGTGCGGAGGCCCAGACCGATAGCCTTGCGGATGCGCAAACCCTGGAGTCCTTTCTGTCAGGTAAGACTTCGCCGCCGCTCGTTTTCGCCAGGCTGCCCTTCGATCATCCAATCTTTATTCTTTATTCCTCCGGAACCACGGGAGTGCCGAAATGTATCGTCCATCGTGCTGGCGGCACTCTCCTGAAGCATCTGACCGAGCTTCTCCTCCACACCGATCTCAAGCCGGATGATCGCCTTTTCTATTTCACCACTTGCGGATGGATGATGTGGAACTGGTTGGTATCCGGCCTGCTTGCTGGTGGCACCCTTCTCCTTTACGACGGCTCCCCCTTTTACCCGAATGAGCGCACGCTCTTCGATTACGCCGACGAGGAGGGTATGACCATCTTCGGAACCTCGGCCAAGTACATAGATGCTGTGCGCAAGTCGGGCCTGCGCCCGAAGGAGACGCATTCTTTGAAGTCGCTGCGTACCATGTGTTCCACTGGCTCGCCTTTGGCCCCGGAAAGTTTTGATTTTGTCTATGGGGCTATTAAATCGGATCTCCATCTCGCATCCATTTCGGGGGGAACCGACATCTGCGGCTGCTTCGTTGCCGGCAATCCGCTCGGCCCCGTTTATCGCGGCGAGATTCAGGCGCCGACTTTGGGCATGGCCGTTGACGTCTTCGACGACGATGGTCGCTCGGTGCACGGCCAAAAGGGTGAACTCGTCTGCACGAGGCCGTTTCCATCCATGCCAGCCATGTTCTGGAACGATCCGACGGGCGAGAAATACTATAATGCTTATTTCGCCCGCTTTCCTGGCGTCTGGTGGCACGGCGATTTTGCTGAATGGACGCCGAATGGCGGCATGATCATCTACGGCCGCTCGGATACGACGCTGAACCCTGGCGGTGTCAGGATTGGCACCGCCGAAATTTATGCGCAGGTGGAGCAGGTGGAGGAGGTGCTCGAGGCGCTCGCCATCGGACAGGAGTGGGATAATGACACGCGCATCATCCTTTTCGTGAAGCTCAGGCCTGGACTTGTTCTAACGGAGAATCTCGCGGCCCGGCTCAAGAAGCGGATCCGCGAGGGCGCTTCGCCACGTCATGTGCCTGCCAAGATTGTAGCCATCGCCGATATTCCCCGCACCAAGTCTGGCAAGATCACCGAGCTCGCCGTGCGCGACCTCGTGCATGGTCGCGAAGTGAAGAACAAGGAGGCGCTGGCCAACCCCGAAGCGCTCGACCTTTACCGGAACCTGCCGGAGCTCAAGAGCTGAGCCGGCCTGATGATCCTGGCCTTGCCCATCATCCGCGACAGGAGAATGATGGGTATGATGCCGGCCACGACGATGGTGAGCGCCGCAAGCCCCGTATCTTCGAGCTGGTCAAGTGAGGCCTGCGCGTATACGAGCGTCGCCAGCGTTTCGAAATTGAAGGGCCGTAGGATGAGGGTGGCCGACAGCTCTTTCATCGCTTCGACGAAGACGAGGAGTGCTGCCGACAGGAGCGCCGGCCGCAGGAGTGGCAGGTCGATTTCGACGAGCGTGGATAAAGGCCCCCGCCCGAGGGTGCGGGCGGCTGACGTGAGGTTGGGGGTGATGCGCTTGAGCCCCGCTTCGAGCGAACCAAGTCCGATCGCCAGGAACCGCACCACATAGGCGAAGACGAGCCCGGCCACCGAGCCGGTGAGAAGAAGCCCCGTCGAGACGCCGAAATGATCTCTCATGAAGCCGTCGAGCGCATTGTCGAAGGCGGCAAGCGGCACGAGCACGCCTATTCCCAGCACGGCCCCGGGTGTCGCATAGCCGGCCGTGATCAGGCGAACGGCCAGCGCGACGATCGGCGACCGGCTGAGCTTTTGCGCATAGGCAATGAAAAGGCCAAGCGCCAGGATTACGAGTGCCGCTATGAGCGACACCATCACCGAATTCATGGCTGCCGCGCCATAGGCACGAGCCGTCATCTGCCCGCCGCGCTCCATGGCAAAGGAGAGCAGCACGCCAGCGGGAAGTATGAACCCCAGGGCTGCTGGCACGCTGCAGACGACCGTGGCCGTAAATCCCTTGATGCCGTGAAGCCGCACGCCAGTTGGTGCTGCCTCTTTGCTCGCGCGCGTGTCGGCGCGCTCCATTCTTCGCCCCGACCGCTCCAGCGCGATGAGCGCCGTGACGAACAGCAGCATCACCACGGCGAGCTGCGCGGCTCCCGGCAAGTTGCCTTTTCCCAGCCATGTCGCATAGATTCCAACCGATAGCGTTCTCACTCCGAAGAACTCCACGGCGCCGATGTCGTTCAGGCATTCCATCATTGCGAGCGAGACGCCGACCGCGATCGCCGGGTGCGCCAGGGGCAGTGCGATCCTGCGCAGAGCCTGCGGAAGAGTCGAGCCGAGCGTTCGCGCCACTTCAATTTGTGCTGCTCCCTGCTTGATGAAACTCGCACGGGCCGTCAGGTAGACGTAAGGATAGAGGACAAGCGAGAGCACCAAGATTGCTCCGGGCAGCGAGCGCAGCTCGGGAAACCAGTAGTCGACAGGCGACGACCAGCCGAACAATTGCCGAAAAATGCCCTGCACGGGTCCTGCATACTCGAACACATGCACGAAAGTATAGGCGATGATGTAGGTGGGAATGGCGAGCGGTAGCACCAGAGCCCATTGCAGCACCTTGCGACCGGGAAACCGGTACATGGTGATGAGCCAGGCCGTGACCGAACCGATGAGTAAAGTGAACAGGCCAACGCCCGCCATGAGGGCGACTGTCTGCAGCACATAACCGGGCAGCACGGTGCGGGCAAGTTGTGGCCATATGGAGTTGCCGGAGCCGATCGCGAGCCAAGCGATGGCAAATGCCGGCAGAATGATCAGCGCGCTGACCGCGAGCGCGCCCAGCGACCACCAGAAATTATTGGCACGGCTCAGCACGTGTTGCCGCCTCGGTTCGAGATGGTTTTGGGACTAGAAGGTCCAAAAGCCAGCGTCAATCCGCCAGCACCCGCGTCGTGGGATAAGTGATTTCAACTGCCGTTCCTTTGCCAGGCTCGCTGGAGATGGAAAAACCGGCGCGATTGGCTTCTGCCAGGGCCTTGGTGAGCGGAAGCCCTAATCCTGTTCCTTCCCGCTCCGGCCTGGTGCTGCTGGTGACCTGCCGGAAGGGCTCGAGCGCCTCCTTGAGCTGCTCCTCGCTCATGCCGATGCCCGTATCCTTCACCCCCAGCACGAGTTCGCCCGCCTTCGTGATCCGCGCGCTCACAACCACCTGTCCGCCGGGATCGGTAAATTTGATCGCATTGGAGAGGAGATTGATCATGATCTGCCTCATCGATCTCAAATCGGCCACCACATTGGGTAGCCTGGGCGGAAAGTTCCGTTTGAGGCTCACGCGCCCCTGTTGCGCCCGCTCCGACAGAAGCCGCATCGCATGTTCCGTGACTTCGGCCAGGTCGACGCTGGTGAAGTTGAGTTCGAGCTTGCCGGCTTCGACCTTCGAGAGGTCGAGCAGATCGTTGATCAACGACAGCAGATGCGCCCCGCTCGCGTAGATGTCGCTCACGTAGTCGCGGTATTTTTCGTTCTGCAGCTTTCCGAAGCGCTCCAGCCGCATGACCTCCGAGAAGCCAAGAATTGCATTGAGCGGTGTTCTGAGTTCATGTGAGATACGGGCGAGGAACTCCGATTTCTGCCGGCTCGTCTCTTCCGCCCTTTCCTTGGCGTCCCTGAGCTCAGCCTCCGTCTGCTTCCATTGCGTGATATCACGCACCACGGCACAGAATGCCGGCCGCGCTTCGCTCTCCTTCGCTTCCACATTGATGCGGCTGATGGTCAGGAACAGCGGCAGATGTTTGCCGGGTCCGACATTGGCCGAGACTTCACGTCCATCGTTGAAAACAGCGGCGAGCCCAGAATCAGTGAGGGCGGCAAGATAGTCTCGAAAGGTCTTCTGCGTGTGGGGGGTCAAAAGTTCGGCAAGCGGATGGCCGAGTACTTCGGCCTTGCGTTGGCCGAAAATAGCCTCTGCGCCGGCGCTGAAGGAGCGGATGCGGCCCTCAGCATCGAGCGTGATGATGCCATCGCTTGCCGTATCCAGGATGGCGCTCAATGCGGCATCGTCGGGTTTCCAGCCGAAGTCCTCCGCTTCGGTCCGCACCGAGGGTTTTGCCGCCGCTTGCGGCGCCGGCGCTGATGAAACCTGACGTTCGGGTTTCTTGGCCCGGGAATCCATTGGCCGGGCCTTCAGCCTCACTTGCACAGCTGGACCCATGTTCCAGGGGATGGTCGAACGGCGAAGCTCGATCTCGCTAGTGCCTGCCTCTTCGGAAAGGGCAAGCGCGAGCTCGTCGGACGAAGCGAGCGAAGTTACGACTCCTCGGCTGAGCGACTCGACCGATGTCGACTTCAGCAGCGCCAGTGCTTTCCTGTTGGCGAACAGCACTTCACCGTTCCGGACGATGCAAATAGCCTCCTCAAGCGCCTCGAGCCTGTTCCTGATCACGGCCGGAATAGCGGAAGAACTCGCCTCGGGTGCAGTCGCCTCGTTCGCTTGTTTCTCTTGTGTGGAAGGTTGAGCGAGCCTCCCCGGTCGGCTCAGTGCCCGCTCCAGCGCGCGCCGCTCCGTCACGTCCTCGAACATGAGCACGAAAGCGTTGGCTGCCCCGGCACCTTCACCAAACCGGCGTGCCGACAAACGAAGGTCGCGCGGCCCAATATTGGTGTCGACGCTGCGGATTTCGCTTACGAGACCGCGCCGCGCCCTGAGCGCGAAATCCCTTGCGGCATCAGCTCCGAGCAGCCCGGCAAGGCTCATCTCATCAAGGTGAGCGAGCCGTTCCTTAGCTTCAGCATTCAGATGCCATATCCTGCCCCGATCATCGACGATGACGGCGGCTTGTGGAAGCGCCAGGAAGCCTTGGGCCATCTCACCTGCGTGCGCCTCATCCCGCAAAGTCGAGGGAGTCTCGCCGACCAGGAGAATGCCCTCACGCCCGTCCTCAAGCCGCTGCGAGAAGCAATTTGCGTTGATCTGCACGCGCGGCCCGACGGAAGGAAAGCTCAGGGTTTCTTGAACGCTTCCCTCACCCTTCAGGCTGATCCGCAGCGCGTTGAGACGCACCGCAGCCGGCTCCTTGCTGTCGAAGGCGCGGTCGAGAAGGTCGAACATGGTCTCTGCCCGGAATAGGACCAATCCCGCGTCATTGGCCCAGACGATGCGCCGTCGGTCGCTATCCCAGAGAAAACAGGGCGCTTCATGCTTGTTCAGCTCTTCGAGCCTCGGCGCGGGCGCGGTCACTTGCGGCTTCAACTTTTCCCACTCACTCGGGCGAAGAAATTGACGCTGGCGCGCGGAGGCTCGCAGGCGAATCGCCCAATTAACGAATAACTAACCATAGTTTTCGCCTGAATCCAGCGCATGCGAGCCCCAATCGCTGCTTTGCCTAATCTTTCGGCAACCCGCCGCTCATTAATGTTGCGCTGCAGCATCGATCGCCTATAGTCGCCCCATGGCGACACCGGAACGGCTCATGGATGAGTTTCGCGGAGTGGCCGGCCGATCCTTCGATGCGGCCGAGGCCACGATTGAGCATGCGGCGGATTCGACGCTCGAGGTTATCCGGTTTTCCGATCAGGCGTCCGCCGGTCTGAAGCAGGGGGTGCTGGAGCTGCAGCTCAAGGCTCTCGAGATTGCCGAGTTCAACGCGCAAGCCTGCCTCAGCTATTGGCGGAAGGTGTTTAGCTTCAATGCGCCAGCGGATCTGGGCGTTCTCCACAACGACTTTGTGGCCTCCCACTTGGGTAGCCTGTGGCGGCAGTCTTGCGAGCTTGCCGATTTGACGATGCGGCTCCTCACTGCTATCCCGCCGGGCCTGCCGGGCTTGAAATCGCCAAACCTTTCGGAATAGGCTTGGCGCTCTCGACGTAGCGCAAAGTGCAGCTGTAGCTCAGTTGGTTAGAGCATCGGATTGTGGATCCGGGGGTCGGTGGTTCGAGTCCACCCAGCTGTACCATCCAAGCCTTGAAGCCCTCCGAGTCTCGATTGCACGAACTCTTGCCGCGATCCTGAGGCAGCCTGCATGCACGCCCATATCGTTCTCGCTCATCCCGAACCCCGCTCCTTCAACGCCCATCTGGGGAAAATCGCTTCCCTATCTCTTCAGGCACAGGGCTGGACCACGTCCGTTTCCGACCTCCACGCCAATGACTTCGACCCCTGCGAACGACGAGAACATTATGGACTCTTGCCCTCTCAACGCTTCGACGTTCAGGCCGAGCAGCGCCGCGCGTCCGATGAAGCGAAAATTCCAGCGGAAGTGCGCCATGAAATCGCAAGTCTCGATCCTGCCGACCTTCTGATCCTTCAATACCCCATGTGGTGGCACCTGCCGCCCGCCATGATGAAGGGATGGATGGATCGCGTACTCATCTATGGCGAGGTTTACGCGAGCCAGAAGCGGTTCGAGAAAGGACGTTTCCTTGGAAAGCGCGCAATGATTTTGGTCACCGTTGCTACCGGCAGCGAAACCTATGACTTCAATGGTAGGAGCGGCGACATCGACCTGCTTTTGTGGCCCGTTCACTTTTCGCTGGCCTATGTCGGTTTCACCGTTCTTGAACCGTTCATTGCATATGGCGTCGAATCCGGTTTGCGCTACTCGGATGACTCGGTACTGCAGTCGCGCCTCGAGAAAGTCGCCAGTGATCTTGGTGATGCACTGGCTGTGCTGAATAAGCGGCCGAACATCCCCTTCAACCGCATGGCCGAGTGGGGTGGGGATGGGCGGATCGTCCCTTCGGCCCAAGTCCATTCGCCCTTTATTCGCCATAGGCGGCATCTGCAGCTCACCTGATGGGCAGGACGTCAACGCTCGAGCGCCTTGTCCATCGCGCGCCCGAGCTTCTCCACGATTTCGTCGAGCTGCGGCTCGGTTACGATAAAGGGCGGGGCGAGAAGCACATGATCGCCCCTAGCGCCATCGGCCGTGCCCCCGCTCGGATAGCAAATCAGGCCTTCCTCGAGCCCTGCCGCTTTGATCCCCGCCCACAGCTTTCGCTCGACAGGAAAGGGATGCTTGCTCTCGCGGTCCTCGACCAGTTCGATTGCCAAGAGGAGACCGCGACCGCGGATGTCGCCGACGTTGGGATGTGCCCCGAATCGGGCATCGAGCCGTTGCTTGAGTTTTTCGCCCATGACGCGCACCCGCGGCACGAGATCTTCCTCCTCGATGACTTTCTGTACCTCGAGCGCCGCCGCCGCTGCCACCGAATGACCGATATAGGTATGGCCGTGCTGAAAAGCACCCGAGCCGCGTTCGAGCTCCTGCGCCAGATCTTCGCGCACAAGCAGGGCGCCGATGGCCTGATAGCCGCCGCCCAGTCCTTTGGCGAGGGTGATCATGTCGGGCACAACGTCTTCCTCTTCGATGGCGAAGAGCTTCCCGCACCGCCCCATGCCACACATCACCTCATCGGCGATGAAGAAGGCTTGGTGGCGGTCGCAGACCTCGCGAATACGCTTGAAATAGCCACCTGTCGCTGGCGCCGCTCCTAAAGTGGCTCCCACCACGGTTTCCGCGATGAATCCGAGCGCCCGCTGTGGGCCCGCTTCGCTCATAGCGAAATCGAGGGATTGCGCTGCCCGCACCCCATATTCAACCTCGCTCTCGCCAGCCGATCGATGCCGATAGGCATGGCAAGGCTGTGCCAGCTTCACCCTTGGAAGCAGGATTGGATCATAAAGTGCCCGCCGAGCCTTGTTGCCCGAGACCGACAAGGCGCCGAGCGTATTGCCGTGATAGCTGAACCAGCGCGAGAAAAAATGATCGCGCTGAGCCTCTCCGCGCTCCACCCATAATTGTCGGCAGAGTTTGAGCGCGGCCTCGGTCGCCTCCGAGCCGCCGGAGACGAAGAAAACGCGCCATTTTCCGCCGGGCGCGGCAGATGCAAGCCTTTGGGCCAACTCCTCTGCCGGATCGCTCGTGAAGAACGAGGTGTGGACGAACTGCAGGCGATCAATTTGCGCTTTCATCGCGCCTATGACCCGATCATGACCATGGCCGAGGCAAGAGACGGCCGCTCCCCCGGAGGCGTCAATATATTGCTTCCCTTGAGAATCCTTGATGTAACAGCCTTTGGCGCTCTTAGCCGTCGGATATTGGGCATTGAGAGAGCGATGCAGGATTCGCGTATGCTGGGTCATCGGTTTCCCCCTTAATGACTGGATCGTTATCACTTCATTCGGTTGAACGGCGCAAGACCATGGAGACGGCAAGGCAATTTCTCAAATCGCTTCTCAACGGTGCAATTGCCGCGGCCGACCCAGCCCTATGCGTCCCTCCAAACCTCCCCCCTCGACCTAAAGGTCGCCTAATTGTCGTGGGCGCGGGAAAAGCGTCTGCCGCCATGGCAACGGCAGTTGAGAAACACATGCCTGGCCCTTTGTCAGGTCTCATCGTCACCCGTTATGGTCATGCCGTGCCCTGCAGGCACATTGAAATCGTCGAAGCCGCTCACCCCGTCCCGGATGAAAGGGGCCTTCGCGCGGCGCAGCGGCTGGCGGCGATGCTAGAGGGCTTGCATGAGGACGATCTCGTTCTCTGCCTCATTTCGGGCGGCGGCTCATCCCTTCTCGCTGCCCCCGCTCCAGGCCTGACCCTCGCCCATGAACAGGAGGTGAACCGCCAGCTGCTTGCTTCGGGTGCAGCGATCGGCGAGATGAACTGCCTGCGTAAGCATTTATCCTCCCTCAAGGGCGGCAGGCTCGCTGCGCTCGCTTTTCCGGCAAGCGTTCACACTCTCATTATCTCCGATGTGCCGGGAGACGATCCAGCCGTTATAGCCTCGGGCCCCACGGTCGCCGATCGAACCACGCGTGAGGATGCTCTCGCCATTGTCCAAAAATATGATCTGAAACTGCCAAGGCCTGTCATCGAATTCCTCTCGACGCCCGCAGCCGAGACGCCCAAGGCTGATGACCCCCGCCTTGCTCGTGCCTCGGTGAAGATCGTGGCGACCGCTTCGCGTTCCCTTGCAGCCGCTGCCGATGAGGCAAAACGGGCCGGCAGGAAGGTGCTCAATCTAGGGGATCGCATCGAAGGAGAGGCAAAACTCGTTGCGCGCGAGCATGCCAGGATCAAGGCCGCTCCGCACAGCGTCGTTCTATCGGGCGGCGAAACGACAGTGACGATCCGTGGCAGGGGCAGGGGTGGTCGCAATACGGAATATCTCTTGAGCCTTGCAATCGCGCTTGGCGAAGAGAAGGGCCGCTTTGCCATCGCTGCCGACACCGATGGAATCGACGGCTCTGAATCGAACGCCGGCGCTCTCATCACGCCCGACACCTTGGCGAGGGCGAAGGCCCTCGGCCTCGACGCCGAGGCCTATCTGGCCGACAACGATGCTTATGACTTCTTTGAGAAGCTCGGAGATCTCCTCATCACCGGGCCGACTTTGACCAATGTCAATGATTTCCGCGCGATGCTGATCGATTAGTCAATGAGCTCATACGCCGGCAGTGTCAGGAAGGTTTCGAGCCTTTCCGAAGTCGACAGCCGGCGAAACAGGTTGACGGCTTGCGGGAACCGCCCGCCCTTGAAGGTGGCAGCGCCCAGTTCCTCTTCCACCCGCTTCAATTCCTCGTCCAGGCATCGTTCGAAGAACTCCTTCGTAACCCTGTGCCCGCCCTCGAGCACCGCACCATATTTGAGCCATTGCCAAATCTGGGTCCGGCTGATTTCAGCCGTCGCCGCGTCTTCCATGAGATTGTATAGGGGAACTGCGCCCCGCCCCCGAAGCCAGGCTTCCACATATTGCACTCCCACCCGAATGTTCTCGCGGAACCCCGCTTCGGTCTTGGTTCCCGCGTGAACCTCAAGCAGATCATTCTGTCCTGCCTCGACGTCCTCGCGTTTCACATGCAGCTGATTTTTCGACGGCATCAGCCTGTCGAACACCTCCATGGCCACCGGCACGAGATCTGGATGCGCCACCCACGTGCCATCATGCCCGTTTCGCGCTTCTTGTTCCTTGTCGGTTCGCACCTTCGCCAGCGCGATCTCATTGGCTTGGACATCCTTGCGATTGGGGATTTGCGCGGCCATGCCGCCCATGGCGAAGGCGCCGCGCCGGTGGCAAGTCTGGATCAGAAGTTCGCTATAGGCGGCAAGAAAGGCCTTCGACATCACCACTTGCGAACGATCTGGCAGGACATAATCCTGGTGTGCATTGAGGGTTTTTATGAAGGAGAATATGTAATCCCATCTTCCGCAGTTGAGTCCCGTGATGTGGTCTTTGAGCTCATAGAGTATTTCATGCATCTCAAAGGCGGCGGGCAGCGTTTCGATGAGGACAGTCGCCTTGATCGTACCGCGAGGCAGTCCGACCCCGTTCTGTGCTTCACTGAAGACGTCGTTCCACAGGCGCGCCTCGAGGTGACTCTCCATTTTGGGCAGGTAAAAATAGGGACCTGAACCCCGATCCAAGGTGGCCCTGCTATTGTGATAGAAATAGAGCCCGAAGTCGAAGAAGGCGCCAGCGATGGCTTCGCCGTCGACCGTCAAATGCTTCTCGGGCAGATGCCAGCCTCTTGGCCGCACCATCAGCACAGCCGGTTTGTCACCCAGCCTGTATTGCTTGCCGCTCTGGGCATCGGTGAAATCGATCCGCCCCTGCCACCTGTCGATGAGATTGATCTGCCCCTCGACCATATTGTCGAACGTTGGCGAGTTCGCATCCTCGAAATCGGTCATGAACACGCACGCACCTGAATTGAGTGCATTGACGATCATCTTGCGGTCTGTTGGCCCCGTAATCTCGACACGCCGGTCGAGAAGATCGGCGGGGATGGGGCCAACCGTCCAAGCACCCTCGCGCACCTTGCGTGTTTCTGGCAGGAAATCGGGGAGCGCTCCTGCATCGAACCGCGCCTGCCGCTCGGCCCGTCTCTTGAGTAGCTCGCGCCGCCTTGGCTCGAAGCTGCGATGCAGGTGGGCCAGGAACTCCAAGGCCTCGGCCGTGAGCACCCGTTCGTAGCCGGGCTTGTATCGGCCATGTACCTCCACCCCATGGGGCAGCTTGAGCTGCTGCTGGATCGTCATCGACCTTAATCGCTCCGCTGAAATTTCGTTTCGGGCTGTTTTAGCCCCAGAGACGGGACTGTCTAGGGAAAAGGCTGCGGCCCTCCTGCAGCCCAGTCGAGCAACTCGACCGTATGCACGATGGGTATTGTCGTCCCGCTCCTGATTTGACTGATGCAGCCGATGTTCCCCGCGGCGATCACATCGGGCCTTAAGGCCTCGATATTGACGATCTTCCGCTGTTTGAGGGCCTTCGCCAACTCAGGCTGCAGCAGGTTGTATGTTCCAGCCGACCCGCAGCACAGATGGCCCTCCGGGATGTCGATGACTTCATAGCCGGCTCGACGCAGCAGGCTCTTCGGTTGCTCCGTGATCTTCTGCCCATGCTGGAGGGAACAAGCGGAGTGATAGGCAACCTTGAGCGCCTTGGGCGCCCGCAAGCTCACCTCTCGCTCCAGGAGAAACTCACTGATGTCCTTCGTGAGCGCGACGATGCGCGCGGCCTTTTCCCGGTAGAGCGTATCCTCGGCGAACATATGGTCGTAGTCCTTGATCACCGTGCCGCATCCCGAGGTATTGATGATGATGGCGTCGATCTCGCCCCGCCCGATCTGGCGTGACCACACGTCGATGAGCCGGCGTGCGCGGCCGTGCGCGGCCTTCTCCTGTCCGAGATGGTGATTGAGCGCCCCGCAGCAATAGGCCCCGGCAGGGACGACGACCTCGATGCCGAGTCGCGTGAGAAGCCTGATCGTAGCGGCATTGATGGCAGGATCGAGGACGCTTTGGGCGCAGCCGGTCAACATGAGCACGCGGCCGCGCCGCTTCCCATGGGGCAGCGTCACGGCGGCGTCCGAGAGCGAATCGCGCCGCGGCAGGCGGGGTGGGGCAAGCTCAAGCATGGCCCTGAGCCGCGGCGAGAACGCGAAGGCGCGCGCCATGGGTCTGATTGTTTGCGCGGACTTCACGGCGAGCCGGAAGAGCTCGCGGCTCGGCAGCACCATTCCCAGAAATTTTCGCATCAGCCGGTCGGCCAGAGGGCGGCTGTAGGTTTTCTCGACATGCACCCGCGCCTGGTCGATGAGATGCGCATAATGGACGCCAGATGGGCAGGTGGTCATGCAGGCGAGGCAGGACAGGCAGCGGTCGATGTGCTTGACCACCTGAGCCGTCGCCGGCTTGCCGTTTTCCAGCATGTCCTTGATGAGGTAGATGCGCCCGCGCGGTGAATCGAGTTCATCGCCGAGCAGCACATAAGTGGGGCAGGTGGCCGTGCAGAAGCCGCAATGTACGCAGGTCCTGAGGATGCTGTTGGCCTCCGCGAGTTTCGGATCCTTGAGCTGCTCGGTCGTGAAATTCGTCTGCATACTTCAAACGCCTTCGTACATGCGCGACCGGTTCAGCACCCGTTCCGGATCGAATGAGGTTTTGACCCTCCGCGTCAGTTCCGCAAGAGCCTTGGGCTGCGGCTGGAAGACCGGCACGCTGCGCCGGACGTTTGCTGGCGCCCGGATCAGGGTTGCGTGCCCGCTGCCAGGAGAGATCGCTCCCCGGATGACCTGCCCATGAGCCTCGGGGTCCGGTGGAACGGCAAGCCACAGAAGCCCACCGCCCCAATCGCAATAATACCGCGTCTCGACCGTCGATCGGATGCGCGCCATCACAACCGCACTCTCGGACGGAGGAACGCTGATCCGCCAGATATGTGCATCGCGTAGCGAGGCAAGCGGCATGACATCGCGCACATCTCGCCAGAAATCCAGTGAACTCGCCTCGTCCAGGAGCGATAGGCTGCCATGGGGCTTGAGCAGGTCTTGCAGATGCGATGCCCGGGCTCGCACCGAGGCCTCCACCCCCTCGATCCGGAGCATGGTGCGGCTCTCCTCAAAGTCTGTCTTAGGCAGATAGGCAGCGCTCGAAACCTCGGCCGGTGACTGAAGAGCCGCCGCCATCGCTCTGATCGAGGCTTCATGCGTCAGGGCGGAAATACAGACCGATATTTCCGTCTCGGGCTTTGGCATCACTTTGATCGTGATTTCATCCATCACCGCCAGCGTCCCCCAGGAGCCGCACATGAGTTTTGGCAGGTCATAGCCCGTCACGTTTTTCACGACACGCCCACCAGCACGAAACGGCTCTCCGCTTCCGTTCAGGGCTGAGAAACCGAGAATGAAGTCACGCGCCGCTCCCGCCTTGAGCCGCCGCGGGCCGGAGAGGTTGGTGGCGAGGTTGCCTCCGAGGCTCCCGCTACCCGTGCCAAGGAGCTCGGCGAAATCGGGCGGTTCGAAGGCGAGCATCTGGCTTTCGCCCGCGAGCAGCGCTGAAATCTCCGCGATGCGGGTGCCTGCTTTGGCGCTGAGCACCAGCTCCTGGGGCTCATAAATGCTGATACCCTTGTTGAAGGAAAGATCCAGAATGTCGGTCGCCTCGCTTGGCCGTCCGATCGCTCGCTTGCTTCCGAGCCCGAGCACCTCAAGGCTTTCGCGCCGTTTCAGCGCGTCTTTGATGGCTGCGCCGGCCTCCGCCATGGTCGTTGGCCTGAGCGTTGCCATCGACTAGAAACGCGGAATATCCGGGAAGGCCACTTCGCCCTTGTGGACATGCATGCGGCCAAGCTCCGCGCATCGGTGCAGGGTCGGGAACACCTTGCCCGGATTGAGCAGCCCGCTTTCGTCAAAGGCGCATTTCACCCGCTGCTGCTGTTCAAGATCGCCCTTGGAGAACATCTCCGGCATGAGATCGCGTTTTTCCACGCCCACTCCATGCTCGCCCGTCAGTACCCCGCCATGTTTGACGCAGAGCCTCAAGATATCGGCGCCGAACTGCTCGGCCCGCGCCAGCTCCTCCGGTTTGTTCGCGTCGTAGAGGATGAGCGGATGAAGGTTCCCGTCCCCGGCATGGAACACATTCGCCACGCGCAAGCCGTACTTTGCCGAGAGCGCCTTGAGCCCGTGCAGCACCTTGGGCAGCTCTCGACGCGGAATGGTGCCATCCATGCACAGATAATCGGGGGAAATCCGCCCCGCAGCCGGAAAGGCGGCCTTGCGCCCTGCCCAGAACAGTAGCCGCTCCGCTTCGCTGGTCGAGACTCGGAGCGAACTTGCCTCGTTCTTCTGCGCGATGGCCTCGACGCGCCCGATCAGATGGTCCACCTCGACGGATGGCCCGTCGAGCTCGACGATCAGCAGCGCTTCAGCATCGAGCGGATAGCCGGCGGGCACGAACTCCTCGACGGCGTGAATCGCCGGCCTATCCATCATTTCCATGCCGCCTGGTATGATGCCGGCCGAGATGATGTCAGCCACACACTGCCCGGCCGCCTCGCTTGAGCCAAAGGCGATGAGCATTGCACGCGCGCCTTCCGGCTTGCGCAGGATGCGCACCGTTACCTCCGTGATGACGGCGAGCAGCCCCTCCGAGCCCGTCAGGAGGCCCAGGAGATCGTAGCCCTCGCTGTCGAGATGCTTTCCGCCGAGCCTCACGACGTCTCCGGTCACCAGAACCATCTCGAGCCCCAGCACATTATTTGTCGTGAGCCCGTATTTGAGGCAGTGCACGCCACCGGCATTCTCCGCCACATTGCCACCGATGGAACAGGCGATCTGCGAAGAGGGATCGGGCGCATAATAGAAGCCGCGGCTCTCCACCGCCCGCGTGATGGCAAGATTGGTGACGCCGGGCTGCGCCGTCACCGTCCGGTTTTCGAAATCGATATCGAGGATGCGGTTGAACTTGCTCAATCCCAGAAGCACCCCGTCGGCCAGCGGCAAGGCTCCCCCCGATAGGGAAGTTCCAGATCCCCGCGGAACGACTTTGATGGACCGCCTGTAGCAATAATCAGAGATCCTCGAGACTTGCTCCACCGTTTCCGGCAGCACGACCACCAGCGGCATTTGCCGATAGGCGGTCAGTCCGTCGGTCTCGTACACGCGCATCTGCTCGGGGGTGTCGATGACGCCTTCCCCCGG
>Ga0209382_10005136_pt1 | contig 17105 bp, 13 predicted proteins | sample SoiMetdeltSBSDD5_FD_187599 | JGI IMG/M metagenome (GOLD analysis project Ga0209382, IMG submission 187599) | Bulk soil microbial communities from a Populus tree surrounding site in Tennessee, USA - Soil MetaG P. deltoides SBSDD5 (SPAdes) (version 2) | ecosystem: Environmental > Terrestrial >...
GCAGGTGGGCGCGAAGGGCCCCACCAGTCGCGCTTTTTTCTTTGGTGGGTCCGAGACCGCGTGCCAGAATCCCGCATGCGCTTAGAGTCGATCACCGTCCACGGCTTCAAGTCGTTCGGCGAGAAGACCGTTGTGAAGATCCTGCCCGGTATCACGGGCATCGTCGGGCCGAATGGCTGCGGCAAGAGCAACATCGGCGAATCGGTGCGATGGGCGCTCGGTGAGCAGAGCGCGAAATCGCTGCGCGGCGCCAAGATGGAAGACCTGATCTTCCAGGGCTCCGCCTCGCGCAAGCCGGTTGGGCTGGCCGAGGTCGAGCTGTGCTTCAGCAACGACGGCGCCCTGCAGGTGCCGTGGAGCGAGATCGCCGTCTCCCGGCGTCTGTACCGCACCGGTGAGAGCGAGTACTACCTCAACAAGACGCAGACGCGGCTGCGCGACATCCTCGATATGTTCGCCGGCACCGGCGCCAACCCGCGCGCATACTCCGTGATGGACCAGGACAAGCTGAACCACGTCCTGACCGCGAAGCCACACGAGCGGCGCGTGTTCATCGAGGAGGCGGCGGGCATCGCCCGCTACAAGCAGCAGCGCAACGAGACCCAGGGCAAGCTCGAGCAAACCCGCCAGAACCTGGTGCGCGTCCGCGACGTGATGGACGAGGTCAAGCGGCAGCTCGGCTCCCTGGAGCGCCAGGCGCGCAAGGCCCAGCAGTACAAGGCGCTGCAGACGGAGCGCCGCGAGCTGGCGCTCACCCTGGTGGCCTCCGACTTCGCGGTGCTCACCACGCAGGCGGCCGAGCTCGGCGGCGAGCTGACCACGCTTCGCGAGAGCGAGCAGGCCTTGCGCACGCGGAGCTCGGCGCTGGCCGCGCGCGAGGCGCGTCAGCGTGAGGTGCTGCAGGAGAGCGACCACGCGCTGTCCGACCTGCGCCAGCGGGTGCAGAAGGTTCAGGGCGAGCTGGAGCGCCTGCTGGAACGGCGCGAGCAGATGGGCGTCCAGATCCGTGAGCTCGGCGACGAGGCGATCCGTCTCGACGAGGACGTTCGCGTCTCGACGGAGCGGCTGGCCGCCATCGTCAGTGAGCGGGACCAGGCCCGCCTCGGGCTGGTCGAGGCCGAGCGCCTGGCGTCCGAGCGCGCGCAGGTCGCCCGCGACCTGGAGGCGGCGGTGGAGCGCCATCGGACCGGACTCACCGCCGACCGCGACCGGCTCGAAGCACTGCGACTCGAGCAAGTCCGCGTGGCCTCCGAGCGCATCGATCTGATGCGCCAGGCCGGCGAGTTGCGCGAACGCCAGACACAGCTGGCCCGGCGTGGCGAGCGACTCGCGCAGGAGACGGCCGAGGCGGAAGCCGAAGCGGCGCGACTGGCGGCGGACCGCGCGGTGCACGCGAGCGCGCACGATCGGGCCATGGCCGAGCTCACCTCGCTGTCGGAAGAGCGCGATCGGCTGTCCGCGCTGCTCGCGGAGCGGCAGGCGGCGCTGATCGCGGCCGAGGCGGCCCTGGCCGAGACGCGTCTCGCCCTCGCCTCCCGCAGCTCGGCGTTCGACGCTCTCGATGTGCTGGAGACGGCGCGGGAGGGTTATGGCGCCGGTGTCCGGAGCGTCTTCGAGGCCAACGGTCGCCTGAGCGGCGTCCGGGGCACCGTGGCCGACCTTCTCGACGTTCCGTCGGGTCTCGAGCGCGCGGTGGCGGCCGTGCTGGGCGACCGACTGCAGTGGGTCGTCGTCGATCGCTTCGAGCACGCGCGGGCGGCCGTCGAGTATCTGCAAACGACGCACGCGGGGCCGGCGACGTTCCTGCCCCTCGAGCATCTGCCCACGCGGGGCGGCCCACCGGCCGATGACAACGGCGTGCGCTGGGCGGCGCGCAGTGTCAGCGCCTCGTCGCCGGACCTCATTCATTACCTCCTCGGCCAGGTCGGCGTTGTCGATCACCTCGATCACGCCGAGTCGCTGTGGCGCCGCAACGGGGTGGTGGCCACGTATGTGACCCCGGCGGGGGAAGTGCTCTCTCCGGCCGGACGGCTGCGCGGAGGCGGCGAGGGCGACGAGGGCGCGGTCGAGCACTCGCTGCTGGCGCGCAAGCGTCAGCTGCGCGAGCTCGAGGACGAGGTGCGCTGGCTGACCGCCCAGGTGGACGAGCGCCAGGGCGTGGCGGCGGGGCTCGCCGCGGAAGTCGACACGCTGCGCGCGCGCATCGGCAGCCTCGAGCAGGACGTGCAGACGCGGCAGGCCGCGCGCGTCGCGAGCGAGAAGGATCTCGAGCAGTCGGTGCGGGAGCACGAGCGCGTGCACCGTCATCTCGAGACGATCTCGACCGAGGCGCGGCAGGTCGCCCTCGAGGCCGAGGAAACGGCGACCCTGGTCGGGCGGCTCGAGCAGCACATCGAGATGGCCCGCGAGGCGGAGAGCCGACACGAGGCGACGATGGCCTCCGCGCGTGCCGCGATCGAATCCGGGCAGGCGAGGGAGACCGAGCTGATGGGCGAGCTGACCGCGTCCCGGGTGGACACGGCGTCCGTCACGGAGCGCGCGGAGGCGCTCACGCGCGAGCTGGCGCGTCTGGAGGAGATGCACGCGGACTTCACCGATCGCATCATGCAGGGGAGCCAGCGGCAGACGCAGCTGGCGGAGCGGCGGGCGTGGCTGTCCGACGAGCGCGAGCGGACCGACGCGGGCGCCCGTGACGTGGCCATCGACCGTGATCGCCTGGAAGACGAGGCGCGCGCAGCGGGCGAGCGACACCAGGGCCTGCTCGACGAGCTCGCCTCCGTCGAGGTTGACAGTCGCGCGCTCGGCAGCGAGCTCTCGGCCGTCGTCCGGCGCGCCCATGACGTGGAGCTCAAGGCCACCGAGGGCCGCGTGCGCCGTGAAGAGCTGGCGCAGGAGGCGTGGCGGACGTACGGGGTGGAGGCGGCCGCGCTGGTGGCGCAGCACGATCCCGCGCGGGAGCTCGGCGGCGTGCGAGAGCGGCTCGGCGAGCTGGACGCGAAGCTGTCGGCCATCGGCCCCGTGAACCTGGTCGCCGACGAGGAATACCGTGAGCTCGACGAGCGGCTCGTGTTCCTGCGAACCCAGCACGATGACCTGGTCGGGTCCATGAAGGATCTCGAGAAGGCGCTGCGGGGCATGACGCGCACGGCGCAGGACCGCTTCGCGCAGGCGTTCGAGGAGATCAACGGGCACTTCGGAAAGATCTTCGAGCGGCTGTTCGAGGGCGGTCGCGCCGAGCTGCGGCTCGTGGAGGCCGAGGAGGGTGGCGACCCGCTCGACACGGGCGTGGAGCTGATGGCCCAGCCGCGCGGCAAGCGCCTGCAGGCCGTGTCTCTCATGTCCGGCGGCGAGCGGGCGCTCACCGGACTGGCCCTGCTCTTCGCGATCTTCTATTTCCGGCCGAGCCCCTTCTGCGTGCTGGACGAGGTGGACGCCCCGCTCGACGACGCCAACATCCATCGGTTCTTGCGGGTGCTCCGCGAGCTGACGAGCCAGACACAGTTCCTCGTCATCACGCACAACCGGAAGACGATGGAAGCGGCCGACGTCCTCTATGGCGTCACCATGGAGGAGCCGGGACTGTCGAAGGTCGTGTCGGTCAACCTCGCCGCGGCCACCGCGCACGCGGGTTGACGTGAAACAGGCACCGGTGCGCTAGACTCGGAGCTGCGTCATGGCTGCGGTTGGCGCGTTCCTTCGTGAATTGCGGGTCAAGCGCGGGCTCTCGCTCGACGAGCTCTCCCGGGTGACGCGCGTGGCCCGTCCGTACCTGGAGGCGCTCGAGAACGACGCCTTCACGTCCCTGCCAGCGCCCGTCTTCACTCGCGGCTTCATTCGCGCCTACTGCCAGGCGGTCGGCGCGGCCGCCGACGACGCGCTCGCCCGCTACGACGGCCGTGAGGTGCGAGAGGGCGTGGCCGCAGTGCCAGCGACGACGCCGCGGAGTGCGGTTGCGTCGTCCACCTCGCCGACTGAAAGCGACCCCCGGACGCGCAGCGCCATCCTGGTCAGCTTCGTTCTTCTCGTCGTGCTCGGTGTTGCGCTCTTCGCGGTGGCACTGGTGACGCAGCCTGCGCGGGAGCAGCGTGCCGAGCGCATGCCGCCGCCGAGCTCGCGGCCGGGCGCCGCCGCACCGCCGGTGGCCGCCATCACGCCGGCGCCGGAGACCCGGCCGATCCCGCCGCCCGCGTCCAAGTCGCCGTCCGCGCGCCCGCCCGAGCCCATGCGGCCAGCCGCGCCGAGCGCGCCCGTCGCGGCGCCGATACCGCCGGTCGCCGCGGTGCCGCCGGTGGCGCCGAGCGGGCCTCGGCCGTGGATGCCCCAGGTGCAGACCGCGACCACGGGGGTGTCGACGCCGTATCGGCTCGTGGCGCGGGTGAGTGAGCCGACGTGGATCCGCGTCCGTACCGAAGACGGGCGCACGAGCGAGGAAACCGTTCCCGCCGGGGCCGTGCGCGAGTGGGTGTCCAACCGCCCATTCGTGATCACCATCGGCAATGCCGGCGGCGTCAGCTTCGAGCTCAATGGACGCCCGCTGCCGTCGTTCGGCGCCAGCGGCACCGTCATCTCGGGGCTCGTCCTGCCCCCCGAAGGAGCGCGCTCCCAGTAACGCCGTCCGGTCGTACACTGAGTCGCATGGGACTGTTTTCTGGCTTCAAGGAGCGTCTCAAGGACGGCCTCAAGCGCTCGCAGGAGTATCTCTCGAACGGGCTGTCGTCGGTGCTGGAGCCCGACCGGCCCATCGACGACGCGCTGTACGAGGAGCTCGAGGAAGTGCTGATCGCCGCCGACCTCGGGGCAACCCTGGCCGCGGACTTCACCAACCGCGCTCGCGAGGAAGTGGTCTTCGGCACCGTGACCCGCGCCGACCAGTTCCGTCCGCTCTTCCGGCGATTCCTCATCGAGACGCTGACGCCGGCGGCGCAGCCGCTGCACCTCGACGCGCGGCCCGCGGTGATCCTGATGCTGGGTGTCAACGGCGCCGGCAAGACCACGACGTGCGCGAAGCTGGCCGCGTTCCTCAAGGACGACGGCAAGCAGGTCGTGCTTGCGGCCGCCGACACGTTCCGGGCGGCCGCCATCGAGCAGCTCGAGGTGTGGAGCGGGCGCGTCGGCGTGGAGCTCGTGCGGCAGGCGTCCGGCTCCGATCCGGCGGCGGTCGTGTTCGATGCCGTCAAGGCGGCGCTGGCCCGCAGCGCCGACGCCCTGATCATCGATACGGCCGGACGGCTGCACACGAAGACGAACCTCATGGACGAGCTGGCCAAGCTGAAGCGCGTCATCGAGCGCCAGTACCCCGGTGCACCCCACGAGTCGCTCATGGTCCTGGATGCGCCGACCGGCCAGAACGGCTTCGCACAGGCCCAGATGTTTCACGAGGCGATCGGGCTCACCGGCGTGTGCCTGACCAAGCTCGACGGAACGGCCAAGGGCGGCATCGTCGTGCGGATCGTCCGGGAGCTCAAGCTGCCGATCAAGCTCATCGGCGTCGGCGAGCGTCTCGAGGACCTCCAGACGTTCGATCCCGTCGCGTTCGTCGACGCGCTCGTCCCGGCGGCATGACATCGCGCGCCACCGACGAGACGTTCATGCGCCGCGCGCTCGAGCTGGCGGCCCGCGGTCGCGGACTGACGTCGCCGAACCCGATCGTCGGTGCGGTGCTCGCGCGCGATGGCGAGGTGGTCGGCGAGGGCTTCCACGCCAGAGCCGGCGCGCCGCACGCCGAGATCGAGGCGCTGAAGGCGGCGGGGTCGCGCGCGCGGGGGGCCACGCTCTACGTGACGCTCGAGCCGTGCAATCATCATGGCCGCACTCCGGCGTGCGCGCCGGTCGTGCAGGCGGCCGGCGTGCAGCGCGTGGTGGCGGCGCTCAGCGATCCGAATCCGTTCGTGGCCGGCGGCGGTGCCGCGGTTCTCCGGGCGGCCGGCGTGCTGGTGGAGACCGGCGTCCTCGCGGACGAGGCGGCGGCCCAGAATCGCATCTTCCTGACGGCGATGCGGGAGCGCCGGCCGCACGTCACCCTGAAGGCCGGCATGACGGCCGACGGCAAGATCGCGGACGTGCACGGCGGCGCGCGGTGGATCACCGGAGAGGCGGCGCGGGCCGAGGCGCACCGCCAGCGGAGCGAGGCGGACGCCATCGTGGTCGGCATCACGACCGTGCTTCGCGACGACCCCGCGCTGACCGTCCGTCTCGACACGCCATGGCCGCGCGAGCCCTATCGCGTCGTTCTCGATACCGCCGCGCGGACGCCGACCGGCGCGCGTCTCATCGCCGGCGCCGCCGCGGCGCGGGCTCTCATCGCCGTGGGCGCGGCGGCGCCCGCCTGGCGTGTGGCCGATCTCGAGGCCACCGGTGCGGTGGTGCTGCGCTTCCCCACGCCGGACGGCCGCGTGGCCGTGGAGCCGCTGCTGACCGCCCTGTTCGAGCGCGAGGTGCGCGGCGTGCTGCTGGAGGGCGGTGGCGAGGTCCACGCCGCGTTCCTCGCGGCCGGCGTCGTCGACCGCGTCACGCTGTTCGTGGCGCCGCTGCTCCTCGGGGGCCGAGAGGCCCCGGGCGTCGTGGGCGGGGCCGGCCGTGAGCTCAAGTCCGCCGTGCGGCTGGGGCCGATGACCACACGGCTCCTCGGCGCCGATCTGATGATCGAGGCCGACATCGCACGGGAGCCGAGATAGCGTGTTCACCGGCATCGTCGAGGAGATCGGCACCGTGCGCGAGGCGGCGCGCAAGGGCGACCTCACGCGGCTGGCGGTTACCGCTGCGGTGGCGTGCGCGGGCAGCGATGTCGGCGCCAGCGTCGCCGTGAACGGCGTCTGCCTCACGGTGGTGGCACGCGCGAGCGATGAGCTCGTGTTCGAGCTGGGCCCGGAGACGCTGGCGCGCACCGCCCTCGGCCGGCTCGCCACCGGCCACCGCGTGAATCTCGAGCGGCCGCTGCGCTTCGGGGGGGCGCTCGGCGGCCACCTCGTCCTCGGACACGTGGATGGCATCGGGACAGTGCAGGCCGTAACCCGTGTAGAATCGACGGCACGGGTGAGGATCACCGTGGGTGATCCGACCCTGGCGCCGCTGCTGATCCCGCAGGGCTCGGTGGCGGTGGACGGCGTGAGCCTCACCGTGGCGGCCCTGGCCGCGACGACGTTCGAGGTGATGCTCATCCCGCACACCCTGGCGGCCACCACGCTGGATGCGCTGGTGGTCGGGCAGGCGGTCAACATCGAGACCGACGTGATCGGCAAGTACGTGGTCCGGTCGCTCGCTCTCAAGGGGGCGTCATGAGCGGCTTCGCGACAATCGAAGAGGCGATCGAGGAGATCCGCGAAGGACGTATCCTCGTCGTCGTCGACGACGAGGACCGCGAGAACGAGGGCGACCTCGTGATGGCCGCCGACAAGGTCACCCCCGAGGCCGTCAACTTCATGGTGACGCACGCGCGGGGTCTCATGTGCGTGCCGATGCTCGCCGAGCGGCTCGATGCGCTCCGTCTCGGCATGATGGTCACCGAGAACACCGCCCCGATGGCCACCGCATTCACCGTCAGCGTCGACGCCCGGCGCGGTGTGACGACCGGAATCTCCGCGTACGACCGCGCCGTCACCATTCGCACGCTCGTCGATCCGCAGATGACGGCCACCGACCTCGTGGTGCCCGGCCACATGTTCCCGCTGCGCGCGATGGAGGGCGGCGTGCTGCGGCGCGCCGGGCATACGGAAGCGGCGGTGGACCTGGCGCGGATGGCCGGCTGTTATCCGGCCGGCGTCATCTGCGAGGTGCTCGACGATACGGGGAACATGGCGCGGCTGCCGCAACTGATGGAGCTGGCACGCCGGCATCGGCTCAAGGTCATCACCATCAAGGACCTGATCGAGTACCGCACGCAGAAGGAGAAGCTCGTCCGTCGCGTCGCCAGCACGCGGCTGCCCACGGATTTCGGCGAATTCACCGCCATCGCCTACGAGGCCACGGTGTACAGCCGCGTCCACTTCGCGCTCGTGATGGGACAGGTCTCCGGCGAGGATCCGGTGCTCGTGCGCATGCACTCCGAGTGCCTCACCGGCGACGTGTTCCACTCGCTGCGCTGCGACTGCGGGCCGCAGCTGAATCTCGCGCTCGGCATGATCCAGAAGGAAGGGCGTGGGGTCGTGGTGTACCTGCGGCAGGAAGGCCGCGGTATCGGGCTGCACAACAAGCTCCGCGCGTACGAGCTGCAGGACCACGGCAAGGACACCGTCGAGGCCAACCAGGCCCTCGGCTTCAATGCCGACCTTCGCGACTACGGCATCGGCGCCCAGATCCTCGTCGATCTCGGGCTCAAGAATCTCCGACTGGTGACGAACAACCCGGCCAAGCGCGCCGGCCTCGAAGGCTACGGGCTCACGGTGCTGGAGCGCGTGCCGGTCGAGGTGCCCGCGAACCCCGAGAACCGCAAGTATCTGAGCACCAAGCGCGACAAGCTGGGGCACCTCCTGTCCTCGCTTCCGGACTGACATGGCCGGTCGCGCGCCGTCTTCGAGTCGGAGCGTGCGGGCGCGTTCCGGCGCACGCTTCGCGGTGGTGGCCGCGCGCTTCAACGAGGCGATCACCAAGCGCCTGCTCGACGGCGCCCTGCGCGCACTGGCGGCGGGCGGGGTGGCGGAGTCGGCGGTCGACGTGCACTGGGTGCCGGGCGCCTTCGAGCTGCCGCAGGCGGCCGCGCTCCTCGCGCGTAGCGCGCGCTACGCCGGCGTGGTGTGCGTCGGCTGCGTGATCCGTGGCCAGACGCCGCACTTCGACTTCATCGCCGGCCAGGCTGCCGCCGGCATCCAGCGCGTGGGTCTCGACACCGGCGTGCCGACGACGTTCGGCGTGATCACCGCCCTCACGGAGGCGCAGGCGTGGGACCGCGCCGGCGGCGACGTGGGCAACCGCGGAGCCGAGGCCGCGGATGCCGCTCTCGAGATGGTTGCATTCGCGGAGACGGTCCGCGGCCGCCGCGGCCGCGCTCCTCTGCGGAATCGTCCCGGCGGCAAATAGCGACATGCCCGGCAGGCGTCGCAAGGCCCGCGAGCTCGCGCTGCAGTTTCTCTATCAGCTGGAGCAGAACGGCGCCACCGACCCGCGTCCGTTCGAGGCCGACTTCTGGGCACGTCACCCGGTCGACGAAGAGGCTCGTACCTTCGCCGACTCCCTCGTCCAGGGCGCCAAGCGGCAGCAAGGCGACATCGACAAGCGCATCGCGGAGTGCGCCGAGCACTGGGACCTGGACCGGATGGCCGTCGTCGATCGCAACATCTTGCGGCTGGCCGTCTACGAGCTGCTCTTCGAGCCGGGCGTACCCGGCAAGGTCACCATCAACGAGGCCATCGAGATCGCCAAGAAGTTCGGGACCGCGGAGTCGAGCCGCTTCATCAACGGAGTGTTGGACCGCATCCACCGGGAACTGCGCCCCGCGTCCTGACCGCGTGAAGTACGCGATCCTGTCGGACATTCACGCCAACCTCGAAGCGCTGCGCGCCGTCCTCCACGACGCGGAGACGCGGGCCGACGGCGTGCTCTGCCTGGGCGACACCGTGGGCTACGGGGCGGATCCCGAGGCGTGTGTCGAGCTGCTGGCCAGCCGCTCGCGCGCCATCGTCGCCGGCAACCACGAGTGGGGAGTGGCCGAGCGTCTCGATCTTGCCTGGTTCAATCGCTGGGCACGCGCGGCCGCCGAATGGACGCGCGAGCGGCTGGACGACGATCACCGCGCCTGGCTCGCCGGCCTGCCGCTGTCACTCGAGGTCGGCGACGCCACGCTCGTGCATGCCGCGCCCGGCCAGCCCGACGAGTGGGACTATCTCGTCACGCCCGAGGACGGCTGGGGCGCCTTCGCGGATTTCGCCACCCGGTGGTGCTTCGTCGGCCACTCGCACGTCCCGGGCGCGTGGTCGCTCGGCTCGTCCGGTCCCGATCACGATCCGTGTCCCGAGACCGTGCTCAGCGAGCGCGGGCGCCGGTACATCGTCAACGTCGGCAGCGTGGGACAGCCGCGTGATCGCGATCCGCGCGCGGCCTACGCGCTCTGGGACGTCGAGGCCGGGCGCGTCGACATCCGTCGCGTCGTCTACAACGTGGCCGAGGCCCGGCGCAAGATCGAAGCCGCCGGACTGCCGCGCTTCCTGGCCGACCGGCTCGCCGCCGGCGCATGAGCCGCTGGTCGGCGCTTGGCCGCTATGCGGCGGTTCTCGCCGCGGCGGCCTTCTTCACCGCGCTCGCGTTCCCGCGCACGGACTGGGCGCTGACCCCGTGGCTCATGGTGACGCCGCTGCTCGTGGTCGCCATCCTCACCCCGCCGCGGGCGGCGTTCTGGTGGGGCCTGCTCTACGGCGGCGTGTTCTTCCTCGTGCTGCTGCGCTGGCTGAACTTCACCTTTCGCGTGTACAGCACGATTCCCGGACCGCTGGTGTTCCTGCCAACGGCGATGCTCGCCGGCTACTGTGCGTTCTGGTTCGCCGGCGTCAGCTGGGCGGTCTCCCGGATCGCCGCGCGGTGGTCGATCGGCTGGGCGCTCGCGCTGGCGCCGTTCTTGTGGGTGGCCGCCGAATGGCTGCGCGGCCATGTCCTGGGCGGCTTCCCGTGGGGCACGCTCGGGTATTCGCAGTATCTGCAGCTTCGTGTGATCCAGATCGCCGAGCTCACTGGCGTTCACGGCGTCTCGTTCTTGCTGGTTGCCGTCAACGCCGCCCTCGCCGGCAGCCTGCTCCTCACGTGGCGTCGTGCCGTCGCCGGCGTCGGCGCCGCCGGCGTCCTGGTCGCCGCCACGCTCCTGTTCGGCAGCACCCGGCTGCACGACTCGACGCCGCGGCCCACCGCGAGAATCACGCTCATGCAGCCGGCGATCGAGCAGCCGCTCAAGTACGAGCCGCGACACGCCGTCGAGATGCTGGCGATCTACTTCGCACTCACGCGCCAGGCGGCCGCCGAACGTCCCGAGCTCGTCGTCTGGCCCGAGACGGCCTCGCCCACGGTTCTTCGGCAGGATCCGCGGCTCGTCGCCTCGCTCACCGCCGTGGCCGCGGAGCTGAAGGCGCCGCTCGTGGTCGGCTCACTCGACGTCGAGGGGAATCCGCCGAGGTTCCGTAACTCCGCATTCGTGTTGACCGATCAGGGCCTCGCCGGCCGGTATGATAAGATTCATCTCGTTCCATTCGGTGAGTTCGTACCGCTGTCGGGAGTGATCGGTTTCGTCCGGGGCTGGGCGGAGTTCATTTCCGAGCTGGAGCCCGGTACCCGCAGCGTCGTGTTCCCGGGCCCGCCAGCCCCGTACGGCGTGGTGATCTGTTACGAGGGCATCTTCCCCGACCTGGTCCGCGATTTCGTGAGGGGTGGCGCGCGGCTGATGGTGAACATGACGAACGACGCATGGTTCGGCCGCACGAGCGGCCCCGAGCAGCATCTCAGCATGTACCCGTTTCGGGCCGTCGAGCACCGCGTCTCCGTCGTACGCGCGGCGAACACCGGCGTGTCCGCCTTCATCGCGCCCACCGGCCAGATCATCCGCCGCATGAACCTGTACGAGCGTGGGCTGCTCACGGAGACGGTGCCGCTGCGCGTCGGCCGGACGCTCTTCACGCGCCTCGGCGACTGGCCCGGCCTGCTCGCGCTGGCCGTGTCGGCGGCGGCCCTGGCGTTCACGCGCTGGCGTTCGCGTGTCCCGGAGGCCGCCTGATGCTGGGCGAGCTGAAGCGCGACGTGAGCGAGCTCACGCGCCGGGTGGGCGAGCTCCGGGGGCATCTTTGACGTCCCGGGCAAGGAGCAGCGGTTGGCCGCCATCGACGCCGAGATGGCGGCGCCGGCCTTCTGGGACGACAACCGCCGCGCCCAGGAGCTGATTCGCGAGCGCACGGAGCTGGCGCGGACGATCGCGCGGACGAGCGAGCTCGGCACGCAGGCCTCGGATCTCACCGTGCTGCTGGAGCTCGCCGCGGAGGCGGGCGACGACGGCACGCTCGACGCCGAAATCGCCGAAGGGGCGGCCCGGCTGACGAAGGAGCTCGAGGAGTTCGAGCTCAAGGTCATGCTCTCGGCGCCACACGACAACAAGGCCGCCATCGTCTCCATCCATCCCGGCGCCGGCGGCACCGAGTCGCAGGACTGGGCGCAGATGCTCATGCGGATGTACCTTCGCTGGTGCGAGCGCGAGGGGTTCAAGGCGGAAGTCGTCGACCTGCTGCCGGGCGAAGAGGCGGGCATCAAGTCCGCGACCGTCGAGGTGACCGGCGAATATGCCTACGGCTATCTCAAGGGCGAGGCCGGGGTGCACCGCCTGGTCCGCATCTCTCCCTTCGACGCCTCGAGCCGGCGGCAGACGAGCTTCGCCTCGGTGGCGGTGACGCCCGAGGTCGACGACGTCGAGGTGAATATCCGCGAGGATGAGCTTCGCGTTGACGTCTTTCGCGCCTCCGGCCCGGGGGGGCAGGGTGTGAACACCGCCGACTCCGCCGTGCGCATCACGCATCTGCCGACCGGTATCGTGGTGCAGTGTCAGAACGAGCGCTCGCAGCTGCGGAACCGCGACACGGCGATGCGCATCCTGAAGGCCCGGCTGTTCGAGCTGGCGGAGAAGAAGCAGCGGGAGGAGCTGTCGGAGCTGACCGGCCACAAGAAGGAGATCGCCTTCGGCAGTCAGATCCGCTCCTACACATTCCATCCCTACCAGCTGATCAAGGACCACCGCAGCGGCCTCGAGATCGGCAACGTCGAGGCGGTGATGGACGGCGATCTCGACGCGCTCATCAAGGCCTTTCTGATGTCCGGGCGGGCCAGCAAGACGTGAGCGACCGCGACGAGAACGACCTCGTCCGGCAGCGGCGCGAGAAGCTCGACGCCCTGCGCGCGCGCGGCATCGAGCCCTTCGGTGCTCGCTTCGCGGCCACCCACTGGGCGCGACCGCTGAGCGACAAGCTGGAGAAGGCCGGCGAGGACGACCTGAAGGCCTTTGGCCCCGTCAGCCTCGCGGGACGAGTGGTCGCCATGCGCGACCACGGCAAGACGGCCTTCGCGCACCTGATGGACCGCACCGGTCGCATCCAGCTCTATGCACGCGCCGACCAGCTCGGCGAGGACTACGCGGGCTTCACCACGCTCGACGTCGGAGACTTCATCGGGGTGACGGGCGAGATGTTCCGCACGCGCACGGGGCAGCTGACGGTCGCCGTCACGAGCTTCACGTTCCTGTCGAAATCGCTGCGGCCACTGCCGGAGAAATGGCACGGTCTCAAGGACGTGGAGACGCGTTACCGGCAGCGCTACGTCGACCTCGTGGTCAACCCCGAGGTGCGCGAGATCTTCCTGCTGCGCAGCCGGATCGTCCACGCCCTGCGCGCCTTCCTCGATGCCCGCGGGTTCGTCGAGGTGGAGACGCCGATGATGCAGCCGATTCCCGGCGGGGCCATCGCGCGACCGTTCAAGACGCACCACAATGCGCTCGACATGGACCTGTATCTGCGAATCGCGCCCGAGCTCTACCTGAAACGTCTGGTGGTCGGTGGCTTCGAGCGCGTGTACGAGATCAATCGCAACTTCCGGAACGAGGGCGTGTCGACGCAGCACAATCCCGAGTTCACGATGCTGGAGTTCTACCAGGCGTACGCGGACTATCAGGATCTGATCGAGCTCACCGAGGAGCTGTTCACCGAGCTCGCGCAGTCGCTGCTCGGCCGCCTGACGCTGACGTGGGGGGAGCACCAGATCAGTCTCGCGCGACCGTGGCGCCGCCTGCCGTTCTTCCAGGGGCTCTCCGAGGCGCTCGGGACGACCATCACGCCGCGGACCGACGTGGCCACCGTCGCCCGCGCGGCGGCAGCGAGAGGGATTCAGAGCAAGGGCGGGACCGCCTGGGTGCTCTGGAAGGACGTCTTCGAGGAGCTGGTGGAGCCCACGCTCGTGCCGCCGACGTTCGTGACGGATTTTCCCATCGAGCTGTCGCCGCTGGCGAAGAAGAAGCGGGACGATCCGCTGCTCGTCGATCGCTTCGAGCTCTTCATCGGGCGCCGCGAGCTCGCGAATGCGTACAGCGAGCTGAACGATCCCATCGATCAGCTCGGCCGCTTCCGGGAGCAGGCCGCCCTGCTGGCCCGCGGCGACGACGAGGCGCACTGGCTCGACGAGGACTACGTGCGCGCGCTCGAGTACGGCATGCCACCGGCGGCCGGCGAGGGGATCGGCATCGACCGGCTGGTGATGCTGTTCGCCGACCAGCCGTCGATCCGCGAGGTCATCCTGTTCCCGCACCTGCGGCCCGAGAGCGGGACGACGTGAGCGGCCGTCTACCCGTCGAGCTGTTCCTCGGGCTGCGGTACCTGCGCGCGCGCGGCAGCCGGACGAATCTGTCCCTGTTCGTGTGGATCGGCGTCGGCGGCGTGTTCCTCGGGGTGGCTGCGCTCATCGTGGTGCTTGCGGTCATGACGGGATTCCAGGACGGCATCCGCGATCGCATCATCTCCGCCAATCCGCACCTGCTCGTGTTCCAGAGCGGCGCCGGCGGCCTCGCCGATGCCGACGCGGTGGCGGAGCGCGTCAAAGCGGTGGCGGGCGTGCGCTCGGCGACGCCGTTCGTGCTCCAGCAGGCGCTCTTCACGAGTCCCGCCGGTGAGGCGCACGGCGGTCTCGTGCGCGGCGTCGACGTCGCCGCGCCGGCCGTGCGCGCCAGCCTCACCGCCCAGCTGCGCGGCGGAAGCCTCGATCCGCTCCTCAGCGGCGAGGGGGCCATGCTGCTCGGCATCGAGCTGGCGCGGATGCTAGGGGTCGCGCCCGGAGACGCGGTGACGGTGATCTCGCCCAAGGGAGCGCTGACCGCCGTCGGCATGGTGCCGAAGATGCGGCGCTACACCCTGGTGGGCACGATCGAGGCGGGCATGTACGAGTACGACGCGTCGGTCGCGTACCTCAGTCTGGCGGCCGCGAAGGACTTTGCAGGGCTCACGGGCGCGAGCGGCATCGAGGTGAAGCTCGCCGATCCGTTCGATGCCAAGCGCGTGGGCCGGGCCGTCCTCACACGCCTCGGCTACCCGTTCTGGGTGCGGGACTGGATGGACATGAACCGCAACCTCTTCGCGGCTCTGCAGCTCGAGAAGCTCGCCCTCTTCGTGATCGTGACCATCATCGTGCTGGTGGCCGCCTTCGCGATCATCGGGCACCTCGTGCTGCTCGTCGCCGAGAAGCGCAAGGAGATCGGAATCTTGAAAGCCATCGGCGCCACGGCGTCCTCGATCACGGCCGTGTTCTTCTCGGTCGGGATGACCATCGGCGTCGTCGGCACGGTGGCCGGCAGCATCGTCGGCCTCGCCATCATCTGGGTGCAAAACACCTACAAGATCATCAAGCTCGCCGGCGACGTCTATCAGATCGATTACCTCCCCATGAAGCTCTCACCCGGCGACTTCTCGCTCATCATCAGCGCCACGCTCCTCCTGTCATTTCTCGCCAGCGTCATCCCCGCCCGCCGAGCCGGCGCCCTGACCCCGGTGGACGTCCTCAGATATGAGTGAGCGTCATCTAGGGCAGAACGTCGGACGGCGGAGCGCCGCGCAGCCGTCATGATGAGCGCGCCCTTGCTGGTCGGCATCGACCTCGAGCGGGAGTACCGGACCGGCCCCGAGGTCGTGCGCGTCCTGCGCGGCGCCTCGGTCGAGATTCGCGCGGGCGAGGTGGTCGCCCTGGTCGGCGCCTCCGGCGTCGGCAAGTCGACGCTGCTGCACCTGCTCGGCGCCCTCGACCGCCCGAGCGCCGGCCGCGTGCTGTTCCGCGGCGAGGACCTCTTTGCACGCGGCGAGGCGGCGCTCGCGCGCTATCGACGCCAGGAGGTCGGCTTCGTGTTCCAGTTCTATAACCTGCTCGGCGACCTCACCGCGCTCGAGAACGCGATGATCCCCGCACTGCTCCAGCGTCGACCGCTCGCGGAGGCGCGTGAGCGCGCCACGGCGGCGCTCGCCGAGGTGGGTCTGGGCGATCGCCTGCGTCACCGACCCGGCGAGCTGTCGGGCGGCGAGCAGCAGCGCGTCGCCGTCGCGCGCGCGCTGATCAACGGACCCAAGGTGATCCTTGCCGACGAGCCCACCGGCAATCTCGACCCCAAGACGAGCGCGGTCATCTATGACCTGTTCCTCCAGCTGCAGGGCGAGCGGGGCATCTCGTTTTTCGTGGCGACGCACAATCCGGACCTGGCCCGGAAGGCCGACCGTGGCTACCGTCTCGTCGACGGCCTCGCGCGGGAGATTGATCCTACCGATCGATAAACAAGAGACGACGGCCGGCACGCCGGGGCGGGCCTGTTGGCCGGGGATTCGCATGAGGTATGCTGCAGACGAGTGCTCGTGAAGAAAAAGGCTAGCGGGCCTCTAGCGCGCAGGGCTATACTGAGTGCGACTTCGGAATAACTAGGCGTCGGTTAAGCGAAAACGGGTCGCCGGGCTCACGGAAAGGGGTGGGGGACTCCAGTGTTTGAACGGTTCACCGAACGGGCGCGACGGGTCATCATCCTTGCTCGCGAAGAGGCAGGACGGTTCCGCCACGATTTTGTCGGCACGGAGCACGTGCTGCTCGGTTTGATTCGCGACGGGGAAGGCATCGCCACGGCGGTCCTGCAGCGCCTCGGGCTGCGTCTGGAGACGGTGAAGGCCGAGGTCGAGCGAGCGCTCGCCGGCTTTCCCAAGACGCTGACGTTCGGGGAGGTGCCGTTCACCCCCCAGGCCAAGCGCGTGCTCGAGCTGTCGATCGAGGAAGCGCGGCAGCTTGGTCACAACTACATCGGCACCGAGCATCTGTTGCTCGGGCTCATGAAAGAGGGCCAGTCGATCGCCGCCAAGATTCTGGAATCGCTGGGCGCGCGGCTCGACGAGGTACGGCAGGAGACGCTGGCCCTGCTCGGCGATCAGTACTACCCCCGCCCGAAAAAGCGTTCGCAGACGCCGGTCCTGGATGAGTTCGCGCGCGACCTCACGCAGCTGGCCCGCGAGACGAAGCTCGATCCCGTCATTGGGCGGGAGCAGGAGATCGAGCGGGTCATCCAGATTCTGGCCCGCCGGACCAAGAACAATCCCGTCCTGATCGGCGAGCCGGGCGTGGGCAAGACGGCCATCGTCGAGGGC
>Ga0209382_10005138_pt1 | contig 17095 bp, 12 predicted proteins | sample SoiMetdeltSBSDD5_FD_187599 | JGI IMG/M metagenome (GOLD analysis project Ga0209382, IMG submission 187599) | Bulk soil microbial communities from a Populus tree surrounding site in Tennessee, USA - Soil MetaG P. deltoides SBSDD5 (SPAdes) (version 2) | ecosystem: Environmental > Terrestrial >...
GAGCGCTTCGCGGGTTCAACCAGCTACCCGGTGGGGAAGATGGTCAAGTTCGCCGCCGATGCCATCACCGGCTTCTCGTATGTGCCGTTGCAACTGGCGACGACGTTAGGCTTTTGGGTATCCGGCCTGGCGCTCTTAGTGATTCCGGTGGTCGCGGTCCTGCGGATTTTTCTGGGAAGAACTTTTTTTGAAGGGCAGGCCTCCACCCTGATTGCGGTCTTGTTCTTGGGTGGCGTGCAGTTAATTTTCCTCGGCGTCCTCGGCGAATACTTGGGCCGCATCTACGATGAGGTCAAGCATCGCCCACTGTATCTCACCACGGAAGCGCCACCCCGCCCGGAAAGCGAGAGTCCGCCATGACCCTGTCGCATCTAGATGCGGAAGGCCGCGCTCGGATGGTGGATGTTAGCCGCAAACCGGAGACCGATCGCGTCGCCGTCGCCGCCGGTGAAGTGCGGATGAAGTCCGAAACCTTAGCGCTCATTCGGGCGGGCCAACTTAAGAAGGGCGATGTGTTGGCCGTCGCGCAACTAGCTGGAGTGATGGCCGCCAAACGCACCGCTGATCTTATTCCACTGTGTCATCCTCTGCCCCTCACTCACATCAATGTAACTTGCGACCTTCAAGACGATTTGCCCGGAATTTCAATCACCGCGACTGTCCGCACGACAGCCAAAACCGGCGTGGAAATGGAAGCGCTCACCGCCGTCAGCGTTGCCGCGCTGACCGTCTACGACATGGCCAAGGCCGCCGAAAAAACGATGCAAATCACGAATATCCGCTTGTTAGAGAAGCATGGGGGGATGAGCGGGGATTACGTGACACGTGATGCGTGATTAAGTGTCAGGTGTTCACGTATCACGCGTCACTCGTCACGTATCACTTTCGATAAGCATGCAGGTTGAAGTCCTCTTCTTTGCTACTCTCAAAGACCAAGCCGGACGGGAAAGGCTGCGCGTGACGTTGGAGGCGGAAGCGACGGTTGCAGCGCTTAAATCTCGTCTGGCGGCTGAACTGCCTGCGCTCGCCGCGGCGCTCCCGACCGCTTTAACTTCCATCAACCACGAGTATGCTTTTGCCGAAGATCGTTTGCAAGAAGGCGATGAAGTCGCGCTCTTTCCCCCGGTTTCCGGCGGCAACGTGCCCCCGACCATTTTTCGCGTCACGAACGAAGTCCTTGATTTAGATGTGTTGACTCAATCTATTACCTTGCCGACGACCGGCGCGGTGTGCGTTTTCACCGGCCTGGTGCGCGGGGTGACGGAGCGCGCCGATGATCTCATTGGCCCGCACCAAACTCTCCGACTGGAATATGAAGCGTACCTCCCCATGGCCGAAGCCAAAATGAAACAAGTCGCGGACGAAATTCGCGACCGCTGGCCGAAGGTGGAAGGCATTGCGATTGTTCAACGTCTGGGTGTGCTGGAACCGGGCACGCCGACGGTCCTCATCGCCTGTTCGGCGGCGCATCGGGATACCGGCGTATTCGAAGCCGCCCGTTACGGGATTGACCGGCTGAAAGAAATTGTGCCCGTCTGGAAAAAGGAAATCGGGCCACAGGGCGAGGTGTGGGTGGAGGGACATTACACGCCGGGGGAAGAGGACCGAGGACCGCTTCGCGAGACGAATGACGAATGACGGATGACGGATGACGGATGACGAAGGACGAAAGATGCGCATTCTGCCAGCCGAGTTTATAATCCTAGAAGTTCCTTCAGGTCCTTGAGTTCCTTTATTTTCTGGGCTAAGTCGTAGAAGGAGAAACATGTCTCATCGCGTCGTGATCACGGGCATGGGGACGCTCAATCCGGTGGGCCATACCGTAAAGGAAACGTGGGAGGCTATTACCCACGGCGTTTCCGGCGTTGCCCCCATCACGCTTTTTGATCCCAAGGAGTTCCTCGTAAAAATTGCCTGTGAGGTCAAAAACTTTGACCCAGGCAAATACATGGATATTAAAGAAGCCCGCCGCCGTGACCGTTTTGAGCAGTTCGCCTGCGCCGCGAGCCGGGAGGCGTTGGAAACTTCCGGGCTGCAGATCACCGACGCCAACGCCGAGCGCGTGGCCGTGATTGTCAGTTCCGGCGTAGGGGGAATCAGGTCCTTAGAAGAAAATGTGCATACCCTCGTCGAATCCAATCCACGCCGGATCAGCCCCTTTCTGATTCCCATGCTCATGCCCAATGGTGCCAGTGGCCTGATTGCGATTGATACCGGCGCGAAAGGCCCAACGTTCGCGGTCATTTCAGCCTGCGCCTCCGGCTCGGATGGCATCGGCTCGGCCTGGCAAATGATCCGAAGTGGCTTAGTGGATGCGGCGATTGCTGGCGCCAGTGAGGCCTCGATCTGCGAGATCGGAGTTGGTTCGTTTGACCGGCTGGGCGCAATGTCCCGCCGCAACGAAGATTATTCGCTGACGCCGCAACCCTTCGACAAAGACCGCGATGGGCTGGTGATGGGGGAAGGGGCCGCGATCATCGTTCTCGAGTCGCTTGAGCATGCGCAAGCGCGCGGCGCCGAGGTACTCGCGGAAATTGTCGGCTATGCAGCGACAGCGGATGCCTTCCATGTGACTGCTCCGGCCGAAGATGGGGACGGGGGAGCACGAGCGATGCAAAATGCAATGCAGGTTGCCGGCCTCAATCCGGAAGATGTGGATTACATCAGCGCGCACGGCACCGGCACATCGCTGAATGACGCCTCCGAAACGGCCGCCGTCAAACGGGCTTTAGGCCCGCAAGCCTATAAAGTTCCCATCTCCTCGACCAAATCCATGACCGGCCACATGATGAGCGCGACCGGCGCGCTGGAAGCAATCCTCTGTGTCCAAGCCATTCGCACCAACACCATCCCGCCAACCATCCATTACCAGACGCCTGACCCGGTCTGTGATTTGGATTACGTGCCCAATGTGGCTCGCGAGAAACGGGTGGATGTGACCTTGAGCAATGCCTTCGGTTTCGGCGGACATAACTCGGTGTTAGCTATTAAACGTTTTAGCTGACGGAGGACGGACGACCGATGACGGAGGTAAGATTCTTTCTTTCGTCCTCCGTCTTCCGTCTACCGTCATTCGTCTTTCACTATGACTCTGCCTGACTTCAAAGACGCCTCCTTACTCCATCGAGCGATGACGCATCGCTCTTACATCAACGAACATCCCGAGGAATTGGAAGACAACGAACGTTTGGAATTCCTGGGAGATGCGGTGTTGGACTTTGTCACCGGCGCTTTTCTCTATCATCGCTATCCGGAAATGAGCGAAGGCCGGCTCACGCGTCTGCGCGCGGCGCTCGTCCGCACCGAACAATTGGCGGCCTTTGCCATCGAACTGCATATGGGGCCGCTCATCTGTTTGGGGCGCGGCGAAGAAGAGGCCGGCGGGCGCGAGCGACCCACCTTGCTCTGTGCGACGTTCGAGGCCGTTATCGGCGCGTACTTTCTAGACTCCGGCATTGAGGCCGTGCGTCAGTATGTCGAGCCGCTTTTCTCCAAGGCGGCGGAACACGTCCTGCGGATTGAAGCAGACGTTGATCCCAAGAGCCTGCTCCAAGAGTGGGCCCAGGCCAAATTGGGCGTGACACCGCACTATCGGACCGTTTCTGCCGATGGGCCGGATCACAATAAAGAATTCACCGTCGAAGTCCGCCTGGGCGACGTTGTTTACGGCACGGGCATTGGCCGCAATAAGCAGGCAGCGGCCCAGGCCGCGGCGGAAGCCGCCCTCAAACGAGCGGAGGAGGAATGAGCGGTTTTCTCTTGGATTGACGCTTCGTGAGTCAACGGATGAAACTGATTGATCGGATTTTTTTTCTATTCCATCCGCTCCATCCGTTGACTCAAAAGGAACTCGCTCAATGGAAGAGCTATCTCTGTTTGCCGTCTCGGCTCCGGGACTGGAGCCATTTCTCGTTCACGAACTTCATCAATTAAATATCGTCGGCCATATCACGCTGGGCGGCGTGGAGTTTCCAGGTTCGCCGCGCGATCTTTATCGCGCCAATCTTCATCTCCGCACGGCTAGCCGGGTGCTTGTTCGTTTAGGCGATTTTTACGCGGCCGCCTTTTCGGAGTTGCGCAAAAAAGCGGGCCGACTGCCCTGGGAAAATTTTCTTGTTCCCGGACAGCCGGTCGCCATTCGGGCCACGTGCCACAAGTCTAAGCTCTATCACTCGGACGCCGTCGCCGAACGCGTCGTTGGCGCGATTTCGGATCGGTTGGGCCGAGAGTCCCTTCTCCACAAAGGCGACGAAGAAGCGGAAAGCAATCCGGCGCAATTGATTATCGTGCGGCTGGTACGGGATAAATGTGTGATCAGCCTGGACTCCTCCGGGGCGCTGCTGCATCAACGGGGTTATCGCCTGGCGACCGCGAAAGCGCCGCTGCGCGAAACGTTGGCCGCGGGAATGTTGCTCGCTTCCGGTTGGGAGGCGGCTGCGCCGCTGCTTGATCCGTTCTGTGGTTCGGGGACGATTGCGATTGAGGCCGCTTTGTTAGCTAAAAACCTCGCGCCCGGCCGAGAGCGGCGTTTTGCTTTTATGCAGTGGCCAAACTTTGACGCGGCGCTTTGGCAAACTTTAATTACCAAAGCGGAGAGACAAACAAAAACCTCGCTGCCGCCCATCCTGGCCTCCGATCGCGATGCCGGAGCGATTAAGGCCGCTCAAGCGAATGCGGCCCGGGCGGGAGTTGGGGAGGCGATTGAATTCTCCTGCCGGGCGATCTCAGCGATTGAGCCGCCGCCGGACTTGGGGTGGGTGGTTACAAATCCACCTTACGGGGTGCGGGTGAGTCAGGGCCGCGACTTGCGCAATTTGTATGCCAGCTTCGGCAAAGTTTTGCGAGCGAAATGCCTGGGCTGGCAGGTAGCGATCCTGGTCAGCAGTTTGCAACTCCTCCGGGATTTAAATCTAGAGCACCCGGAGGCTCTCCCGCTCGTCAATGGAGGTCTGAAAGTGAAGCTAGCCAGGGGCAAAGTCATTGACAGCTAGACGGCTTTCGATATAATTTGGGACGCATGCAAGTTGCATGTAAACCACGCGCTCACGAGCGCTTGGAGCAAAATAGGCTCCATGCGCTTGTTTTGCTTTCTTAAATAATCAGCACGCATGTTCTGGTGGAGGATAAAAAATGACGGACGCATATAGTAATGGTCAAGCAGTTGAGGCGAAGGGCTTCAGTGCGTTGCGAGTCCGGTTGGCATCGCCGGAACAAATTAAGAGTTGGTCCTATGGTGAGGTGCTCAAGCCGGAAACTATTAACTACCGGCGATTGCGGCCGGAGAAGGACGGCTTGTTCTGTGAGGCTATCTTTGGCCCGACCAAAGATTGGCAGTGCTATTGCGGCAAATACAAGAATGTCCGCTATAAGGGCATCATCTGCGACAAATGCGGCGTAGAAATTACGCGGGCTTCCGTGCGCCGTGAGCGCATGGGGCATATTGATCTGGCCGCCCCCGTGGCGCATGTCTGGTATACCCGCCGGGTGCCCTCGTATCTTGGCCTGCTGTTGGATGTGTCCCGCCGCAACCTCGATCGCGTTCTCTATTTTGCGCAATATGTTGTAACGCATGTGGATGAAGACGCGCGCCAAAAAGCGCTCAAGCGTCTGGATGAAGAAATCCAGCGCGAGGAGAAGCGCCGGGCGGACGAGATCAATCAAAAAATTGCGACGGCCAAGAATCACCGTGACCGCCGCCTGGCCGATTTAGAGTCGAAACGGGAAGCCGCCCGCGAGAAGTTCGAAGCCGACGCGGCGGAAAAGATTGATCCCGTCATGCGCGAAGCGCAGAAACTGGAGCGCTCGTTGCAGGAACGGCTGGACACCACTATTCGGGTTCCCGTCGTTTTCTCCTACACCGACGAGATGATCGCGGATAAGGGGGAGGTGATTGCCCGGAAGCACATCACGGCGCTCACCAAGATGACGCAAGCCTATGTGGGACAGATCGAAGGCGATCTCAAAGAGAAGCGTGATCGCACGTTGGAGCGCATCAAGGAAGAAGTCGAAAAAGTTAAAGGGGAGGGCGATGAAGAGCTGGTCCAGTTGCGTGAGCAGTTGGATGAGCGCTCGGAAGATGCGCACGATAAAATTGCTCAGGAACGCGACGAGCTAATGAACTTGCAGCCGATGATGTTCCTCGGCGAGAGCAAATACCGGGAGTTGAAGCAAAAGTGGGGCCAGGTCTTCAAGGCGGATATGGGGGCGGAGGCCTTCTTTGAAATTTTGCGCGAGATGGACCTGGATAAAGTCGCCAAAGAACTTTGGCACGAAGTCCGCACCACCAAATCCAAACAGAAAAAGAAGAAAGCGGTTAAACGCCTCAAGGTCGTGGAAGCCCTGCGCCGTTCCGGCAACCGCCCGGAGTGGATGATCCTAACGACGCTGCCTGTGATCCCGCCCGATTTGCGCCCGATGGTGCAGTTGGATGGTGGCCGCTTTGCCACCTCTGACCTGAATGATCTTTATCGGCGCGTCATCAACCGCAACAATCGCCTCAAGCGTCTGCTGGAACTCGGCGCGCCGGATGTCATCGTGCGCAACGAGAAACGCATGCTGCAAGAGGCGGTGGACTCGCTCATTGATAACAGCCAGCGTGGGAAGATGCTCTCCCGGCGTGGCCGGCGCGAACTCAAGAGCCTGAGCGATATGCTCAAGGGCAAGAAGGGGCGCTTCCGCCGCAACCTGTTGGGCAAGCGCGTGGATTACTCGGGCCGCTCAGTCATCGTCATTGGGCCGAGTCTCAAGTTGCATCAATGCGGGCTGCCCAAGACCATGGCGCTGGAACTCTATCGCCCGTTCGTCATCGCCAAACTGGTCGAATACAACTACGCCTCCAATGTCAAAGGCGCCAAGCGCTTCATCGAGCGCGAACGCCCGGAAGTCTGGGAAGTCCTGGAAGAAGTCATCAAGGACCGGCCGGTGCTGCTCAATCGCGCGCCCACGCTCCACCGTCTCGGTATTCAAGCCTTTGAACCGATCTTGGTCGAGGGCAAGGCCATTCAAATTCACCCGCTCGTCTGCACGGCCTTTAATGCCGACTTCGACGGCGATCAAATGGCGGTTCACGTACCTCTCTCCGAGAAAGCAGTGGAAGAAGCGCGGACGCTCATGCTCTCCACCATGAACTTGCTTAAGCCGGCGGATGGTGAGCCGGTCGTCGGCCCGGCCAAGGACATGGTGCTGGGCGTGTATTACCTGACGGCGGGGCAAGAAGGTGAACTCCACGGCAACGGCCGGGTCTTTTCCGACCTGGATGAGATCGAGATGGCTTACAGCCTGGGACAATTGCATATTCACGCCAAGATCAAATTGCTAATGCACACCTGGTTCAACGAGAAGGGTGAGCGTTACGCCCGCGCGCAGAAGCGCATGATTGATACGACCGTGGGCCGCGCGCTCCTCAATCGGGTGTTTCCGGATGAGATGCGCTTTGTCAATGAGGTCTTGGACAAAGGCGGCTTGCAGAAATTAGTCTCCAAGTGCTATCAAGTGGTGGGTTCGGATCAGACGACGGAGATCGTGGATCAAATCAAGAACATCGGCTTCAAGTATGCCACGCGCTCCGGCACGACGATTGCCGTCTCAGACCTGACCGTGCCCAAGGAAAAGCAGACGATTGTAGACGCGACGCTGGCGGAGCAGAATGATATGGAGAAACAATTCCGCCGCGGTCTGCTCACCGAGCAAGAGTACAACGAGCGCATCATCGAAATGTGGACGCGCGCGCGCGACGAAGTGGCGAAAGCCGTCGCTGCCAACCTCGACCCGAACGGTTCCCTGGCGATGATTGCCAAATCCGGCGCGGCCAAAGGCGGTTTCGGACCGATCTCGCAGTTGGCCGGGATGCGCGGTTTGATGGCTGACCCCTCCGGGCGCATCATCCCGCTGCCCATCCGCTCCAACTTCCGCGATGGCTTGACGGCGCTGGAGTATTTCATCTCGACGCACGGCGCGCGCAAAGGTCTGGCGGATACCGCGCTACGGACGGCGGATGCCGGTTATCTCACGCGGCGGCTGGTGGATGTGGCGCAGGATCAAATCGTCAATACCCATGACTGCGGAACCGAGTCCGGGATCTGGATTCGTCGGAAGGATGACGTCGCCGGTCAATCCTATTACGACCGGATCATCGGTCGGGTGGCCGGAGCCAAAATTGTAGACCCCAAGACCGGCGAGATCATCGTTGAGCGGAATGAGATCATTGAAGAGGTGCCCGCGCTGCGGATTTCGGCCTCCACCCTCGAACAGGTGTATGCCCGCAGCCCGCTCATGTGCCAACTCGAACACGGCTTGTGCCAGTTGTGCTATGGCCGCGACCTGGGCCGAGGCAAGTTGGTGGAAATCGGCGCGGCGGTCGGCATCGTCGCCGCTCAATCCATCGGTGAGCCGGGCACCCAGCTCACGCTGCGGACGTTCCATACCGGCGGTGTCGCCGCCGGCGGCGACATCACGCATGGTCTGCCGCGCGTCGAGGAACTCTTTGAATCCCGCAAGAAGCCCAAGGGCGAGGCGGTCATCACCGAGATTGACGGGGAGACGGAGATCATCCGCTCGGATCGTCCGGGCAGCCCTCGTCTGGTCAAGGTCGTGGACAGCGCTCTGATGAAAGATGAGTACGAAATCCCCGGTAACTGGTCGGTCAAGGTGGAGGATGGCGCGCTCGTCTCTGCCGGTGAAGTGCTGGCGACGCGCGGCGAGAGTGAGATGACGGCCACGCACGCGGGCAAAGTGAAGCGCAAAGATCATACCCTCGTCGTTAGCTATGAACGGCGCGATGAGGCCGAGTACGAAATCCCCTCGGCGGCGCGTTTGCTGGTGATTGAGGGGCAGAAGGTCAAAGCGGGCGAGGCCATCACCGAAGGCGCGCTCAACCCGCACCGCATCCTGCGCATTCTGGGCCGGGAAGCCACGGAACTTTACCTGCTGACCGAAGTGCAGCGCGTCTATCGCTCCCAAGGCCAGAACATCAACGATAAGCACTTTGAAGTGATCATCAAGAAGATGCTGTCGCGGGTTCAAATCACTCGCCCGGGCGACACCAATCTGTTGCCGGGTGAGTTGATTGACCGCTTGCAACTCCAGAAGCTGAACGAAACGCTCCTGGCCGAGGGCAAGCAGCCGGCGGCGGCGGTTCCGGTGCTGCTCGGCGTCACCAAGGCGTCGCTGTCCACCGACTCCTTCCTCAGCGCGGCCTCGTTCCAACACACGATCAAGGTGCTGGCCGGCGCGGCCATCGAGGGCAAGGAAGATCACCTGTATGGCTTGAAGGAAAACGTGATCATCGGCAAGCTGATCCCGGCCGGGACGGGTTACTGGGCTTACAACGAGCGCCCGGCGGAAGAGGCTGAAGCTGAAAGCGCGGAGGTGACCGCCGCCGCGGCATAAGCTGAACGTTCGATCAATCACAGAAACCGCCCGTCTTTCCGACGGGCGGTTTTTTATTCCATCCTTCGCCCCTCACCCCAGCCCTCTCCCCAGAGGGGAGAGGGAGCGGCTCCCCTCCCCCTGCAAGGGGGAGGGGCCGGGGGTGAGGGTGAACCTCAGTTTCTATCCTCCAGATTATCACTTCTGCATTGACACCCCTTTCCAAACCCCGTAGAATTCTTGTTCTCTACTCAATTAGAGTACAAGACCTGTGAAGTTTTACAAACCTCACAGGTCTCGCTATCCAGAAACCAGGTTTCTGTGAAGAAACCTGGTTTCTTCCGAAAACGAGGTGTCCCATGGAAATTGGATTGATCCGCAAAATCAATATAGACAACGAGATGCAGACGGCCTACCTCTCGTATGCCATGTCGGTGATTGTGGCGCGCGCGCTGCCGGATGCGCGCGACGGCCTCAAGCCAGTGCAGCGCCGCATTTTGTACGCGATGCACGACATGGGCATCCGCTCCGAGAGCGCCTACAAAAAATCGGCGCGGATTGTCGGCGAGGTGTTGGGTAAATACCACCCGCACGGCGACGCCTCCGTCTACGAGGCGATGGCGCGCATGGCGCAGGACTTTTCCATGCGCTATATGTTGGTGGACGGGCAAGGCAACTTTGGCTCGATTGACGGCGACGCGCCGGCCGCCATGCGCTACACCGAGGCCCGCCTGACGCCGATGGCGATGGACGTGCTGGCCGACATCGAAAAGGATACCGTTAATTTCACGTCCAATTTCGATGAAACCCTGACCGAGCCGAACGTTCTGCCTTCGGCAGTTCCTAATTTGCTCGTCAACGGCGCCACCGGCATCGCCGTGGGGATGGCGACTTCCGTGCCGCCGCACAACCTCGGCGAAATCTGCGATGCGCTCGTCTTGATGCTCGATCGCTGGACGAAGCTGGAGGACGTGACGGTGGAAGACTTGATGAAGCACGTCAAAGGCCCGGACTTCCCAACCGGCGGCGTGATTATCAAGGCCAAGGATGACGCCGAAGGTCTGGCTGCCGCCTACGGTTCGGGGCGGGGGAAGATTTTAGTTCAGGCCAAGGTCCACACCGAAGATATGGGCCGCGGCAAAAGTCGCATCATCGTCTCAGAGCTGCCGTACCAAACGAACAAGGCCGCGCTCATTGAGCGCATCGCCGATCTGGCGCGAGATGGTTCTTTGGAAGGCCTCGCCGACCTGCGCGACGAATCCGACCGGCAGGGGATGCGGATTGTCATCGAATTGCAGAAGACCGCCGAACCCGATAAGGTCATCCGCGATTTGTTCAAGCGCACGCCCATGCAGGGGACGCTCAGCATCATCAACCTGGCGCTGGTCAACGGCGAGCCCCGACTGCTGACGCTCAAGCAAGCGCTGCGGGTCTTCCTCGATCACCGGCTGGAGATCGTGCGCCGCCGGAGCGAGCATGACCTGGCGCGCGCCAAGGAACGCGCACACATCCTCGAAGGCCTGCTGACCGCGCTCAAATTCCTCGACGAGGTCATCAAAATCATTCGCGGTTCACGGGATACCGACGAGGCCCGCACCAAACTCATCCGGCGCTTCAAGTTGAGCGCGGTGCAAACGAATGCGATCCTCGACATGCCGCTCAAACGGCTGGCCGCGCTGGAACGCCACAAGATCGAAGAAGAATATAAAGAGAAGATTACGCTGATTAAATACCTGGAAGGGCTGCTCGCCTCGCCCAAGAAGATGCGCGAGGTCATTCAGGATGAACTGCGCCAGATCAAGCAAAAATACGCCGACCCGCGCCGGACGCAAATTGTGGAAGCGGGTCACGTCTCGCGCCAGGCGCTCACCGCCGCCGATTTCGCGCCGCAGGAAAATGTCTGGGTAACGGTGACGCAGTCCGGTCAAGTCTCGCGCACCCTTGGTAGCAAGCCGCCGAAGCTGGCGGGCGGTGAAGCGCCGCTCACGGTGACGGCAGCGAACACGCGCGATACGCTTTATCTACTCACCATCAAAGGCCGTGCCGCTTCGCTCCCGGTCTACTCGCTCCCGGAGAAAGAAGACCCGGCGGAGGGCGCGCCCTGGTCGAGCGTCTCGGCGTTGGATGCGAACTCGCGCGTTGTCGCCGCGATTACCGTGAGTGCGGAGATGGTGCAGGCTTCGCGTCCGGCCGAACCCTCGAAGGATGGCGAAGCGGAACCGACCGCCGGCTATTACTTGTTCCTCGGCTCGGCGGGCGGCGTCGTCAAAAAAATCTCCGTCGCCGATCTGCCGGGGCCTTCCTCGCAAGTCTATAACGTGATGAATGTTGCGGAGGGCGACGAACTGGTGAGCGCGCGGCTGACGGCGGGGACGGATGAAGTGCTGTTGGTCACCGCGCAGGGCCGGGCCATTCGCTTCAAGGAAGCCGAAGTCCGCGCAATGGGCCTCTCCGCCGCCGGGGTGATGGGGATCAAGGCCGGGGATCGCGATGACCGCATCATCGGCCTGGATGTGGTGAAGCCGCGCGCGGATGTGTTCCTGATTACCGATGCCGGGATGGGGAAGCGCACCTCGCTGGCCGAGTTCCCGACGCAGGGGCGGCATGGGGTGGGCGTGACCGCGGCCACACTCGCGGGCAAGCAGCGTTTGGTGGGGATGTGTACCGGTTACGCGCCGGACAAATTGGTTGTGGTAACGAATAAGAATGGCAGCCGTGTCTTGAAGTTTGACGAGGCCGGGCGCAAGGGGCGCGCGGCGCGCGGCGCGGGCGTAGTCAAGCTCAAGGATAAAGAAGCGGTTGTGCGCCTGGTTCCGATTATGGCGCAACGCGATGTCGCCGCGCCTGAACCACCGAAGAAAGCCAAACGCGTCGCCGAGAAGAAAGCAAAGCCGACCAAGACGAAGAAAGCCGCAGCCAAGAAACCTGCGCCGCGCAAGGGCGGGGCGAAGAAGGCGCAGAAGCCCAAGCGGAAGAAATAATTTGATCAGGGATTACTCAGTTCATTCAGCGAAAGGATAGAAGCTATGTCAACTTCTCGTCGCGATATAAGGGGCAGCATTGGCTGGATCGCTGCCGCGATCGTCGTCATTGTCATACTGCTGGCAGCGGTGGCCATTTCAGGCTTAAGAATGTTCTATATTTTCGCCCCGGTCAGCGCCAGCGAGGTCGGCATTCGGTTCAGTAGCGGGCAGATCAAAGATATTGTGCCGCCGGGTCTTTATTCGGATTTCGGTCTGCAAGTGGAGATTAAGCGCGTGAGTTCCAGCGCGGTCCATTTTGTCGCCTCGGATGCCGAAGTGCTAACCTCCGATCGCCAACGCATTGGCGTGGATGTCAGCGGCGATGTCTTTCGGCCCGTATACTCTCAGCGCGAGTTGCTCATAAATAAATGGGCGCAGTACTCGACTCAATACCTCTTTGACGATGCCTTGAAGGCGACCATTGACGGACTTGCCAAGCAAGCGATGAAGTCGTGCGTAGGCGAGCGAACCTTTGACAATAACGTAATTGGAACAGCGCGGGACGAACTGAGAAACTGCATTGACGATAATCTCAATGTCCTGGTTGAGCCCTACGGCTTATCGGTCAATAACATTGTGGTTCCCAATGTCACCATTTCCCCGGAAGCCCAAACGGCGCTGGATGCGATTACGACGAGCCGCCTGGCCGAGACGAAGGCCAAGCAGGATGAGTTGACCGCCAAAGCTCAAGCGGATGCGGCCGCTGCCCTGGCCAAGGGCGAAGTCTTGGCGGCGCAGGCCAGAGTGCAGGAAGAGGCCCGACAGGCGGCTGTAACCGCCGCACTGCTGGAAGCCCAATACCGGGCCGAGGCGAGTTCGATTCAAGCGCGAAAGGACAATGAATTACTGGAAGCCAACCTGAGCCTGAAGATCAACGAAGCGCTCGCCTCAGCCGCAAAAGCGAAGGCGGAAGCCGATCTGGCCAATACCCTGGTTCAGGCCGGCATCTTCACCTCGAATCCGCAATATACGGCCTGGTCCATTGCTCAATTGAACGCCTCGGCTTTGAAAGCGACGGACAAGATTATCTTCACGCCGGAAGGAACCACGCCGACGATCGTTCTCCCGGGGGAAGGCATCCAACCCGTGATTGATACGACACCGTAGCCGGTCACTGGCTCTGTCATTCGTCGAGACACAGCCGAAACTATTTGACGGCGGAAGTGCGCTCAACCCGGTTGGCAGCCGACGTTGCTCCAGGATGCGGCTGAAATCTACGTTGGGCAGCACTTCCGCTGATAATAGAAAGGATTATCATGCGCGTTGTAATTATTGGCGGCACGGGACATGTCGGAACTTATCTCGTGCCAAAATTAGTGGAAGCTGGGCACGAGGTCATCTCACTGAGTCGGCAACAGCGTAGACCCTACCAATCGCATGCGGCGTGGGAGGCGGTAAAACAGATCAGAATTGATCGGTCGGAGGCGGAAAAGAAGGGTGACTTTGCCTCTCAGATTCGAGAAATGGCGCCGGAGGTGGTGATTGATATGATTTGTTTTACACCGGAGAGTGCCCAACGGTTGGTCGAGGCGTTGCGCGGCCAGGTGCAGCATTTCTTGCATTGTGGCACCATCTGGGTCCATGGGCACAGTGTTCAGGTGCCCACGGATGAGTCTCAGCCCCGTCACCCTTTTGGCGAGTATGGGATCAGGAAAGCCGCGATTGAAACTTATCTGCTCGAGGCGGCCCAACGCGATGGCTTTCCAGCGACCGTCTTGCATCCGGGGCATATTGTTGGGCCAGGCTGGATGCCGCTAAATCCAGCCGGAAATTTTAATCCCAAGGTTTTTGTTCAATTAGCGAAGGGTCAGGCAGTGGAACTGCCTAATTTGGGGATGGAGACAGTCCATCACGTTCATGCGGAGGATGTGGCCCAGGCCTTCATGCAAGCTTTGGTGAACTGGCCGAAGGCCGTCGGCCAGAGTTTTCATATCGTCTCCCCAGCCGCCCTGACTCTCCGTGGTTACGCGGAAGCGGTCGCGACTTGGTTTGAACAAACAGCCCGGTTAAGCTTTGTTGCCTGGGATGAATGGAGCCAAAGAGTATCTGAACAGGATCGTCAGGCCACCTGGGATCACATAGCCCATAGTCCTAATTGCAGTATTGCGAAGGCTCAACGCTTGATCAATTATCAGCCTCGCTACAGTTCGCTTCAAGCTGTCCAAGAATCCTTGAAGTGGTTGATAGACAATACCGGATTACTTTCTTAGAACCGGAGCAAAAGGATTAACTGGGCTTAAGTTGTTCTTCGATCTCGATGATGAGAAATGGCAAGTTGGGGGCGCTGAAACTCAGACCCGGCGCAGGAATCCGGTGATGTTTGATGTCAGGAGGAATGTGCTTGTGATGGGGATAGGTGTTGGCCAATAGCTGGTCATTGGGGTGCGGCTGAGAGTCATACCAATACAACTTCTCTCCGCCGCGCCAGACTTCGTAGCCATAACCTTCAATATGGATTTCGGCTTCATCCCATGCCAGCCGTTCATAGAGGCTCAGGCGGTAGTCGTCCGCGAAGAAAAGTTCACCCGTCAATTCAGCATAGTAGCGCCCGCGTTGCGCTACCACCAGGGTCGAACTCTGAATCGAAATAAATTGTTGTTGAAGGGTGTAGATAAACTGCTCGTCGGAGATCACGCAGCGATTGGAATTGGCTCATGCCGGGCAGTCTTTTCAATCATCGCGGCAGTGTTGGGCGCTTGAGCGCGCAACACCTGAATCGCGTGTTGATATTGTTCTCGGCGGCGCAGCCAAAGCGCATAGGCGCTGGCCCACGCTGCCCAATCGCGTACCCAAGCCTCGTTCGGCGGCTCCTCACCGTTCTGATAGGATTCGTAGAATGTCTCCGAGAGGACTCCGTACTTGCGCTCGTAGACCCGCATTTCATCCTCAAGCGCATACACGTCATGGAGTAAATCACTTAGGGTCATTGGGCACCACCTTCCTGTGTCCTGGGCCTGCCTGCTCAATCTTATTCGAGATAAAGCTTCGCGTCAATTCGCGGTGAAATACAGGAGGCATTTGCCGCTGATGGGGCTGGAAGTAATGGGGTATCACCCTGCGCGCGGCAAAGTAAAGTGAAACGTAGCGCCTCGGCCCGGCAGGCCCTGGCTCTCGGCCCAGATGCGCCCGCCGTGCGCTTCGACTACGTGTTTGGCAATTGCTAAACCTAAGCCGGTTCCGCCGGACGCGCGGGCGCGGTCGGCGCGATAGAAACGCTCAAAGATGCGCGGTAAATCGTCCGGCAGGATGCCGGGGCCGGAGTCGTGCACCGTCACATGAACCTCGTCGCCTTCGGGCACGGCGCGCACTTCAATCTGTCCACCCTCCGGCGTGAACTTGATCGCGTTGTGGATCAAGTTCACCAGCGCGCGCCCCACCACTTCCGGATCGGCTAACACCCCCAGGGAATCTTCACTTTCAAGTTTAAACGTTTGGCGTTTGCGCGCGCGATGCTCATCCAGGCGCGCCGCGGCGGTCTCGATCAACTTCCGGGCCGGGATCGGGATGAGCCGCAGCAGCGTTTGCCCGGACTCCATCTGTGCCAAATCGAGAAGTTCCTGTGAAAGCTGCGCCAGCGTCTCGGTCTCGATGCTGATCTTTTCGAGCAGATCCGCGCGGGCGGAGGGATCGCTCGCCGCGCCGAGCGCGCCGTCAGGGCGCGCATCGGCGCGTGCGGGGGACAGGGATGCCCCCGCCGCGCCGTTGCGCAGCGTCTCGGCCAGCAAGCGAATAGAAGTAATCGGCGTACGGAGTTCGTGCGAGATGTTGGCGACGAAATCGCGGCGCGCGCGGCCCAGCCGTTGCAGTTCGCTTAAATCTTGCAGAATAAAAATCGCGCCGAACTCACCCTCGGCGCCCGCTAAGGCCACGCGGGCGCGGTAAGGTTGACCGTTCACCGTCACTTGCCGGTCGTGATCCGCGCCGCCGGAAAACACGTGCGCCACCAGTTCCTCCACTTCGGCGGAGCGGGTGGCGTAGATGAGCGTTTGGCCCGGCCCGGCCTGCGGCCCGAAGAGCGCCTGCGCCGCCGGGTTCAAGTGCAGAATCTTGAGCTCGTGGGAAAGGATGACGATGGGATCCGCCGCGCCGACTAAAAGTGCGTCCAACTGTTCGGCGCGGCGTTGGGTGGCCAGCTTGGCCTCGTGCGTCTCACGTTTGGCCTGTGTCGTCGCCCATTCGGATTCGCCGGTCGCGTTGGCGGCCCGTCGCCAAAGAAGGAAGAAAGCCAGCGCCAGGAGGGCCAGCAGACCGGCAATGATCCAGGAGAAGGAGATCATCCAAAACTTTCCATGCGATTATCCATCACGCTTCACGGGTCACGCAAACTTATTGGATGTTATCGGAAAAAAAGGACGCAGATGAACGCAGATTTTCGCAGATTAAAAACCAAAAATCAGCGTGCATCTGCGTATATCTGCGTCCCAATCTTTAGCGCAATGATAAATATCATTTATTTCCGATAACGTCTATTCCCTATAAGTGGACACTGGTCAGGTTATCCTTCAAACCGGTAGCCGACGCCGCGCACGGTCGTGATCCGCTGTGGGTTGGAGGGATCGGCTTCGATCTTCTCGCGCAGCCACCGGACATGCACATCCACCGTGTGACTATCGCCGACGTAATCGTACCCCCAGACGCGTGTCAACAAGAGATCGCGCGTGAGCACCGCGCCCTGGTTCCGCATCAGTTCGGCGAGCAATTCGAAC
>Ga0209382_10005140_pt1 | contig 17094 bp, 15 predicted proteins | sample SoiMetdeltSBSDD5_FD_187599 | JGI IMG/M metagenome (GOLD analysis project Ga0209382, IMG submission 187599) | Bulk soil microbial communities from a Populus tree surrounding site in Tennessee, USA - Soil MetaG P. deltoides SBSDD5 (SPAdes) (version 2) | ecosystem: Environmental > Terrestrial >...
TCCAGACCCTCGCCGAGGTCATCGCCAGCCTCGGAAGCTGATCTCAGGCCGATCCCGACGTCAGCGCGGCCTCCGCGAGCGCCGTCGCCCCGGCCAGCGCGACGGTCTGGAGCGCGGCGCGGACCTCGTCCAGTCGGCTCGGCGCCACGCTCAGCTCGGACACGCCCAGCCCGATCAGCAGCACGGCGATGCGCGGGTCGCCGGCCGCCTCGCCGCACACCTCGACGCTCAGGCCATGCCGCCGAGCAGCCGCCGTGACGGTCTGGATGGCTCGCAGGACGCGCGGATCGGCAGCGGACCGGACGGTGGCCGCCGGCGTCAGGCGGTCCAGGCCGAGCAAGTCCTGCACCAGGTCATTCGTACCGATCGAGAGGAAGTCGGCAGCGGCGGCGATAGCCTCGATCTCGTCCAGCGCGCGCCGCGACTCGATCATCGCGCCGAGCGGCGGCACCGGCGCGTCCAGCCCGAGAGCCTGGTGGGCCGCGCAGAGCGACCGCCGCGCGGCCTCCAGATGCTCGGCCTGCTCGACGAGCGGGAGCATGATGCGCGGACCGGTCCCCGCCCCCGTGTTGGCTCCGGCCCGTAGCAGCGCCTGAATCTGCGCCTCGAACGCCACGGGCTCCGTGAGCTGGAGGGCGATGCCGCGCTCGGCTCGGCCGCGCAGGAACGGCGGCGTCTTGTCGGCGCCGAAGTCGAGCGTGCGCACCGTCGCCGACCGCCCGGCGAGATGCTCAAAGATCGGGCGCACGGCGGCCTCGTGCTGCGCCGCCGTCGGCCACGCGGGCGCGTCCAGAAACGCCAGCTCGGTCCGCAGCAGCCCGACGCCCTCCGCACCCGCCGCCAGTCCGGCGAGAACTTCGTGCTCGGTGCTGGCGTTGATCAGCAGCCGGATCGGGTGGCCGTCCGTCGTGACGGCGCCACGATCCCGCGAGCGCGCCAGCGCCGCCCGCCGCCGCTCCTGCTCTACGACCGCCTGCTCGGCCTGTCGGCATGTCTCGTCAGTAGGCGAGATGACCAGTTCACCAGACATCCCGTCCAGCACGACGGTCACGCCGTCCTCGATCGCCAGCACCGCATCGCCGAGCCCGACAGCCAGCGGGACGCCGAGGGATCGAGCCACGATCGCCGCGTGCGAGGTGACCCCACCCTCGGCCAGCGCGATGCCGCCGATCGTCAGCCCCTCCAGCTCGATCTCCGCCAGATCGGCCGGACCGAGGTCTTGCGCGATGAGGACGACAGGCTGGCCCTCACCCCAACCCTCATCATACCTACCATGGGGCCCCACATCCCCACGGCCCAGAGGGAGAGGGAGCTTCTCCCCCTCTCCCGCGCACGGGAGAGGGGGTCGGGGGGTGAGGGCCACCCTTGCGGCCTGCCGGCCCAGCCGGCGCACGTCGGCGGCGCGCGCCGCGAGGTACGGGTCCGGGATCGCCGCCAGCAGCGCGGCCTGATGCTCTGTCGCCGCCAGCAGGGCGGCAGCGGCCGGCCGAGCCGCCGCCAGCTCCTCCACCTCGGCGAGCAGGCTCGGATCGTCGGCCATCAACTGGCTCGCTTCCACGATCTCGGCCTCATCGGTCCGGCCGGCCGCTCGGAGCCTGCCGCTCGCCTCCCCGAGCCGTGCCGCGACCGCCTGGAGCGCTGCTACGGCCCGCGCCTGCTCCTCCGGGCCGCCCTCGCCGATCGGCGCCTCGACGTCCCTCAAGACGTGGACCGGCCCGACGACGATCCCGTCCGATCCCGCGACGCCGCGCAGCCGCAGCTCAGGCTCCGCCATCGGCGACGGCCGTCTCCAGCGCGCGCAGGATCATCGCGGCCGACGTCGCGCCGGGATCCTGGTGGCCGATACTGCGCTCGCCCAGATAGGAGGCCCGCCCCTTCTTCGCCTGAAGCGGGATCGTCGCCTGAACGCCGGCCTCGGCGGCCTCGCGAGCGGCCGTCAGCGCCTCGGCCAGGGTGGCGCCGGCGTCGATCCGAGCGCGCGCTGCCTCGGCGGCCGGCACCAGCGCGTCGAGCATCGTCTTGTCGCCGACCTCAGCCTTGCCGAGCCCGCGCATCGCCTGGACCACCTGATCGAGCATGCCGACGAGGGCCGACCCGTCGAGCTCCGAGGCGTCGCCAGCCTGCTGGCCGGCCCGCCGAAACGCCATCCCCCAGAGCGGACCGCTGGCTCCACCAATGCTCGACATAACAGCCGCACCGGCCATCTGCAGGATCGCCCCTGGCGACGCATCCGCGGCGAGCGCGTCGATCCGCGCCACGGCGGCCTGGAATCCCCGATCCATGTTCACGCCGTGGTCGGCGTCCCCGATCGCCGCGTCCAGGTCGGTCAGGATGTGGCGCTGCTCGCTCAGCACACGGGCGGCTTCGGCGATCCAGCGCCGTGTCGCCGTCGCGTCGATCGTCTCGGTCATCAGCGGCCCCACCGGAGCGCTGGCGTCTGGACCGGGGCATCCCACCAGGCCAGCAGCTCGTCGTCCAGGCTGAGCAGCGTAATCGAGGCGCCGGCCATGTCCAGGCTGGTCACGTAGCTGCCGACCAGCGAGCGCACGATCTCGATGCCGCGCCCGTCCAGCACCTGGACCAGTTCGTCGTACACCAAGTACAGCTCGCCGAGCGGCGTCCCACCCAGGCCGTTGACGAACGCCAGCGCGCGCGGCCCGGCGGGATTGAGATCGGCGAGGATCGCATCCGCCATCTCGCGGACGATCTCGCTGGCCGGCCGGATCGTCTCGCGGCGCCGGCCGGGCTCGCCGTGGATCCCGACGCCAAACTCCATCTCGTCCGGCCCGATCTCGAAAGTCGGACGTCCGGCGGCGGGCGTCGTGCAGGAGGTCAGCGCCACGCCGAAACTCCGGCTCTGCGCCGCCACCCGCTTACCGACCGTCACGACGTCTGCCAGCGTGCCGCCGGCCTCGGCGCAGGCTCCGGCGATCTTCTCGACCAGCACGGCCGCACCGGTCCCACGACGGCCGGCCGTGTACAGGCTGTCCTCGACGGCCACGTCGTCGTCCACCAGGACCGTCTCGACCTGGATACCCTCGTCTGCCGCCAGCTCGGCGGCGATCTGGAAGTTCATCACGTCGCCGGTGTAGTTTTTGACGATGTGGACGACGCCCGCACCAGCGTTCACGGCCTGCGTCGCCGCGACGATCGGGTCCGGCGTCGGCGAGGTGAACACTTCGCCCGGACAGGCTGCGTCCAGCATTCCGTACCCCACGAACCCGCCGTGCAGCGGCTCGTGGCCCGACCCGCCGCCCGAGACGAGGGTCACCTTGCCCGGCTTCGGCGGCTCGCTGCGCACGATGAACCGCTGGTCGAGGTCGACCCGCACGAGGTCGGCGTGCGCCCGGCCGAAGCCTCTGAGCCCCTGGAGCAGATACGAGTCTGGATCGTTGATCAGCTTCTTCATGAGGCGCGCTGCCTCCCGTGGACATCGACATCCTGCCCGGTCCCGGCCGGGCACCTCTGAGCGTAGCATCCTACGGGCACCGCCGCTACGATGGTCTCTGGCCTGCCTCCACTTGTACCGGTGCCCGTCGAGTAGGATATTTCGAGCGGGCGACCGGGCGGTTCACAGTCTTGAATGAGCGCGAAACTCGCATCAGGTCGCACTATTTAACAAGTGAACGCCAGATACGTGGATTCTTGGAGTCCGATTACCATTAAGGCCAGGAGACGACATGGCGATTCAGCAAGAGATAAAGTCAGATGCCGAACACATGGCTCTCCTGGCAGCCTTGCTCGCCGAGCGTGGCCTGAAACGGTATGGCCTCTTCGCCGTGAGTGGTGAAGGGACGATTACTCCTGACGGCTACGAAGAGGCCAGTGGCTATGCGCTGTCCCACGATGGTCACGCATTCTTCTTCTGGACCGGCTGGGACGAGGCGGCGCAGCGAACGGTCTTCGAGGTGTGGAAGCCGACTGAGCCTCAGGCTGAATGGCAAGACGATGAGGAGTACCAGGCCGCTCGCGTTGCGGCGGGTCTTGCCTGAGCTCCACGAGACAATGGCGTAAGCACGAGGCCCCTGCTCAAAGCGCAGGGGCCTCATCACCTCTGTGTCACGCACGGTTGGGTCAGGTGATGCCGAGGCGCTCCAGCGTCTCGCTCAGCTCGTGCTCGGCCAGCGCGTCCAGCGGGTCGGACGGCGCGCGGACGTGGGCGCTCTTGATGACGCCGCGCCGCTTCAGGATCTCCTTGTTGATCGTGTGGCCGAGGCGCACGCCCGTCGAAGAGACCCGCAGGATCGGCAGCAGCTCGCGCTCGAACGTCTCGCGGGCGCCGTCCCTGTCGCCGGCCTGCCAACGGTTCCAGATCTTGACGAACACCTCCGGCGTGCTCGGCCACGGCATCGTGCCGACCCCGCCGCGCGCCAGCTCCTCGACGAAGTACGTCCCGGCCGAGCCGCCGAAGACCGTGATCAGGTGCCCGGCCTGCTGGACCGCCTCCTGGACCTTGAGTGGGTTCGGCGCGCTCTCGATCTTGGCGTAGCGAACGCGCTCGCTCTCCTCCGCGATCTGGCGGATCACCCCGGCCGGCACCACCACGTACGTCGTGTCCTGAATCCAGACCGGGACCCGCACGGCGTCCGAGATCGCCTTGAAGTAGGAGCGCATCTCGGAGCCGGAGACGCCCATCGAGGGCGGCATGCACATCACCGCCGAGGCGCCCAGCTCCTCGGCCTGGCGGCTATAGAGCGCGGCGACCACGTTCGACTGGGCGCCGGTGTTGACCACCACCGGGACGCGCCCGCGCACCTGGTCCACCACGATCTTCGTGACGCGCTGGCGCTCCTCCTCGGTCATCTTCAGGAGCTCGCTGCCGAGCGCCAGCCCGAGCCCGTGGACGCCGGCCGCCAGGTTGAACTCGACCTCGCTCCGCAGGCTCTCCTCGTCGATCCGCCCGTCGTCGTCGAACGGCGTCAGCAGGATCGGGAAGATGCCCTTCATCGTCCCGTTAGCCATCTACTCCCCCTCCCGGACCCGGTGCTCCTCGATGTACTCCCAGACGATGTCGTAGCCGAGGCCGGGCTTCGTCGGGATCGTCACGTAGCCGTCCGCGTCGATCGGGTCCGGGGCCTCCCGCAAGTATGGCGGCACCGCGTCGTAGTTGACGCCCGGCGCTACCAGCCCCTTCTCGTACCATTCGCAGGTGTCCTCGCTCACCGACCCGAGAAGCTGGAGGTTGCCCCAGCCGCTCATGTGGATCTCGCACTTCACGGCGTACGCCTCGCAGACGATCGCCGTCTTCTTGGCCGCCGTGATCCCGCCCCGGTTCACGTCCATCCGGCTCATGTCCGAGGCGCCCCGCAGAATCCAGTCGGCCCGCGTGAAGACGTTTCCCTCCGTGATCTCCGGCGAGAGAATCGGGATGGTCAGCTCGCGGCAGAGCCGGACGTACGACTCGACGCGATATTCTGGCATCGGGTGCTCGAACCAGAGGAACTCGAGGCGCTCCAGCTCCCGCCCGACCTTCAGGGCCTCCTCAACGGTGTGGTACGTCCCCCACGGGTCGTACATCAGCACCATGTCGTCGCCCACGGCCTCGCGGACGGCCCGGCAGGCGCGGATGTCCCACTCGACATGGGAGGGGCGGCCTGGGACGGCCTGCTGTGCCGCCGGATCCCAGAAATAGTACGGGTGGATCTTATAGGCTTTGTACCCCTGACGCTTGCAGGCCAGGGCGTGCTCGGCGTAATTCTCCGGCGAGCCCATGTTCGGGTAGGTGCTGGCGTACGCCTTGATCTTCTCGCGGGCTCCCCCCAACAGCTTGTGAACCGGCAGCCCGGCCTGCCGCCCGGCCAGGTCCCAGAGCGCCATGTCGATCGAGCCGGTCACGTGCTCTGGCGCGTTCATCACCCAGAGCCACTTCCAGATCTTCTCGCGGTCGAGCGGGTCCTGGCCCACCAGCATCGACTTGACCCGACCCAGGATCAGCCGGCGCGAGGGCTCTGGCAGCCCTTCTTCGTCGCCGTGGGCGCCGCCGCCGAAGTAGTACCCTTCTACGCCCTCGTCCGTGACGATCTTCAGGACCGTCTGAAGCACCTCGGTCTGGGGCAGCGGCGTGCCCGCCCGGTAGCGATCGACCTTCCAGTGGAACGGCACAATCTGAATGTCGGTGATCTTCATGGCTCCCCCAGGAGACAGGAGACAGGAGGATCAACTTTCTCCTGTCTCCTGTATTCTGTCTCCTCCGTCTTACACGTCCTTCACCGCGCCGGACGCCAGCCCGCGCACGAACTGGCGCTGGACCAGCATCAAGAAGAGCAGCAGCGGCAGACCCATCATCACCGCCGCCGCGCCGATCGTGTTGAACGAGGTCGTCAGCTCGGTCATCTGCCGCACCAGCCCGATCGTGGCGGTGTAGTTGGTCTGTGTCTCCAGGATGATCGAGGCGAAGCCGTACTCACCCCAGAACGCCATGAACCCGAGGATGCCGACCGTCACGATCCCGATCCTGGCGAGCGGCACCACGATGAAGATCAATACTTGAAAAAGCGAGCAACCGTCGATTCTCGCTGCCTCCTCCAGCTCGCGCGGGATCGTCCGGATGAACCCGCTGGCGAGCCAGGTCGCGGCCGGGACGTGGAACGCCGTGTAGATGATCAGCAGCGCTGTGTGGCTGTCCTGGAGCCCGAGCCGGTTGACCATGAAGTAGATCGGGACGAACAACGACGGCCCCGGGAACATCTGGCCGATCAGTAGCAGGGTCAGCATCGCGGAGGCGCCGGGGAAGCGGAACCGCGCGAAGCCGTACCCCGCCAGCGTCCCGATGATCGTGGCCAGGATCGCCGGCACCAGCGAGACGTACAGGCTGTTCAGAACGTAGAGGTACCAGTACTGCAGCTCGCGAGTGGCGGATTGGCCGGCCATGCCGGAGAGCAGCGCGGTGTACTTCTCCAGCGTCGGGCGGACCGGGATGTACTGGGGCGGCATCGCCCAGGCGTCCGTGTCGGCCTTGAACGAAGTGTTCAGCAGCCAGAGGATCGGGAAGGTCAGACCGACGAAGATCACCAGGCCGATCGTCGTGGTGACGACAGACTGGAGAAGGCGACGCATCCTGGCCGCGCGCCGGGCCTGCGCGTCGGCCGCCTCCCGCGCCGCCGATGCAGCCGGCCGGATGACGACGTCGCTCATCGCTCTTCGGCCCTCCAGGCGCTGCGCAGGACGTACAGGTAGGTCAGGCTGAGCGCCAGCAAGATCGCGAAGTTGATCACCGAGAGCGCCGAGGAGAGCCCGAACCGGAACGAATTGAACCCCATCGAGTAAATGAAGGTCGAGAGGATCTCGCTGGCGTTGGCCGGCCCGCCGCGCGTCGAGCCCCAGACGGTCGTCAGGTCGTTCATGTTCCAGATCAGGTTCATGATCCCGATGAACGTCAGCGGGTAGGCGAGCTGCGGGAGGATGATGTAGCGGAACTTCTGCCAGCCGTTCGCGCCGTCGATGGTAGCCGCTTCCAGCAGTCCGGTCGGGATGCCCTGGATCGCCGCTGAGATCACCAGCGCCGCGAACGGCAGGTGCCGCCAGACGGCGATCGTCGAGAGGGCGTAGATCACCAGCGACGGTTCGCCAAGCCAGGCGATCCCCTTGTCGATCAGCCCGACCTTCTTAAGCATGTCGTTGATGACGCCCATCTCGGCGTGGTACATCCAGCGCCAGGCCGCCACCGCCACCACGGTAGGCAGGATCCAGGGGATCAAGATGCTGGCCCGAAGCAGCCGGTTGATCTTGAAGTCGAAGCTGATGAAGTAGCCGACGCCCAGCCCGAGGATCAGCGCCGCGACGGTCCCGACCACGACCCAGAGCGCTGTGTTCTGGAGCACCTGGTACATCAGCGGGTCAGAGAGGACACGCTCGTACGACTCGAACCAGACGAAGTCGTTGCGGCGGGTCAGCAGGTTGGTGTTCGTGAAGCTCAGGCGGATCACCTCGCCGACCGGGTAGACGATGAACGAGAACACCAGCGCCATCGCCGGCAACACCAGCATCAGCCCGAAGAGGTCGTCGCGCCGTATGCCAAAGATTCGCATGGTCAGACCTTGCTGAACTCGTCGACGATCCCCTGCGCCCGCTTCGCGGCGTTCGTGAGGGCGTCCTTGGCGGACATCTGCCCAAGGATCGCCTGCTGCATCGCCGTCGAGAGCTGCTTCTCGGCCTCGACCAGCCCGGGGAACGACGGCATCGGCAGCGAGCCGTCGAACATCTTCCCGGCCTTGTACAACTCGTACCAGTCCGGGTAGATCTTCTTGAACGTCTCGGTCTCCCAGTTCGCCTTGAGGGCCGGCACGCGCCCGCGAATCACCGAGCCGTCCCAGCCGGCCTGGACCTCCGCGCGCGACCAGAAGTCGGCGTACTTGAGCGCCGCCTCCTTCTTGTCGGAGAGCGCCGAGATCGCGACGGCCGCCGTCGGGGTCATGATCGTCGCGGCCGGCTTGGCGAACCCGGTCGGCTTCGCCTGGCGCGGGAAGAGCACCATCCCCATTGGGAAGTCGTCCGGCCGCCCCTGCGACTGCTGGATCGCCTTGCCGTACGAGAGCGCGATCCACATCGCCGCCTTCCCTTCGAAGAAGAGGGTGGCAGACTGGCCGAAGGCGGTTTCGGTGATGCCTTGCGGCGTGGCCTTGTCCTTCACGAAGTCGACGTACAGCTGGAGTGCGTCCACGAAGCCGGCGTCGTCGATCATCACCTTCTTGCCGGCCTCGTCCAGCCAGCGCCCGCCGTTCGCGTAGGCGATCCCCTCCAGGTTGTTGGCGTCGTTCGTCGCCGTCGTCGCCGAGAGGGTGATGCCGGCCCGGTCGGGCTTCGTCAGCTTCTTCGCGGCCTCCTTGACCTCGTCCCAGTTCTCCGGCACCCTGGCGATGCCGGCCTCCTGGAACATGTCCTTGTTGTAGACCAGGAAGCTGCCCATGTCGACGTACGACGATGGGCCGTAGAACTTGCCGTTGACCACGGTCGAGCTCCAGATCTCCGGCACGAAGTTCGGCTTCCACTTCTCCATCAGGGACTTGTCGAGGTCGTCGTACGGGGCGATGACGCCGAGCGCCGCCAGGTCCGGCATGCTCTGGCCGTCGATCAGCAGGACGTCGGCGATCCGCTTCGCCTGGAATGCGGCGAGCATTTTCTCGCGCTTGGTGGCCCAGTCGTTGTTCGAGTACTCCAGGCCGATCCCCGTCTCCTCGGTGAACTTCGCGTTCCACTGCACGAAGTACTCGAGCTCCTTCGCCGTGCCGCCGAACTTCCAGACCGTGATCGTGGGCATGCCGGCCTTGGCGGCGGCGATCTGGGCGGTCGGGGTCGGCGCGACCGTCGGGACGGCCGGTTTCGGGGCGTCGGACGCTGGCTTCGCGTCGGCGGCGGGGGCGGCGGGCTTGGCGGCTTCGGCCGGCTTCGCCGGTTCAGCCGCCTTTGGCTGCGGCAGCGAGCTTCCACCGCACGCGGTCAACAGCGCCGCGCCGGCGACGAGCATGCCGTTCCTGACGAGCTGGCGGCGCGAAAGCCTCCGTGGCATCTCCATCGACGTGCCTCCCTGCACTCTGGGTCTGCTGGGCGCGCCCGGTCAGGCGTTGACCGAGCCTTCGCTCCCGGGGTGAGATGGGGCTGCCCACCTGCGCCCGCGCTGACACGTCGACGAGAGGCCGGCTGCGCATCTACGGCGCGGCCTCCGTCTGTCGTCCCAGCAGGTCCGGGCGCACGTACGGTTCGTTGCCTTGCGGGTCCATCGCGAGTCGCAGACGGCGCTCGCCCTCGGCCAGGTGCGCGACGATCGCGGCCTCCAGGCGTTCGGCGTCCTGCTCTCTCAGGGCGTTCATGATCGGCTCGTGGACGGTGACCATCGAGCGGGGCTGGCCTCGGCCGTACTCGGCATCGCGCAGGATGCCGCTGACAGTCAGGAGGAGCTGGACCTGCGAGCGCAGGTTGCCCCAGGCCTGCTGCAACAGCCGATGCTCGCTCAGCTCGAACAGGACGTCGTGCATCTTGAGGTCGTACTCGACGCGGGCGGGGTAGTCGTCCCAGACGTCGGCGGCGTGCTCCAGGTACTCACGCATGCGGGTCAGGTGGGACTCCTGGACCCTCCGGACCGCCAGCCGGGCGGCGTACGTTTCGAGCAGGGCGCGCAGGCTGAACGCCTCGCCGGCCAGCGTGGCGGTGACCGGCGTGACGAAGGTGCCCCGACGCGGGCGGTTGACCACCAGCCCGAGCTGTTCGAGGCTCCTGAGCGCCTCGCGGACCGGCGCCTTGCTGATCCCCATCTGGCTCGCGACGTCGGCCTCGACGAGCCGCTGCCCCGGCGCGATCGCCCCTAGCAGGATCGCCTTCTCGATGGCGAGGGTGACCTCCTGCCGGAGGACCGCTCCCCGCGGGGGCGCGAACACCGGCCCGGCTGACACGCCCGATTTCCCGTCGTTCCCGTTCTGCATCGGCATCTCCACGACCTCAGAGCGGAGCCCATGCGGACGCCCGGCCTGAGCTGCGCGGTCATCCAAGCCGTTATGGGCTCCATAACGCCTAAGCATCGTGGGAAACCGCCTTTGAGGGAAAGGGGAAACCAGAGCACAACGGTCGTCGAAATCTTCGTTAATCGAAAGTCGACTTTCGACTTCCTGCCGATGATAGCCGCCTTGCTCTGTTTTGTCGAGAGGTCTACTCTCAGAGAGCCATCCGACGACGGAGTACACGCTTCTGATGCGACGGGTCGCCGGCTGCCCCAACAACCTTCCCTTCCACAGCACCAGCTTTATCGGGCGGGAGCGAGAGATCGCCGAGGTCACCCGCCTGCTCGGCACCACCCGCCTGCTTACCCTGACGGGTGCGGGCGGCTGCGGCAAGACGCGACTGGCGTTGCGGCTGGCGGAGGAGGCACGGGACGCCTACCCGGATGGTGCCTGGTTGGTCGAGCTGGCGGCACTGGCCGATCCGGCGCTCGTGGCGCAGACTGTAGCGTCGACGGTCGGGTTGCGGGATGGGTCGGCTCGCTCCGTGCTGGACAGCCTCGTCGACCACCTGCGCGATAAGGTGGTCCTCCTGATCCTGGACAACTGCGAGCACGTCGTAGCCGCGGCTGCACGGTTGGCGGACGCGTTGCTACGGAGCTGCCCACGCCTGCGCATTGTGGTGACCAGCCGCGAGCCCCTGGGCAGCGCAGGCGAAACCGTCTGGCGGGTGCCCTCGCTGACCTCGCCGCCAGCCGGAGCGGACGAGTCGCCCCTGGATCGCGTGATGAGCTACGAGGCGGTGCGCCTCCTCGTCGAGAGAGGGCGCGCCGCGCGAGCCGACTTCACGGCCACCGACCGCAACGCGCCGGCACTGGCCGAGATCTGCCGCCGGCTGGACGGCATCCCGCTGGCCATTGAGCTGGCAGCGGCGCGGGTGCGCGTCTTCTCGGTCGAACAGATCGCGGCTCGCCTGGACGACCGGTTCCGCCTGCTGACCGCCGGCCCGCGAACAGCGCTGCCTCGCCAGCAGACGCTCCGGGCGACGGTCGACTGGAGCTACGCCTTGCTCTCGGAGCCAGAGCGGGCGCTCTTGCGTCGGCTGTCGGTGTTCGCCGGCGGCTGGACGTTCGAGGCTGCCGAGGCAGTGGCCGCGGGCGATGGCATCCACCCCCACGCGGTGCTTGATCTGCTGGCACAACTCATCGACAAGTCGTTGGTGCTGGCAGAGGAACAGCGCGGCGTCATCCGCTACCGGCTGCTCGAGACGATCCGGCAGTATGCCCACGAGCGGCTGCAGGAAGACGGCGAGGCCGAGCGCACACGGGATCGCCACCTGGCCTGCTTCCTCAGGCTGGCGGAGGAGGCCGAGTCGAAGCTTCGCGGGGTCGAGTACCGTTCCTTCCTGGATCGGTTGGAGGAGGAGCACGACAACCTACGAGTCGCCCTGGAGTGGAGCCTGACCCCGGCGCGCCAGGACGAAGCCGCGCTCGAACTGAGCGGCGCGCTGGCCTGGTTCTGGTGGCTGCGCAGCTACCACGACGAGGGGCGACGGTGGCTGGCACGAGCGCTGGAAGGAACGTCGATCCGGTCGGCGGCGCGCATGAAGGCGCTCCACGGCGCGGGCTGGCTGGCGCAACACCAGCACGACTCGGCAACGGCCCGCGAGCTGCTGGACGAGAGTCTGCAGATCGCCCGCGAGCTGGACGACCAGTGGACCGTGGCCCTGGCGCTCCACCACCTGGGACGCGTCGCCTACTATGACGACCTCCCGACTGCCGCCCGCTCACTGGCTCAGGAGAGCCTGACGGTCGCCGAGCGCGTGGGTGATCCCTGGTTGATCGCCTGGCCACTCCACCTGCTGGGGATAGCGGCCCACATCGAGGGCGACTTCCCGCTGGCGCGGACCTACTACGAGCGGAGCCTGGCGATCCGGCGAGAGCTTGGCTACCAGGAGGGGATCGGCATCCTGCTCTCCCTCCTGGGGATGGTGGCGCTCTGTGAGGGTGCCCTCACCCAGGCGAACGTCCGGCTCCAGGAAGCGCTGTCAGTCATGCAGGCGGTGGCCGGCCCGTGGGGAGTGGCGCCGATTCTGGCGAGTCTCTCCGGTCTGGCGGCCGCGCTGGGGCAGTCACGCCGAGCCGTTCGGCTCGGCGCCTTCGCCGCGGCCGTCAGCGCGTCGTATCACACGCCGCTGATCCCGTTCAGCGCGGCGCTCCTCAGAGAGGGGCTGGACCTGGCCAGGCAGCGCCTCGGGGAGGAGAGCTACGCCGTGGCCTGGGCTGAGGGTGCCGCGATGCCGCGCGACCAGGCCATTGCCGAAGCGCTGGCCGTCGAGGTTGCGCCGCCGGCTGCTCGGCTGGCCTCTCGAAGCGACGGTCCCTATGGCGACCTGACCCCGACGGAGCGCCAGGTGCTGCGCCTGTTGGCCGTCGGACGTACGACGAAGGAGATCGCCGCCGAGCTGGTCGTCGCGGTCTCCACCGTGGATCGCCACATCACCCACATCTACGGCAAGCTCGGCGTGCGCAACCGGACTGAAGCGACGGCCTTCGCCCTGAAGCACGGGCTGGCCTGACTACGGCCGAGACTTCCATCCTCAGGTGAGGGATCTCCCTCAGGCGTTCGATCGCTGCCTCCAGCGGCTCCGGACACGCGTTCCCAGGTTTCCCGGATGGCGCCGACGGGCATCGCGCGTACCGTGGAAGTGCGCCCCGAGGCCGGCAGGACTCGGCGCTCTGGGGCGGCCGACGAGCACCCGGGGAGGGACATGAGAGATGACAGGCTCGATCTCCACAGCACCCGTAGAGGCGGGGGCGGCACAGCGATCTGATTGGAGCGCCATCGCGTACGAGCTCGGCCCCGGCTTCGGATCGCGCGCCGCCGCGTACGATGCGAACGACGCCTTCGCCCTGGAGAACCACCAGGATCTCAAGGAACGTCAGGTCTTCGGCGCCCTGGTCCCCGCCGAGCTGGGCGGTGGCGGGGCTTCGCCTCCCGAGCTGTGCGCGATGCTGCGCGAGATGGGCCGCTACTGCGGCGCAACGGCATTGGCGCTCTCCATGCACACACATCTTGTCGGAACGCTGGTGTGGCTGTGGCGCCAGGGCGCGCCGGTCGCGCCGCTGCTCGAACGCGTCGCCGGGGAGCAGCTCGTCCTGATCACCAGCGGCGCGTCCGACTGGCTCGACTCGAACGGGACGGCCGAGCGTGTCGAGGGCGGCTATCGCGTCACGGCGCGCAAGAGCTTCTGTAGCGGCTCGCCGGTCGGAGACCTGCTGCTCACCAGCGCCCTGTACGACGACCGGACCGACGGGCCCACGGTCTTGCACTTCTCGGTGCCCGTGAAGACACCGGGGCTGAAGGTCCTCGACAACTGGCGGACGATGGCCATGCGCGCGTCCGGCTCGAACGACATCGTGCTCGACGGCGTGTTCGTGCCCGACGCTGCCATCTCATCGCGCCGGCCGAAGGGCGCCTGGACGCCGGTCTGGAACGTCATCGCGGCCGTTGCCGCGCCCATCGTCACGTCGGTCTACCTCGGCGTCGCGGAGGCGGCGCGCGACCTGGCGCTCCAGAAGGTCGCGCACAAGCGCGACGATCCGGACGTCTGGTATCTGGTCGGCGAGATGGAGAACGCGCTCGTCAGCGGGCAGTTGGCCGTTCAGGGGATGATCGAACTGTGCGGCGACTACACGTTTGCGCTGGACAACGCGACGACGAACGCCATGTTCATCCGGAAGACGATCGCGACCCAGGCGCTGACGGTCGCCGTCGAGAAGGCGCTCGAGGCGGTTGGGGGCCGAGGTGTCTTCCGCGCCACGGGCCTGGAGCGGCTGGTTCGTGACATCCACGCCGCGCAGTTCCACCCGCTCCAGGCGAAGCGTCAGCATCGCTTCAGCGGGCGCGTCGCGCTCGGCCTCGATCCTTTCGTGTAAGGCCGTCGACGCTCGTACCTGCACTCACGCATGCCCGCCTGGCCGGGGGAGATCCGGCCAGGCGCCATTGGCGCTCGCTCGCGGTGACCTATCGGCCATGCTTTCGACGTACGCCTGGATCGCCGCCAGCATCTCGGCGTCCGCGCGCCGGCGGTGGGCGTGGTGGACGCGGACCGCCGCCTCCTCGTCGCGCCGGACGATTGCTTCGAGGATCGCCAGGTGGTCGTCGGTGGAGCGGCGCGGCTTCGCGCGGAGGTGAAGCGTAGCGGCCCGTGCCCGCTGAAGCTGCCCGTCATACTGGTAGATCGTCTCGCGCAGCCGACGGTTCCCGGCCGCCTCGCGCAGCAGCTCGTGGAAGCGGCGATCGGCTCGCCCCCAGCTTTCGAGGTCGTCGGCGCGGAGGGCGGCCTCCTGGGCGTCGATCGACGCCTCGAGGGCGGCGATCAGGATGGCGCCGCCCTCGCGCGCCGCCCGCCTGACCGCCTGGCCTTCGAGCGCCCCGACGATCTCGTAGATCTCCCGCATCGTGTCGACGGCCGGTACGGTGACGCGGAAGCCGCGCCGAGGGAGCGGCTCGACCAGCCCCTCGCCCTGGAGGCGCACCAGCGCTCCGTGGATCGACTCCCGGCCCATGCCAAGGTCGGCGGCGAGACTGAGCTCGTTGACGGTCTGGCCAGGCCGGAGCCGCAAATCGAGGATTCGCGCCCGAAGCTCGGCGTACGCACGATCTGCCAGGATCATCTGGTCTGCCCGGTCGGTGGTCGGCCCTACAACGATCTTAGCTGATGCCTTATGCGAAGCGGCGGGTGACCTCCGTGCACTGGTCGAGGGCCGCCAGGGCCTCGTCTGGGCCGGTCGGCGGCAGGCGGAACACGCAGGTCCCGACGCCGGCCTTCTCCCACTCCTCGATCTGGGCCGGGTCCAGCGGGGCGCCGAAGCACCAGATCGGCACGGGTGCCCGTCCGCGCTCGGCGAGGAGGTCGTTTATCTCGGCGATCCGGGCCGAGAGCGGCGCGAAACGGTCCTGCGGGCGCGGGATCCAGCCGTCGCCGTACTCCAGCAGCGCCTCCTTCGCCTTCGGGCCGTCGCCGCCGATGATGATCGGCGGGTGCGGCTTCTGGACCGGCTTCGGCCACTGCCAGACCGGGTCGAAGTTGACCAGGTCGCCGTGGAACTCGGCCTCGTCCTTGGTCCACAGCTCCTTCATCGCCAGCATCTGCTCGCGCATCAGCCGCCAGCGCCGCGAGAACTTCGTGCCGTGGTTCTCCATCTCCTCGCGATTCCAGCCGGCCCCGATCCCGAACAGGAAGCGGCCGTTCGAGATGTGGTCGAGGCTGGCGACCTCGCGGGCGGTCGTGATCGTGTCGCGCTGGATCACCAGCAGGATGCCGGTCCCGAGCTTCAGCCTCGTGGTGGTCGCGGCGACGGCGCCGAACGCCACGAACGGGTCGATCGTGTGCCGGTACTCGTTCGGCAGGTCGCCGCCGGAGGGGAAGGGGGTGTGGTTCGTGGGGATGTGGGTGTGCTCCGGGAACCAGAGCGAGTCGAACCCGCGATCCTCGACCTCGCGGCCGAGCCGGACCGGGTCGATGGCGTAATCGGTCGGGAACATCATCACGCCGAACTTCATGATCTGGCCTCCATTCAGCGGGAGCGGGCCTGGATCGTGGCGAACCGGTCCAGCGCTGGCAGCACCTCGTCGCGCCCTCTAGGCGGCAGCCGGAACACTACCCTGGCGACGCTTAGCCGCTCGTACTCGGCCAGCTCGCCGTCCTCGCCCAACGCTCCGAAGATCGTGATTGGGATCGGCCCACGACCGGCCTCGGCAAGCTTCTGGTTCGCCGCCGCGATCCGGTCCGCGAGCGGGGCGCCGCCGCCGGTCGGATGCGGGATCCAGCCGTCGCCGTACTCCACCGCGTGCTCGACGGCACGGGGGCCGTCGCCGCCGACGATGATCGGCGGGTGCGGGCTCTGGACCGGCTTCGGCCAGGAGTTGATCGCCTCGAAGTTGACGAAGTCGCCGTTGAAGCTCGCCACCTCGTTCGTCCAGATCGTCTGCATCGCCTTGATCCGCTCGCGCATCACCCGAAAACGCCGGGCGTACGGAACGCCGTGGTTCTCGATCTCGGGGCGGTTCCAGCCGGCCCCGATCCCGAACAGCAGCCGCCCCTTCGAGAGGTAGTCGACGCTGGCGACCTCCTTCGCCAGCAGGATCGGATCGCGCTGGATCACCAGGCAGATGCCGGTGCCGAGCTTGATCGTGGAGGTCGCGGCGGCCACCGCGCCGAGGACGACAAACTGATCGAGCGTCCGGCGATACTCGTCGGCGAGCGGCGCCGTGCCGGCCGAGTTGAGCGTCGTGGCCGTCGGCATGTGGGTGTGCTCGGGGAACCAGAGCGACTCGAATCCTCGAGCCTCCGCCTCGCGCCCCAGCTCGGCGACGTCCATCGCGTTGTCGGCCGGGAACATCGTCACGCCGAACTCCATCGTCGACTCCTCTCAGCCCTTCAGTCATCGCCGGCAAGGGCCACGTCACTGTCCGTTCGAGGGTCATGGTAGCAGCCGGACTGCACGGATGGTCGCTCCCGTCGCTCGTGCATGTGCATCGAGCGGTGAAAAGGCGACGTCTCCGCTACCGACTCGTCTCCGCCAGCTCAGCTTCTGCCTCCGGCAGCCAGAGATTCATCCCCATCTCGCGCAGCAGCGTGGCTGCCGTTGCCAGCTCGGCG
>Ga0209382_10005142_pt1 | contig 17091 bp, 14 predicted proteins | sample SoiMetdeltSBSDD5_FD_187599 | JGI IMG/M metagenome (GOLD analysis project Ga0209382, IMG submission 187599) | Bulk soil microbial communities from a Populus tree surrounding site in Tennessee, USA - Soil MetaG P. deltoides SBSDD5 (SPAdes) (version 2) | ecosystem: Environmental > Terrestrial >...
GGAGCAGCCAGGATCCCCTGAACTACCCGATTCGGCTGAACAACAAGCTCGCGGCGCTGCAAGGAATCGTGGAGAGCGGCGACTACAGGCCAACCACACAGTCGTACGAGGTCTTCAAGGAGCTCTCGGGACGCCTCGACAGAGAGATGACGAGACTCGACGCGCTGGTGACAAGAGATCTGGCGGCGTTCAACAAGCAGCTGGGCGCGGCCCGGCTCGAGCCGATCAAGGATGCGGCGGCGAGTCCCGCTCCACCGTCACCTCCACAACGCCGAGAGGCTCCTCGGCCGCCGCGAACAGCTCGTCCGGATTCTCCATCCCTGCGCTGAAAAGGTCCGCGGGACGATACGGCCGCTCGTGCATCGCGAGCGTGACGTCGATGATCTCCTCGTAGGTCGCGAGCACGACGTCGGCAATCGCGTAGAGCGTGTGTTGTACGGAGCGGGCGGCCTGGACCGCGAAGACTTCGGTGATCGCCGAACGAACCCCCTGGCGATACGGACCGAACGCGACCTCGGCGTTGCTGTAGGTCCACTTCGCGCTGAGAGCGCCGACCAGCAGCGCCTGGATCGAGTCTTCCAGACCGTCATCGGTCCGCGCGGTCGGCCGGCGGGAGAGGAACCCGGACGTCCGCATCAACACGAGTTGATCAATCCCCGAGACCACTGCGGTCTGCGATCCGTTGCTGGTGATGGCCACGGTCCGCTGCTCGGGTCCGCCCAGCGCGAACGCCTGGCCCTGCGGCTTCCCGCCGACATCCATCCGCATCCAGGGCTGCTCGGCGATCTCGATTCGCACGCGGCTGATCTGCCGGTGCGTCTCCAGGACGCGCCGGCAGAGCGCGAGACCGAGCACCTCGATTTCTGCGCCGGCATGTTCGCGTGCGGTCGTGTGGACGAAGGACTTCAGCGTTTCGCCGGGAATGAGGCCGTCGGACCGGCCCTCACGGAACGCGGTCGCGAAATCACCTTCGAACCTGATTGATACGGTCAAATCGCGGGCATCGTGACGGTCCCCGCGGCGCACGATGCGCAGCATCCGCAGACGGGACTCTCCCTGGCTACTCGCACCGAGTCGAGGCATCCGGGAACTCTACCCCGCCTTCGCGCTTCGCGCTACGGCGAGGCAGGCTGCGTCGCAGCGCGCTGCGGCGCGACTGCGGCCCGAAAGCGGAGGCGTGAGCCTGCCAGCTATAATTGTTGTTTCCGATGATCGTCGCGAAGCGATTCCTCATCAGCGGACGCGTGCAGGGCGTGGGGTTCCGCTATTACGTCCAGGATCACGCCGCCGTCGAGGGTGTCCACGGGTACGTGCGCAATCTGCACGACGGCCGAGTCGAGGTGCTGGTCGAGGGCGACGATGAATCGGTGTTGCGTGTCGAACGAGCGCTGCGTCGAGGGCCCTCGGGCGCGCGTGTCGACGACGTGGTCGTCGAGACGGCAGTCCCATCCGGCCGGGCGACCGGCTTCTCCGTGAAATGACTTCTTCCCTGTCTGGCTGAGAACTCCATGACCGATGCCTTGAAGACCCGAATCCGCCACGTGCCGGACTTTCCGAAGGCGGGCATTCTTTTTTACGACGTCACCACGCTGCTCCGCGACCCGGACGGCTTCCGCATCGCGATCGATGCGATGAAGTCGCCATTCGCCGGCGCCGGCATCGACCTGGTCGTCGGCATCGAGAGCCGCGGCTTCATTCTCGGCAGCGCGGTCGCCGACCGGCTGGGCACGGGCTTCGTTCCGGTCCGCAAGCTGGGAAAACTCCCGGCCGAAACCGTCCGCGCCAGCTATGCCCTCGAGTACGGCACCGACTGCCTCGAGATGCACCGCGATGCCATCACACCGGGGCAGCGCGTGCTGATCGTGGACGACCTGCTGGCCACTGGAGGCACGGCGAGCGCCGCCGTGCAGCTCGTGAAGCAGCTCGGAGGGATCGTGGAGGGCGTCGCCGTCCTGATTGAGCTGGTCGGCCTCGACGGTCGGTCGAAGCTCGAAGGAGAGCACGTCTACGCCGTCCTGTCCTACTGAGCCGTGGGGTAAAATAGTCCGTTTTTGCATGGGCGCCCGTAGCTCAGCAGGATAGAGCATCGGTTTCCTAAACCGGGGGTCGCAGGTTCGAGACCTGCCGGGCGCACTTTTTTTGAACGGCGGGGGGCCCCTGCACCCCGCCAGGTAACTGCGCTGCGCTCGCACTTCGCTGCTCGCTCCGCTCCGTTCGCGCAGGGCGACAATGAGCGTGACGGCCGTACTGCGGCGAGATTCACGGAAAAACAATGAAAGCGACTGAACGTCACAAGCTGAAAGAAAACGAGTTCGCGAAAAGCGTGGAGAAGGCCAGGGGCGCGATGCAGCAGCGCCAGGGCGAGATCACGAAGATCGCGATCGCACTCCTGGTACTGCTCTTCGCCGTCGCCGGCTATAGCTGGTGGCGGAGCGATCGAAACGCTCGTGCAAACCAGGCACTGGCCTCGGCGCTGGCCGTCTACGAGATGCCCGTCGTACCCCTGGCGCCGCCCGCCCCGGGCAGTCCACCGCCGGTCCCGCAGCCCGGGACCTTCCAGACCGAGCAGGAGAAGTTCGACGCGTCGCTGCCGAAGTTCCTCGAGGCGGCCAACGCGTATCCGAACTCCACCGCCGGCATCGCGGCGCGCTTCCACGCGGCAGCGATCCTGGCGCAACAGGGCAAGGCGACTGACGCAGAGCAACGCTACAAGGAAGTCGTCGACAAGGCGGGGAAAACGATCTATGCGGGGACGGCGCGCCTGGGGATGGCTGAATCGCAGGTTGCGCAGGGCAAGTTCGACAGCGCCATCGCGATCTATTCAGACCTGAGCCGCGACCCGAATTCCACGCTGCCGCTGGACAGCGTGCTCATGCATCTCGGCCGGGCCTATGCGCGTGCGGGGAAGAAGGAGGAGGCGATCCGCTCGTTCACGCGCGTCGTCGACGAGTTCCCACAGTCGGCCTACGCCGCCGACGCGCGCCGAGAGATGGAAGAAACGAAGAAACAGTCGTAAGAATTGGGCCGCAGGTCATGCGGACAGCGTCTGCGGTTCCGCCGCAACCTTCGGCTGCCGCTTCGGTTCGACCAGGAGCCGGAGCGCATACTCGGTTGGGGAGCCAGTGGCCCGACTGCACTCACCGACACGGAACACCGCGGACAGCACGTTCGCGCCACGGAGCGCCGCAGGCAGATCGGCCCGGGTACGAACCGACTTGTCGATCTGGAAATACACGATCCGGTAAAGCGGAATCGCGGGGCCCTGAAGGCACTCGACGCTCACGCCGGAGTCGCTGACGTCCCTGGTCACCACCGACGCCATCCGGGTGGTGCCTTTCGCGTCCTTCCACACGATCTGACCGGGAACCGAAACCTGCCTGCGTTCCGCAGCCCGATTCTCGTAACGGTCGACATTCGTGCCCTGAACCAGTCGCAGTTTCTTTTCCATCGGTATCCTCGTCGAGTTTTCGCAGGTGCACGACGAATATCCAATGTGCAGACCCGAAATCGCGACGAGCGCTACCGTGACCGTTGACGTTCCTAAATTGCTGAAATTGATGCGCTTACTGTTTTGAAATCGATCCGGACGGGGGCGGGGGCGCTGGATACCTCGTATCCGAAGGGGGTGTCTACTGGATACTGCGTATCCTAAAACGCGCGCTTCGCCCCTTCGACCCCGAGTCGCTCCATCTTCAGATAGAGACCACGGCGGGTGAGTCCAAGCACTCGGGCGGTCTCCGAGATGTTGCCGGCGGAGCGTTCGAGGGCCTGCTCGATAAGCTCGCGCTCGAGTTTTTCGACGGACGCGGCCAGCGTTGTTCTCCGTCCCCGAGCCTGGGGAGAAGAAAATTCCTCGAACGAGCCCGCCAGTGCCGGCGACAACAGGTCCGGGGTAATCAGCCCGCTGCTTGGCGCGAGAGCTACCGCCCGTTGGATCTCGTTCCTCAATTGCCGCACGTTGCCCGGCCACGCAAACGTGTCGAACAGATCCAGCGTTTCCTGACCGAGGCGGACCCCCGGCTTTCCAAGCCGATCGGACGATTCACGCAGGAAGAACGTGCTGAGGTGAGGAATCTCCTCCCGCCGTTCCCGCAACGGCGGGAGGTGAATCCGGATGACGCTGAGCCGGTAGAACAGGTCTTCCCGGAACTTGCCTTCCGCAACCCGTTGCTCCAGGTCGGCGTTGGTCGCGGCGACAACCCGCACGTCCACGTTCTGGGGCCTGGTCTCGCCAACCGGCAGCACCTCGCCCTGCTCGAGGAATCGCAGGAGTTTGGGCTGGACATCAAGAGGAAGATCGCCCACCTCGTCGAGAAACAGGGTTCCACCAACTGCGGTCCGCAGGACCCCCGGCTGGTCGGCCACGGCGCCGGTGAAACTGCCCCGGCGGTGCCCAAATAGCTGGCTATCGGCAAGTTCCCGCGTCGCGCTCGTGCAGTTGTAGGGCAGAAACATGCGCCCGTGCCGAAGCGAGCCGGCGTGAATGGCTCGGGCCACGAGGTCCTTGCCGGTGCCGCTCTCCCCCGTAATCAGGACGGTCAGATCGTTGCCCTGAAGGCGTTGAATCTGGTCAGCGACCCGCTGCATGGGGGAACTGGCGCAGATGAAACCCGGGAGCAGCGGTTCCAGCTGCCGTTCCATGACCGTCGTGGCGACCTCCATGGGCCGTTCCCGCGCCTCGCAGAGGTCGAATCCCTGCCGAAGCACGCTACACAGCATGCGGAAGCGCTGGCTGACGGCAACGCTGATTTGCCGCATGCTCGACACGGCGGCGTATCTCGGCCCGGCAGCACCGCGGCCGACTGATTCGACGATGAAGCCTGGCGCGGTCCCGTGAGCCGCCCGGAGAGCCGCGGCCGCGAGCTGCTGGGCACTTGCAGCGTCGGCACCGGCCGCGCCGAGCACCTTGATCTGGCTCATGCCGGTCTGCGCGAACACGACGGCGCTGTGACCGTCGCACGCTTCCAGCAACGCCGTCGCCCCTTCCCGGGCGAGCAGCGCAGGCATCACCGACGCGTCCACAATCCTGCGCACGAGGGCATCGTCTCCGTCCATCTGCACGCCGACGTAAACCCCGGTCGCAGCGGACGGAATGGCCTTCAAGGCAGCCTCGGTCTCGGCCAGCTCCGGGGCGGCGCCGAGCGACCCGAACAGACTCTGGGCGTCGGTGAGATAACGGGACGCGCGGGATCGGGCGCCTGCAGACGCGGCCAGGCGGCCGAGTTCCAGGTAGCTGAGGCCGGCCTGGTAGCGCTCGCCGAGCAGCTCGAAGATGCTCACGCTCTGGCCGAAGTCGTGATACGCGTCAGTGGGGCGGCCGTGCGCGGCGCGGACGCGGCCCCGGAGGCGCAGGAATTCCCCCCAGGTTCCACTCATGCTGCCCGGCTGGATGCGCATAGCCACGCTCTCCAGGCGCTCCTGGCATTCGCTGCTCGCGCCGGTGGCGAGCAGCGCCTCGATCGCGATGAGCTCACCAAGAATCGCGTAAACGGCCGGTATTCGCTCCATCGACGCGATGTCGTTGGCCATTGCCAGCGCCGCGCGGGCCTGGCCTCGCCGGAGGGTGAGACGGGCCTCGAGCACCCGCAGCCCCCAGTAGTACCACCGGGTCGTCTCGGCGCCGTATTCGCCGTAGGCTTCCTTCGATTTTTCGAGCGCCCGGGCGGCCTCCTCGTGCTGCCCGCGTATGAGGTGAATCTGCGCGAGCGTATCGAACACCGCACCCGTGGTTTCGCGCATGAATCGCATCGGGCTCCGGACGTCGAGGGCCCGGTTGAGGGTTTCTTCGGCGCGGCTGAGATCGCCCACCCGCACGCAGATCTGGCCAAGCGACCCCAGGGCGATGCCGAGGCCGTGGGGGGTGCCCGACTCCTGCTGCAGTTCTACGCTCCGCTCCGCGAGCGTCAGCGCCTCCTCGTGACGATGCTGCATCGAGGCGACATTGGCCTGATTGCCGTAGATCGTCGCCAGCACGTCCGCGGCCTGCGAGGCCATGGCCAGCCGCTCGGCGTGCCGCATCGCCACCAGCGCCTCTTCGAGCCGTCCCTCCTGGGCGAGCGAGACGCCCGACAGCGAATGAACCATCGCCAGATAACGCCGATCGCCGGCCGGCTGCAGGGCCGAGGCGGCCGCAGTCAGGTGCTCACGGACGATCGACCTGTCGCCGACCTGCCGGTAACACAGGGCGAGCTCGTAGTGGGACAGTCCGATCGAGCGGGAATCGTGGGCGCGCTCAGCCAGCTTCAGCGCTTTGGTCAGAAAGGCGACGCCACGCGACGCCTCACCCTTGGCGGCCGCGACCCGGCCATGCATTCGCCAGAGGTCCGACAACCGCGCGGGATCCGTCCGTTCCCTGGCATCGGGCGGTCGCCCTAGAGCCTCGGAGGCCTGCCGCAAGTCGTCCTGAAGCAGCCACGCTTCCGCCAGGGCACAACGAATCTGGATCTGATCGTCCCGGAGCAGGCCGGGTTGCCGCAGCGCGCGGATCAGCAGAGACGACGCTTCAGCGCCGTGCCCCTGCTCGAGGGCAGCTATCGCCCGCGTGTACAGCTCCGGCATGGGGCTAGAGTATACGTGGTATACACCTGAATCGGATAGTCAGGTATCACCCTTAGGGGCTACTCGCCTACGGCCTGAGCGAAGCGATAGGTCAGGATCTTGTAGACCAGCTTGGCGCACAGGAAGTTGGGCGCCATCACCCCAGGCAGCGGGCTGAGTTCGACCACGTCACAGGCCACCACGCGACGGCGCTCGATCGTTGAGCGCAGGAGCGCGAGTGCTTCATACCAGGACAACCCCCCGGGCTCGGGCGTTCCGGTCGCCGGCATGATCGCCGGATCCAGGCCGTCGACGTCGATCGTGACGTAGACCGTCTCGGGCAACGTGTCGACGACCCGGTCGATCCAGGCGGGGTCGCGCCGCATCGAATGGTCGTAAAAGATTCTGGTCTTCAGTCCGGGGACCGCCTGGGCTTCTTCGGTCGACATGCTCCGGATGCCAACCTGCGTCACCGGCGCCAACTCCAGCACCCGGCGCATCGCGCAGGCGTGATTGTGCCGGGTGCCCATGTAGCTGTCGCGCAGGTCCGCGTGCGCGTCGATCTGCAGGACCCCAAGACCGGGAAATCGGGCGGCCGCCGCGGCGACGAGCGGCGGGGTAATCGAATGTTCGCCGCCGAGCGTCACGAGGAACTTGTCGCGGCTCAAAATCTCCTCCGCGACGCGCCGAATCTCGTCCATCAGGGGGGACAGTTCGCCGAAGGGCAGTTCCATTTCCGGCAGCGTGAAGATGCCGGCTTCGTGCACATCCACCTGCATCTCGTCGTCCCACAGTTCCATGTGCGACGACGCCTGGAGAATCTCGTGCGGCCCGTTGCGAGTGCCGCCGACGTACGACGTCGTGCGATCGACCGGCACCGGCAGGATCACCGCGCGTGCGTTGTCGAACGTGGCAGCGTGGGGCAGCGCACCGCCAAACGACAGCGGGGCTCCGTGGTCGTACTCGAACGGAAAACTCATGGATCTTCTGCCTCGAAGCGCGCTTGCGGCAGCGGCCGTCCGTCGACGGCCATGACGGGCCCCGAAAGATCGAAGCGCAGCGGCTTCCGGGAGCTGAGGATGCCTGCCGCGCTGGCGGTCAGTGCGTTGACCAGGATCGGCAGTGCGATTGTGGCGTCGCTGTGAACCGTGACCTGCTCGGCGTCGGTCGCCAGCTTGCCCCAGCTCTGGGCCTCTTCCAGCGTCGCGCCCGACGCGCCCCCGAAGTGCGGCACGTCGGTGACGATCTGCAGCGCATAGCGATGTCCGCCGACCCGATCGTCGTAGAACTCCGCCTGCACGGTCGCCTGGTTGATGAAGTTCTTCGGCGTCCCGCCGCCGACGACCACCGAGGCGGTGCGGGGATGGCGGATCACGAGGTTGGTCGACTCGATAATGTCGCCAATCACATCGACGTGGCCGGTGCGCGGATCGGCGTGCCTGGCCTGCGAGAGTCCCATGCCGATCGAGGAGTCCGCGATTCCCGGACAGAAGATTGGGACGGTCGCCCGGTAGGCCGCGGTCAGAATGCCGTTCTGCGCGGTGGTCTCCCAGAGATACTGGCCGAGCCGGTAGAGGAACTCGCGGGACGTATACGGACGATGCTCGAGCCGGCCGGCAAACTCCGCGATCCATTCGTCGTTCTCGACGAACTCGTCTTCACTCGCGTAGGTGTCGTACACCCGGTCGATGCGATCGCCCTGGAGGACCGCGTCGTTTTCCCTCGGCGAACCGATGTAGTGGCGGCGGCCGCGGGTCTCGTGAAGATCGTGGTACAGGTTGGCTCCAGTCGAGACCAGGCAGTCGACGTAGCGGTGCTCGAGCAGATGGGCAATGACGAGCCGGAGTCCGCCGGCGCTGAGGGCGCCGGCGAGGCCGAGGAAGATCGTGCACCGGTCGGCGAGCATCCGTTCCCAGATCCGTCGGGCGGTGGCCAGGTTGCGCGCCTGGAACGAGATCTTTTCCATCCGGGCCAGGAGCTCATCGGCTGCGGCGTCCGCACTCACGGTGAGCGGCTCGACCGGCACCTTGAGGAAGCGTGATTTGTCGGACATCTCACAAACACTATAGCGGGGCCCACGACTCTCGAGGGCGGCTCTTCAGAAGGCGCGGCCGATTCGGCCGAACACCACCAGATCACGATCACGGGCCGGACCATCCCGGCGCAACGCGACGCCGCCAGTCACGGTGATCGGCAGCACGAACCCGATCACCGTGTCGGCCGACAGCTCGGCGCCGAACGACGCGCTCACGTCACGCCAGCGGGCCGTATCGTTCCAGGCTTCGCCGATGTCCGCGAACACGGCGCCGTGCAGGTTGCGGATGAACGCGGGAACGGTGCCGAGACCCCGGGCGATCCGCATCAACGGAAGCCGGTAGTCGACGTTCACAACCGCCGCGCGCGTGCCGATCAGCGCGTCTTCGCTGAAACCCCGCAGCAGCCCGATGGCATCGACGCCGAAACCGAACCCTCCGCCCTGGGGACCGTTGCCCGCGACACTGAACATCTGTCCGGCCTCGTCCGATCCAAAGGACCCCGCAGCCGCGAGACGCACGGCCAGCACCGCATGTCGCGGCCCGAGGGGCACGAACTGCCGGAGGTCACCAGTCAGCGCGATCCCGTCGCCCTTCCGAGGCCCGTTCGGATCTCCATTCACGTCTGCCCGCGACCCTTCAGCCGTGACCGACGCGCGAGTGCCTTCCTCAGTGCTGATCGAGTACCCGTATTGCTGCGCCGTGCTGACCGCATAGCCGCCGCGGACAGAACGGCGGGTGACGGACGCGGCAATGGGGGACTGGCACTCGCGACAGTCGAACTCGTCGTCTGCGGCGTGAACCGCTGCGAGAACCGACTGCGATCGTCTGACCTGCTGAAACGGCAGCAGCATGCCGGCGTTGACTTCGCGCGTGCGCACTGTGCCGTCGCGCCAGGGATCGGTGTCGTCGGAGTAGGAGCCGAACAACGTGGGTCGCCATCGATCGTAGGCGTAGGCGATCTGCCAGTCGGGAACCGCACGCGTCGACCATCCCGCCTCGATGCCGTACGCATGGCGGCCAAGCGCGTCTGCCGATCCGGTGGCTGCGCCAACCACGACTTCGTCGGCATCTGACTCGAGCGTAGGCGTCCAGAAGGTCGGGAGCAAGGTTCGCAGGGGAGAGTACGGGCTCCCGAGAACACCCGGAGGGGCCGCCGGAAGCAACGGCGTCTGACTCATCGGAGCGAGTTCCGGAGGTCGGGGGCTCGGGACTGAAGGCGCAGGGTCCACCGGGATCCATTCGGCGTCGTTCAGCGCAAGCGCGAAGAGGTCGTAGCCCTGCACGGTGTAGCCGACGAAGACCAGCTTGGCGCCGTCGCCTGAAATGGTGGGCGACTGAGCGCTGATACCCGTACCCTCGAGACGCGCAATCGCGCCGCTTGCCACATCTACCCGATATATCCGGAACGGCGCGTCGGCGGAGGCGGCAGAGAAGAGAACCGCGGTGCCGTCAGGCATCCAGACCGGCGATCCCGCGCGCGCGCCCGGCACGGTTGCGAGCGTACGCACGGCCCGGGTCGGCACATCGATGATGGCGATTTCCCCCGGAACTCCAGCCCGTTGCTGCTCGGCCACGATCGATCGGCCGTCGGGTGACCAGCGCGGAAGCGCAAAACTGACCCCGGGCTCGCTGACGAGCACCTGGGGCATTGCCGACTGGCCCGCACCGGGGAGTGTCAATGTGGCAATCGCCCGCCGGTCCGGCATCTGGATCGTGCAGACGATCGACGTCCCGTCGCCGCTGACGTCGGGATCCGCGGCCCGTGCCTCTCGCGTGATGCGGGAGCGCTCACCCCTGCTCGGGTCCACGACATAAAGATCAGACTGGAAGGCCACGCTCCGTACGAGATCGAGCTCGTCGACCACGAGGCGATCTCCCGCGAAGGCGACGGCGCCCCCGGGATATCGTCTCGACACGAATCTCGGCTCCCCTCCGGGCGCGAGCTCCATCAGCGCGGGAAACCCATGCGGCGTGATCGATGAGTAGAACACGTGCCCATCAGCGCGCACCCGCGGCGTCGCCACGCGAAACCCCTGTTCCGTGAGACGCACGGCGCGGCTGACAGGCGCTGACGGCTCCCCAGCCTTGGCTGAACTCTCGAAGTCCCGCCACAACGCTCCAAGCGATCGGCCGAACACCTTCTTGTACGCTCGCGAACCGAGATAAGGGATGCGTCGTCCGGTTTCGGCGGCGAGAGTGCGAATGGAGTCCGCTCCGTATTTCTGCGCGAGGAACTCGTGAAAATAAGCGCCGTAGAGGTAAGGACCATTGCCCCCCGGCCAATCCACGTTCCCGCCGTTGACGCGATCCATCGGCTCGAACCGGCCGGCCGCTGACGCGCTGTCCAGCCATAGCCGGAAATCGCCGGCGGCCACGCGGCCTCGCTGCGTCTGATGACTCTCGTCCCACGTCGCGATCCCTTCAATCGCCCAGACCGGCTGATACAGGTTGGGAAAGAGCAGTGGTAGCCGGCCGAAGCCGCGACGCAGGCCGTTCAACCAGCCGCCCGCACGACTGAGATGGGCGATGTGCGTGTACTCGTGCACGAACACCAGCCGCAACCAGTCCGGCGAGTTCCCGATCACGCTCTCGACGGTCGGGGCCACCACGCCGATCTGGATGGTGTTGTAGGGGACTGGCGTCGCCCAGCCATTCGACACATCGTCCTGGTTGACCAGGATGATATGGACGCGACCCGCCGCGGCACCGACTGCGGCGTCGACTTCCTTGGCGGCCTCTTCCACGAACGCCGCGAGCCGGCGCGCGAGCGGTTCTTCCCCCTGGTGGAAATGAATGTCGAAGCGCGCGGTGTGAATCGTCTGGAATCGGAGCCTGGGATCGTACCGGGTCGCGCCAGTAGCCAGGGCCGGCAGGAGCGCGATGATCAGGGTAAGTGCCGCGACAGCGCGGCGCATCATTCAGCGGCCTCGCGCCTCAAGTCGGCGAGCAGCGACAGCGCCTGCAGCGGGGTCAGGTTGTCGACGTCGGCCTGTCGGAGCTTCGACACCACCGGGTGCTCGACCGGTACCGGCGCCCGTTCCTGGAACAGCCCGAGCTGCCGGGTCTTCACCCCCTCGGCACTGAGCGACGGCCGCCCGCCGCGCGACAGCTCGTCGCGTTCGAGACCGTTGAGGATGTCGCGGGCCCGGGCCACCACGCTGGCCGGGAGGCCGGCGAGTCGCGCGACCTGAATGCCGTAACTGCGATCGGAGCGCCCGGCCGTGACCTTGCGCAGGAACACGATGTCGTCCTTCCATTCGCGGACGACGACGTGGTAGTTCACGACCGAAGACAGCGCGTCCGCCAGATCGGTCAGCTCGTGATAGTGGGTGGCAAAGATCACCTTCGGGCGCGCCTTCGGATTCGAGGCCAGGTATTCGGCCACCGCCCACGCCAGGCTCAACCCGTCGAAGGTCGCCGTGCCGCGGCCGATCTCGTCGAGGATGACGAGACTGCGCGACGTCGCCGAGTGCAGGATGTTCGCTGTCTCCTGCATCTCCACCATGAACGTCGACTGGCCGCGCGCGATGTTGTCCGAGGCGCCAACCCTCGCGAAGATGCGATCGACGATCGGAAGCTTCGCGGTCCGAGCCGCCACGAAGGATCCCGCTTGCGCCATCAGCGAGAGCAGCGCCGCCTGACGCAGGTAGGTCGACTTTCCACCCATGTTCGGACCGGTCAGGATCACGAGCTGCTGCCCCGTCGCGTCAAGGCAGACGTCGTTCGGCACGAAAGACTCTGGTGAATGCCGCTCGACGATCGGGTGCCGCGCATCGGACGCGATCAGCTCGTCGCCGGCGTGCATCACGGGCTTGGTGTAGTTGTGGACGCCGGCGGTCTCGGCGAGCGCGGTCAGGACGTCCAGAGACGCGAGGCCGCGGGCGGTGTCCTGCACACGCGGAGCCTCGGCCGCCACTCGCTTGCGTACCGCGTCGAACAGCTCGAGCTCGCGCTCCAGGATCCGCTCGTCGGCGCCGAGCACCTTGTCCTCGTACTCCTTCAGCGCGGGCGTGATGAAGCGCTCGCCACCGGCAATCGTCTGCTTGCGAAGGTAGTCGCCAGGTACGTTCGCCAGGTTCGACTTCGAAATCTCGATGTAGTACCCGAAGACGCGGTTGTAGCGGATTTTCAGCGAGTTGATGCCGGTGCGGCTCCGCTCGGCATCCTCCATCTCGGCGATGCGGCGCTTGCCGGATCGGCTGATGTCCCTGAGCTCGTCGAGCTCGGGATCGACACCGTCACGAATCGCGCCGCCGTCGCGCGCGAGCGCCGGCGGCTCGTCCATGAGCGTCGCCTCGAGATCGCGGCGCAGATCCGCGAGATCGTCGAGACCAGCTCCCAGGCTTCCGATGAGGGGCGCATTCAGTCCCTCGAGGAGCAGCCGGACCCGGGGAACCGCCGCCAGCGACTGACGCAGCGCGACCAGATCGCGGGGACCGCCGGTACCCAGCGCCGCGCGGGCCACGAGGCGCTCCATGTCGTGCACTGTCCGGAGCGTGTCCTGGACTTTCGCGCGCTCGGTGGTGCGGAACGCGAACTCTTCGACCGCATCGAGCCGATCCTGGATGCGCTCGAGCGACAGCAGCGGCTTCAACAGCCAGGTGCGGAGCAGACGCCCGCCCATCGGCGTGACCGTGCGGTCGATCTCGTGGAGCAGCGATCCGGTACGGCCGCCGTCCGCCGACTCGATGACGTTGAGGTTCTTCAGCGTGGTCGGGTCGATGACGAGACAGTCGGCGCCAGTTCGGAACGAGATCTCGCGGATGTGGGCGAGGTCGGCCTTCTGCGTTTCACGGAGATACTGCACGAGCGCGCCCGCGGCGCTGACCGCGGCCGGACGGCCCTCGAGACCGAAGCCGGCCAGACTCTGAGTCTGCAGTTGCTCGATCAAGGCGCGGCGTGAGGCTTCCGCCTCGAACGTCCACGGCTCGACGGTCGTGACGACGGCCGGGAGCCGCAGTGTTTCAATCATCGCGGCCGGCTCGCTGAAACCGGTCGGGGCAATGACCTCGCGCGGGCGCAGCACGGCAATCTCGTCGAGCAGCGCCTGCCGCGCGTCAGGACCTGAGTATTCGGCGGTGGTGAACTCGCCGGTGGAGAGGTCGAGCAGGGCCACACCGTACCCGGCATCGCCGGTGGCCGGACTGATGGCGATCAGGAACGCCGGTTCACGTGCGTCCAGATAGTTGGCGTCGGTCAGCGTGCCCGGCGACACCACCCGCACGACCTCCCGGCGAACGACCCCCTTGGCCTTCTTCGGATCCTCCATCTGCTCGCAGATGGCGACCCGGAATCCCTTCCGCACCAGCCGCGCAACGTAGGTGTCCGCCGCATGATGCGGGATCCCGCACATCGGGATCGCGCCGCCGCTCGTGTCCTTGGATCGCGACGTCAGCGTGAGCTCGAGCGCACGCGCGGCCGTCAGCGCATCCTCGTAGAACATTTCGTAGAAGTCCCCCATCCGGAAGAACAGGATCGCGTCGCGATGCTGACGCTTGGCATCGAAGAACTGACGCATCGCAGGAGTGGCGCCGGCCGGGGTCGATGGCGTGGAAGACGACATTCGCGAAGGGGCAGTGATGGGGCACGACAGCCACGTGCTGTCCGGGGCGAAGCACCGGAGTATAACATCTCAACCTGACCCATAGCCGCCTGGAGGTCGGCCGTTCCTGGTCATTCTGGCACTCGATACCACCACACGCGCGGGCAGCGTGGCCGTTCTGCGCGACGGCGAAACCCTGAGCGAGATCACCGGCGACGCGTCTCTGACGCATGGCCAACGCTTGCCGTCAGACCTCGGACGCGCGCTCGACACCGCTGGCGTGGCGCTCGACGACGTCCGCCTGCTGGCGGTCGTCGCGGGTCCGGGATCCTTCACCGGACTGCGGGTGGGGATTGCGGCCATCCAGGGCCTGGCGTTCTCGCGCGGCCTTGCAGTAGTACCGGTGTCCGCGCTCGAGGCGATCGGCCGTCATGCGTTCCGCCACTCCGGTGAGACCGGCCTGGTGGCTCCCTGGATTGACGCGCAGCGCGGCGAGGTCTTCGCGATCCTGTACGACGGGAGCGTCGAGCGGCCTCTGACCTCCGCGTCGTCTGCGCAGCCGCAGGCGACGCTCGACTCCTGGGCGGACCTGTTCGACTCGCGTCCCGTCGTGTTCGCCGGCGACGGAGCGATGCGGTACAAGGACGCGATTGCCCGCACGATGGGAGCCCGCGCCACGGTCCTGGAACCGTCACCGGCTCTCGCCGCCGAAGCCGCGCGGATTGCCGCACGTCATCCCGATCGAGCGGTCGCGCCGCATGCCATCGTCCCCATCTACGTCAGACGGCCTGATGCGGAGCTCGCCCGTGGACGCGCCGGACGCTAATCGCCGCAGTCCCGGTGATCGCCCTGGCGGCGATCGATTTCACGACATGACGATCGAGCGCCTGTCGGATGAGGGCGACCTCGACGAAGTCGCCGCGCTGGAAGCCAGGTGCTTCACCAACCCCTGGACCCGCGACATGCTGGCGAGGGAGCTCGCCCAGTCCGATGTCGCCTGCGTTTTCCTCCTGCGGTTGCCGGACCGCCGCCTCGCCGGGTTCTGTTCGTGCTGGATCGTGGCTGACGAGCTCCACGTCAACACGCTGGTCATCGACATGCCTTATCGTCAGCGCCGGCTCGGCATCCGGCTCATGCAGTGGGTGATGGAGGAAGCGGCACGCCGCGGGGCCACGCGCGCAACCCTGGAGATGCGGGAGTCGAACGAGGCTGCCCGGCGGCTCTATACGAGCCTGGGATTCGGGATCGTGGCGCGTCGGTCGCGGTATTACTCCCAGCCGGAGGAGGATGCCCTCATCCTCTGGCGCGAAAATCTGACGAACCCGACGGGGGGTCCGGGGCGACAGTAGTGTTTGAAGGCGCCCCGGTCTTGTGTTACTTTGCCGTTATGAATGCCTCGCTATAGCCGGAAATCCCCTTCAAGGAGGCGGCAATGCCGACAGACTTCGATGAGCTGAAGCGTCAACTGCTGCAAACCGACGAGGAGTTTCGCCAACTCGCCAGTCAGCATCACGATCTCGACGAGAAGTTACACAACCTGGCCACTCGACACTACCTCTCGGAACCAGAACAGCTCGAAGAAGTCACCCTCAAGAAACGCAAACTTCACCTGAAGGATCAGATGGAAACCATCGTCCGCCGCCACCGCATCGGCGAGCCGTCGATGGCGCGGGGCTGAGCCCCGAAAAGAGCAGACAATTCCGACGGCCGGATGCGCCTCGAAGCCTCGGGCGCATCCGGCCTTCGCTTTTCTGACCGCCGCCTCCCATGAAAATCGACCGAGCGGGATATCCGTTCATCGCCGCCGCCCTGGTGCCGGCGCTCGGGTTAGCCGTGTCCAGGCGCCGCGGCTGGGCCGTTCCGTTCGCACTGCTTGGCGGGTTTTTCGCCTATTTCTTCAGGGATCCCGATCGCAGCGTCCCGGCCGAGCCGGGGATCGTCGTCTCGCCGGCCGACGGCAAGGTGATGGTCGCGGGGGCCGCCGACCCGCGCTGGGCGCCAGCGGGCAACTGGAACCAGGTCACGATCTTCCTGTCCCCGATGGACGTGCACATGAATCGCTCGCCGGTGGCGGGGCGTATTACCCGCATCGACTATCGTCCCGGAGCGTTTCTGCCGGCGTACAAGGAATCGGCGAACGACAACGAGCTCAACGAGATCTGGATCGACAGCGAGGGCCGGACGTTCGTCTTCAGGCAGGTCGTCGGCGTCCTGGCGCGGCGCATCGTCTGCCGGGTTGACGAAGGCGACGTCGTGGACCGCGGGGAACGGATTGGACTCATGAAGTTCGGATCCCGGATGGACGTCTTCCTGCCGACCGGCATGGAGATTCTCGTGGCGGTCGGACAGCGAGTTGTCGGTGGCGAATCCATTCTCGCCAGGGACTCGGTACGGGCTCGCACGTCCCTGCCCGCCGAGCTCGACCATGCTTAACGGCCGGCCCCGGCGCCGACGCGACGATCGTCCGCAGCGTTTCAAGCGCGGGGTCTATCTCCTGCCGTCGATGTTCACGGTCGCGAACCTGTTCTGCGGGTACGGCTGCGTCGTGTATGCGACCCAACGGGACTTCGACACTGCCGCCGTGCTCATCGGCATCGCGATGGTGCTCGACACGCTGGACGGCTACGTCGCTCGCTTGACGAAGTCATCGTCTGCGTTCGGAGTCCAGCTGGATTCGCTCGCCGACGTAGTCTCGTTCGGACTCGCGCCCGCGATCCTCGCATTCACCTGGGGACTCTGGCCCCTGAAGCGGCTCGGCTGGGCAGCGGGTTTCATTTTCGTGACGGCCGCCGCCATGCGGCTCGCCCGCTTCAACATCCAGACGGCAGCCGCAACCGACAAACGGTATTTCGTCGGCATGCCCAGTCCGGCCGCGGCCGGCGTGATTGCCTCGACGATTTATCTGTTCCCGGACGGTCCACGCGACCAGCAATTCGCATTCGCCGCCCTCGCCATGGTCGTCGTCCCGGCGCTGCT
>Ga0209382_10005143_pt1 | contig 17091 bp, 9 predicted proteins | sample SoiMetdeltSBSDD5_FD_187599 | JGI IMG/M metagenome (GOLD analysis project Ga0209382, IMG submission 187599) | Bulk soil microbial communities from a Populus tree surrounding site in Tennessee, USA - Soil MetaG P. deltoides SBSDD5 (SPAdes) (version 2) | ecosystem: Environmental > Terrestrial >...
CACCTGGACATCGGGCGGGGGTTTGACGGGACGGCGCGCTTCTACCGCGACGAGGACCCGGCGGACCTCTTCACCGCCACCGGCCAGACGCGCACCTTCAACGTCTTCGCCGCCGACCAGACCAAGCCGTTCCGCGTCACCCTGGCCTGGACGGACGCGCCGGGCAGCACCGCCGGCAACTCCTTCAACAACAACCTCGACCTCACCGTCACCGTGGGCGGCAACACCTACCGCGGGAACAACTTCACCGGCGCCAACTCCATCCCCGGTGGCGCCGCCAACACCCGCGACAACGTGGAGAGCGTGCACCTGCCGGCGGGCACCACCGGCGCGGCCACCATCACCGTCACCGCGACGAACATCAACTCCGACGGCGTGCCGGGCAACGCCAGCCCGCTGGACCAGGACTTCGCGCTGGTGGCCTACAACGTGTGCGGCACGCAGGGGACGCCGCCCACCGGCGTCACCGCGGCGGTCTCCGGCCTGAACCAGATCCAGATCGACTGGACGGCCTCCACCGGCAACACCGGCTACAACATCCAGCGCGCCACCACCGCGGGCGGCCCCTACACCCAGGTCGGCAGCGTGGCCGACACCGTCACCACCTTCACGGACAGCACCGTGTCGGGCGGCACCACCTACTTCTACGTGGTGCGCGGCGTGAACTGCGGCGAGTCCGCCAACTCCAACGAGGCCTCGGCCACCGCCACCGGCGACTGCCGGATCCCGCCGGTGTTCGCGGGCGCGACCGGCGCCACCAGCGCGGGCACCGCCTCCTGCGGCGTGAACGTCGCCTGGGCCGCGGCCACCCCCAGCTGCGCCGGCCCGATCACCTACTCCGTCTACCGCAGCCGCAACGGGAGCTTCACCCCGGGGCCGACCAACCTGATCGCCTCCGGCGTCACCGGCACGTCCTACGCGGACACGGCCAACCTGGTCTTCCCCAACGCGTACCACTACGTCGTGCGCGCGGTGGAGACGTCGGGCTCGTCGACGAACGTGGACACCAACACCGTGAGGCGCTCGGTGGTGCCCGGCGGTCCCATCGCCCCGGCGATCACCTACCTGGACGACCTCAACGCCAACCGCCCGCCGAACGCGGACTCGTACTGGATCCCCGGCAACGCCGCGCTGCAGAAGTCGGGCTGCCACTGGCAGTCCACCAACACCGCGTGGCGCTTCGGCGGGACCAACGGCGCCACCTGCCCCAGCTCCTACGCCAACAGCATCCAGACGCGCATGGTCCTGGGTGGCAACGGCGCCAACGGCATCAACGGCTTCGTCTTCCCGCCGGCGAGCACCGGCACCATGACCTTCCGCCACGCCTGGGACTTCAATGACGTGGTGGGCACCACCTTCTTCGACGGCGCGGTGCTCGACTACTCCACCGTCGGCCCCACCGGCCCGTGGACGAAGATCCTGACCACGGTCAGCAGCACCGAGCCGTACATCACCGCGGGCGGCTACAACGGCACCATCGCCACCTTCCTGGACGGCGCGTGCTGGACGGGCCTGCAGGCGCTCACCAACGGCAGCTTCCTCACCACCACCGTCAACGTGAACGCGCTGTCGGGGAAGACCATCTGGTTCGCCTGGCGCTACCGCACCGACAGCAGCGTGGTGCGCGAAGGCCACTACCTGGACGACATCGCCATCAACGTCAGCGCTCCGTCGGCCTGCACCGCCAACCAGGGCACTCCGGGCCCGGCGGTCGCCTACGAGGTGAGGCTGCCGACCACGTCGGGCGCCGGCGCGGCGGTCAACCTGGACATCAACGCGCTGGACGGCGCGGAGCAGATCGCCACCGGCTACGCGGGGACGGCCAACCTGACGACCTCGGACGCGCAGGCCACCATCCCGGCCACGGCGACCTTCACCGCCGGCGTCGCCAACCTCAGCGCCACCTTCGGCACCATAGGCCTGCAGACGGTGACCGCGGTGGACGACACCATCAGCACCATCACCGGCACCGGCGGCACCATGGTGACCCCGGGCGCGCCGGCGCGGCTGCGGTTCTCCGTCCAGCCGACCAACGCCACCGCGGGCGTGGCCGTCGCCCCGGCGATCAAGGTCCAGGTGACCGACACCTTCGGCAACCTGGTGCCCACCGCCACAGACTCCATCGCCCTCTCCATCGGCGCCAACCCTGGCGGCGGCACGCTGCGCGGCACGCTCACCCAGTCCGCGGTGGCGGGCGTCGCCACCTTCAACGACATCAACATCCGCGAGGCCGGGGTGGGCTACGACCTGGTGGCCGCTTCCGGGACGCTGACCTCCGCCACCTCCAGCGCGTTCAACATCAACCCCGACGTGCCGGCCGCGCTGCGCTACACCCAGCAGCCGTCCGACATCCGCGCCGGTGACCTGTTCAACCCGCTGGTGCAGCTGGAGATCCTCGACCAGTACAGCAACCGGAACACCACGGGCACCTGGCTGGTGCTGATCGGGTTCGAGACCAACCCCAGCAACGGCAACCTGCTGGGCACCACGCTGGTGGACAGCGTCAACGGCCTGGCCACCTTCACGGACATCTCCGTGGACCGGGTGGGCACCGGTTACTCGTTCACCGCCATCGCCACCTTCGACCAGGAGACGTCGGGCACGTTCAGCGTCAGCCCGAACAACCCGCACCACCTCACCATCAGCACGCAGCCGGGCGACACCACGGTGAACACGCCCATCTCGCCGGTGACGGTGGCGGTGCGCGACCGGTTCGAGAACCTGGCGACCCAGTCCAGCGCGCCGATCACCGCCGCGCTGCTCGGCGGGGCGCCGGGCGCGGTGCTGGGCGGCACCAAGACCCGCAACGCGGTCGCCGGCCTGGCCACCTTCGACGACCTGACGGTGAACAGGGCGGGCACGGCGTACACGCTGCGCATGGGCAGCACCGGCCTGTTCAGCGCGGACACGGTGGGCTTCGACGTGGCGGGCGGAGCGCCGCCGGTGGCGGTGGAGTTCGTCAACCAGCCCAGCAACAGCGCCGCGGGGGCGGCCATCTCGCCGGCCATCACGGTGCGGGTGGTGGACGCCAGCGGCAACACGGTGGTGGACGCCAGCGATCCGGTGACGCTGTCCATGGGCGCCAACCCTGGCGGCGGCTCGCTCTCCGGCGGCCTCACCTCCACCCCGGTGAACGGCGTGGCCACCTTCTCCACGGTGTCCATCAACAAGTCCGGCTCCGGGTACACGCTGGTGGCGTCGTCCGCGGCGCTGACCTCGGCCACCTCCAGTCCGTTCGACGTGGCGGCGGGGGCGGCGGCCTCGCTGGCCTTCGGCACGCAGCCGACCAACACCCGCGCGGGCCAGCCGATCACGCCGGCGGTGACGGTGAGGGCGCTGGACGCCTTCGGCAACCTGAGCGCCTTCTCCGGGGCGGTCACGGTGACGCTGAGCGGCGGGAACCCGAACGCCTCGCTGGGTGGGACCACCACCGTCAACGCGGCGGCCGGGGTGGCCACGTTCTCCAACCTGTCCGTGAACAAGAAGGGCTCCAACTACACCCTGACGGCCAGCGCCTCCGGGCTGAGCGGGGCCACCAGCAACCCGTTCAACATCTCGTCCGGTCCGGCCAGCAAGCTGGTCATCAGCGGGCTGGGCTTCAGCGTCACCTCCTACTCGGACGTGCTGTTCACCGTCACCGCGTACGACGACCAGGACAACCTGGCGGAGGACTACGTGGGCACGGCGGCGATCACCAGCAATGACACCGCGGCGGCGCTGCCGGCGAACGCGACGTTCGTCTCCGGCGTGGCCAAGGACGTGAAGATCGTCTTCAAGACCACGGGCGTTCACACCGTGACGGCGACCGACACGACCACGTCGTCGCTCACGGCCACCGCCAACCTGGTGGTGACGAACTTCCCGCAGCCCACGGTGAGCATCACCGAGCCCGGGAACGGGACCTCGGTGGCGATCGGGTCGGTGAGCATCACCGCCACGGCCACGGTGGCCACCGGCACCACGCTCTCCAAGCTGGAGATCTTCGTGGACGGCAGCTCGGTGTCCAGCGGCACCACGTCGCCGGCGACCGCCAGCTGGGACACCAGCAAGATGGAGAAGGGGACCACGCACCTGATCCACGCGGTGGCGAGCGACGCGGCCGGGAACGTGGTCCAGTCCACGCCGCTGACCGTGATCATCACCAGCGAGGGTGGGTGCGGGTGCACCACCGGCTCGGGCGGCGCGGACATGGCGCTGCTGGCGGCGGTGGGCGCGGCCCTCCGGGCGATCGGCTTCCGCCGGCGCCGGGCGGCGAAGAAGTAAAAGCAGGTCGCGCAGGGCCCGCGCCCGGGATGAAGGTCCCGGGCGTGGGCGCAAGCGGGCTGGCGTGGCTCCGGCGGTGACGCGGAGGCGCGCCGGCCCGCAGTGCTTTCAGGGCTCGGACCCAGCGCGCAGGGCTCAGACCCAGCGCAGGCGGCGGAGGAGCCGGCCTCCGGGGATGGGGCGGTCTCCGGGGACGCGGACGTCGGCGTCGGCGCCGCGGAGCATCAGGGTGCGCAGCTCGGTGGTGAGGATGCGCAGGCGCTCGTAGCCGGCGAAGTCCAGCGGGGAGGGGTCCGCCTCGGGCGGCGGCACCTCGGAGGTGGAGCGCGCGTCGCCGCGGTCCGCCACCCGCCCGGCGGCGAGCTTCAGCCAGCGGCGGCGCTGGCCCTGGTCCCAGGACACCACTGCGTCGCGGAGCTGGTGGAACCAGCGCGCCCGCCGGAGCAGGTGCGCGGCGTGCCGGAGCGCGTCCTCCAGGGTCTTCGCCACGTTCTCCGGGTCCTCCCAGTAGGTGGCCCAGTCGAAGACCTGGTCGTCGCCGTCCTCGTCGTCGTCGTCGTCCGGTTCGGTCCAGAGGGCGGCGCCGGCCTTGAGCAGGGCGGCGAGGCGAGGGGCGGGCCCGAGCGCGCGCCGCCGGCGGACGCGGGAGACGCCCTCCGCCAGCGCGGCCGGGTCCGGGAGGTGGCGCAGCCCGGGGAGGCCCAGGGCGTGCCGCTGCACCTCGTCCGGGACGGCGGGCTCGCCGAAGAGGCGCTGGAGGGCGGGGAGCGGCGCCAGGGCGTGGGGCGAGGGGAGCGGGCCGAGCGGGAACTGCCCGTCCGGCGCCGGCCGCGCCTCGGCGAGCGAGCTGGCCGCGAACCACACCTCGGCGGCGCGCGCCCGCAGCGCCTGGTTGAAGCGCGGCTCCAGCTCCTTGATCTGGTCCGACTCCAGGATGGCCGCCTCCACCACGCTCTGGGTCACGGTCCACTCCACCGTGGCGGCCATGGTGAGCATCTCCTGCTTGCGCCCGTCCCCGGTCCACTTGCGGGTGAAGTAGCTGTTCACCCGGCGGCGCAGCGAGGTGGCCTTGCCCACGTAGAGCAGCTCGCCGCTGCTGGCGCGCATCCGGTAGACGCCGGGCTCGTCCGGCGCCTGGAGGCGGGCCTGGCGCTGGACGGGGTAGTCGGTGCGGGCCGCCTTTGGCGCGGGCGCCTCCAGCAGCGCGCGGAGGTCCGGGAGGGTGTGGACGCCGCGTTCGGCCAGCCTGGGCACCAGCGCCTTCCACACCAGGGCGGTGGCGCGGACGTGGTCCGAGGCGTGGCGCTGGTCCTCCAGCACCAGGCCCAGGTGGCCGGCCAGCGCGTGCAGGCCGCGGGTGGGGAGGCCGGGGAAGATCCGCCGGGCCAGCTGGTGCGTGCAGAGCAGCTCCAGCGGGAAGGGCGCCCCCGCCGGCGAGTGCGCCGCGTGCCAGTCCTCCAGGAAGCGCTGCTCGAAGGTGGAGAAGTGGATGACGGTGGGGAAGGGCGCCTCCGAGGCCGCGGCGTCCAGCAGCGCGCGCCAGACGTCGGCCGGCTGGGGCGCGCCCTCCAGCTCGTCGGTGGTGATGCCGGTGACCTGGGTGACGATGCGCGGGACGTGCTCGCCCGCGGGGAGGGCGACCAGGTGGTGGGTGAGCGGCGGATCGGCCGGGCCGTCGCCGGCGCGGGCGCGGGCCCAGGCGATCTCGATGACCCGGCCGTGCCTGGGGGTGGCGCCGGTGGCCTGGCAGTCCAGGACGAGGACGTCCAGCGCGTCCAGCCGCGGCTCGGCGGGAGCGGGCCCGGGCATCAGCCCCGAGGCGGCGCCGCGGCGTCGTCCGGTTCCGCCTGGGCGTGGGTCTTCACGTCCAGGACCCAGGTGCCGTCCTCGCGGAGGAGCGCGTCGCCGAAGTCCTCCCTGGAGAGCTTGCGGAGCAGCTCGATGGCCTTTTTGTCCGGGTCCGGCACCGGGGTGCCGGGCTTCTCGATCACCACCGGGTCCACCTTGATCCGGGTGACCACGCCGTTGGGGGCCAGGGTGACGTGGAAGACGCCGGTGGTGTTGAGGGGGAACTGCAGCCCGAAGGTCTCCCAGCTGGAGAAGTTGCCCATGGAGTAGGCGATCAGCCGGCCCTTGTAGCGCTCCATCCCGCGGAGCAGGTGCGGGCCGTGGCCGAGGACCAGGTCCGCGCCGGCGTCCACCACCGCGTGGGCGAAGGCGCGCAGGTCGCCGCGGTCCTCGCCGTAGAACTTCTCCCGCCCCTTGGGGACGTGGTCGTTGCCGGCGCCCTCCGCGCCGCCGTGGAAGGAGACGAAGACGAGGTCGTTGGACTTCGAGAGGAACGCGACCAGCTTGCGCGCGGTGTCCAGCTCCTGGACGCGGTACACGTCCGCGCCGGTGGAGAAGGCGATCAGGGCGATCTTGAGCTTGTCCTTCTCCAGGTAGGCGATGTCTCCCACCGGCCCGCTGTGCTTGAGGCCCACCTTGTCCAGCGCCGCGATGGTGTCGGTGCGGCCCTTGGGCCCGAAGTCGCCGGCGTGGTTGTTGGCGATGCTCATCACGTCGAAGCCGGCGTCCTTGAGGGCGGCGGCGAACGACCTGGGGACGCGGAAGGCGAAGCACTTGGTGGAGCGCTTGCCGCACTTCTGGCTCTCCCCGTCGTCGGCCAGCACCGTCTCCAGGTTGCCGAAGGTGATGTCCGCGTCCTGCAAGGAGGGTTTCACCGCGTCGTACAGGTGCATGGCGTCGTCGGGCGGGAGGACGGCGCGCTCCGGGGGCCAGGCGCGGCCCATGTGCACGTCGCCCACCGCGGCCAGGCGGAGCGCCGGGCCCTCGGCGGGGGTGGTCTCGACGGGCGGGAGCGGGCCGGTGTCCGGGAGGGCCTTGAGCATGGCGGCCTGGTCGCGGCGGCGGACCATGGCGTCGTAGTTCTCCGCCATCCCCGGGTAGTCGGCGTCCATCTTCTTGAGCTGGTCCCACGCCTCCACGGCGGCGGCCGGGTCGCCCTTCACCTGCAGCGACCAGCCCAGCTCCCACAGCGCCTCGGAGCAGCCCGCGTCGCCCGCCAGCGCCTGGCGGTAGAGGGCGATCGCCTCGTCCGCGCCGTCCTCGCCCTTCTCGCGCTGGGCGGCCTGGCCCCGGGTCACCAGCTCCATCCCGGCCGGGCCGCAGCGGGGCGGCGGCGGTGTCGCGGCGGCGGGGGGCGTGGCCGTCGCGGCGGGCGCCGCCGGCGTCGCCTCGGCCGCCGCTGCCTGAGCCGCGGGCTCCGGCGGCCTGGGGGGCACCGTCGCGGTCCTCGCGGTCACGCAGGCCAGCGCCAGCGCAGCCGGGAGGAGGAGGAAGAGAGGTCTGGTCGAACGCGCCATGGCCCTGTCGATTACGGGTCCGCCCGGCGCCGGTCAAGCGCGAGGTGTGGCCGGCGAAGGCTCGCCCGCCCGGACGGAGGGCGGGCCCCGGTCAGCTACTCCGGCCAGATCGGCGGGAGCGTGGCGTCCGGGTTGGGGACGGCTCTCCCGCGGTGGATGGTCCCCAGCACCCGGACGGTCTTCAGCTGGTCCGGGGCGTTCTCCATGGAGAGTGGATTGGCGGACAGTTGCACCATGTCCGCCGTCTTGCCCACCTCGATGCTCCCGATGGTGGACTCCTCCCCGTACAGCCACGCCGCGTCGATGGTGAAGGCCCGGACCCCCTGGTAGATGGAGATGGACTGGTCCTCTCCCATCTTCTCCGGGCAAGCGGGGTCCTTCGCGTACCAGGGCATCTGCTGCGTCTTCCGGGTCTTCGCCGTCCAGATCATGAACAGCGGCACCGGCGGCGTCACCGGCGAGTCCGAGTGCAGGCCGAACGTCACCCTCGCCTTCACCGCGTCCCCCGCCGGATAGAGCCGCGCCGTCCGCTCCGGGCCGAGGATCTGGTGACACATCGGCTGGCCGTAATAGTAGAGGTCCGGCGTGAGGAAGGTGACGCCCGCGCCGCGCGCCGCCACCTCCTTCAGGTCCTCCGGCGTCGCCATGGCGAAGTGGATCATCACGTCGCGCGGGGGCTGCCCCCCGGCCGTCCGCGCCGCCGCCTTCGGGAGCTCCGCCAGCACGCTGGCGATGGCCGCGTCCCCGTTCTGGTGGATCATCATCGGGAACCCCGCGTCGTGCGCGGTCTCGAAGTCGGCCTTGAAGCCGTTCCTCCGCACGTCGGGGAGGCCCTGGTAGGGCTGCTTCTCGAAGATCGACCTGCTGTTGAACGGCGCGAAGAGCTGCGAGTACGGCGTCTTGAGGAACCCGGTGAACCCCTGCGTGCTCCCGTCCGCGAACGCCTTCAGCCCGGCGATCTTGAACTTCGGGTTCTGAAGCTTCCTCAGCGCCTCGGCCGCGCCCAGGAAAGGCGGCGGCAACTCGGTGCTGCCGTCGTCGTAGAGCAGCATCCGCGCGGTGACCGGGAACGACTCCTCCACGGACACCTCGGCGTACGCGAACGCCATCCCCGGGGCGGCGGCGCCCTCCTGGATCGACGTGAAGCCGTTCTGGGCGTACGCCGCCGCCGCCTTCTTGATCGCCGCCTTCATGGCCGGCAGCGGGCTCCCGCCGTCCGGCCCTTTCAGCAGCTCCGAGATGATGGCGTCCGTCGCGTAGACCGAGAGGTCCTCGTCCAGCTGCCCCCTCACCGCCAGCTTCTGCTCCACCGCCACGTTCTGGATCGGCATCTTGCAGGAGGTGCCTCCGTCCCCCAGGGCCTTGGCGACGATGCCCTGCGCGCAGACGTTCAGCGCCTGCAGCTGCTTGCCGTTCACGTAGGTGATGTGGCCCGACTCGCTGGAGATCAGGATCCGGCGGGTGGTGGAGATCTTGTCCAGCTGCGCCTTGGCGGTGCCGTCCTCGAAGTTGGTGCACTGGAACGCCACCCCGCCGTCCTTGCACCCCTTTGAATTGCCCAGCCGCGCCGGGTCGTAGTTGAACCCCAGGATGGGCGCGCTGGACGCCGTCCTCGCCGCGCGCTGCAGCCGCTCCACCACCTCGTCCTGGCTCTTCACCGGGATGAAGCACTGCTGGGGGTCGTCCGGCGTCTTGCAGCGCGGGTCGCCCGGCGGCGGCTTGAGGTTGACGTTGACGCTGGAGATGTCGACCCAGTGCTCCGGGTCGTTGAGCAGGCCCCAGCCCGCCATGTGCGAGTGGGTGTCGATGAAGCCGGGCAGGATGGTCGCGCCCTCCAGGTCCACCAGCTTCGTCTTCTGACCGTGCACCTTCTGGCAGCAGTTCTCGCCGCTGCCCACGCACGCGATGGAGGCGCCCCGGGTCGCCACGCACTCGGCGACGGTGCCGGCGTCGTCCATGGTGACGATGGTGCCGTTCCAGTAGAGGACGTCCGCCCGCTCCGCCGGTTCGTCCCCCCGGAGCCCGCGGCAGCTGGCGGCGCCCAGGGCGCCGGCGAGGAGCGCGGCGCCCGCCGCCCAGGTGAGTCGCGATCCACTCATGGTGTTCCCCTCCTACGCGCATCGTGGCCGAGCAGGCGGATCAAGGAAAGGGTCGAGCACCTCGCCGGCGCGGGGGCTCGTGGATCAGTCGGATCCCGCTCCGGGAAACCAGCCCTCCGAGCGGAGGCGCTTCCACGCGATCTCGATGTGCCTCGGCGGCAGTTGAGCGCGCTTTCGCTCGCTCCAGCTTCCAACGGCGGTGATCGCCCTGGAGATGTCCTTCGCCGCTTCGGGGTCCTCATGGACCACCCAGTGAACGGTGGCCAACAGCTCGGCGCCGTGCGGGGACTCCATGCCCTCGAAGAGCCTGGCGACCCGCTCCATCCTGTGGAGGGTCGCCGAGTGGTCCCGCAGGAAGGCCAAGGCTTCGGCGACGCTCTGCGGATCCGGGACGATCTCTGACGGACCTGCGCGATCGCCAAACCCGCGGATGAAGTGACCTTCGATCCGCTCGAGGGCGTGATTGAGGCGCTCTGCGTAAGGTCCGAACTGGTGGCGAACGAACTGCAGGTTGAGAGGTTCGCCAGCCGACTGGAGAAAGTAGACGAGCTTCTGCAACTCCAGCTTGGTGAACGTCGTCCCGGGTTCTCCGTACCTCCCCATCAGGCTGACCAGCGCCGCGCGGCCGGGGGTCATCCGGGGACGCGCTGTCCGGACGCGCATGCTCCTGGGAGCGGGAGCGCCTGTGGGGGCGAACAGCAGGACGCGGACGTCGGTGAGCGCGCCGAGCGCCGCCAGGATCCGGGGCTCCACGTCTGACCAGGCCAGCCCCCCGTTCCCGCACCCGAGCGGCGGGACGGCGACCGACTCGATCCGCCGCTCCTGGATGACCTTCACCAGATCAAGCAGCCCCGCTTCGATGTCTTCGATCCTCGACTTCGACCTCCAGTGGCGCTTGGTTGGAAAGTTGATGATGTAGCGCGGGCCGCCACCCAGTCCGCCCAGGTCGAACACGAACATCTGGCCTGGCCGCACCTCCTCCCGATCACACGCCCGCTTGTACGCCTTGAAGTTCTCCGGGAAGGCCTGCTTGAACTGCAGGGCAATCCCCTTCCCCATCACACCCTCGGTGTTGACGGTGTTGACGAGCGCTTCCACGCCCGCCTGGAGAAGGTCTCCTGTGCCCCGCTCGATCATCGCGCTCCTTGCTCCGGCACTGCACATCCGTATAGTCCCAGGCGGCTCCGTTCGCCAGATGCTCCTGTTCACCTAGCTGTAATACCAGCCCGGCCTGACCTCGATCGGAGGACAGTGCGGTGGCTGCAGGGTGCGGTACAGCCCCAGGAGCTGCAGCCGCGTCGAAGAGACCCGGGTGGCGAGCGCCCGGATGCATGTCCACGCTACGAAGCGGTGGACCAGGAACTCGGCCATTCGCCGGCGCATCCGATCGCCATCATCGTCCGTGTTCCGCCAGTAGGTCGCTCCCAGGACTTCCCAGTCCAACCGCTCACGGATGGCCTCGTGGGTCCCGTAGAAGCTGCTCAGCCCGGACGCGGCATTGCCGTCGGAAACGACGAAGCCTGGCGCGGTGAAATCCTGGGCGCTGGCAACGAGGTAGACGATCTGGTCCTGGTCCGCGTCGACCCCGGGCACGTTCCCGCTCTTGATGCTGAACAGCATGGGTGAGCGAGGAGCGAAATAGAACGGCACGTAATCCCCCACCACGCCGGCCATCCCGATGCCCGGGTCGATTGACCGGCGAAGCCGGCGGTCCTTGATCTCGGCGTTGCCGGAACGGGTCGAGGCGCGCCTGCGCCGCGCGCACTCGGACTCGGACAGCAAGCCGCCGTCGTTGATGATGTTGGAGAGATTGCTGGCGTGAGTGAAGTGATAGATGGTGGTCAATGCCGTCTACAGCCTGACCTGCAGCTCGTAGCGGCGGTTCTTCGCCTTCTTCGCGGGCGTGTCGTCCGGCTTCACCAGCGGCCGTTCGGACCCCATCCCCACCGCGATGATCTCCTCCTGGGGCACGCCCCGCGCCACCAGCTCCTTCACGATGGTGGCGGCGCGCTTCTGCGACAGCTCCTTGTTGTGGTCCGCCTTGCCGGAGCTGTCGGTGTGGCCGGAGACCTCGAACTTGAAGTTCTTCACCCCCGCCTCGTTGAGCTTCTTCTTGGCGTCGATCAGCGCGTTGGCCAGGTTCTTCAGCTTCTTGTCGCAGTTGCCGTCCAGCACGTCGCTGTCGGTCTTGAACGAGCACTGGTTCTTCTGGCCCTCGGCCAGCAGCCGCTTGTTGATCTCGCCCTCGATCCCCTTGGTGGCGGCGTCCCCCGCCACCTTCTTGGCCATGTCCCACGGGTTGGGGGCCTGGGCCTGGGTCATCAGCGCCACGGACAGCAGTGCAGTCGCGATCATCTACGAGTCCTCCCGGGCGCGGAGCGTACCAGGGTCGGCCGGCCCTGCCGCCAATTCCCCTCGCGCGCGTTTCAGCTCCAGATAGTCGTCCAGCGCCCGCTGGTGGCCCACGTCGCGCTGCTCACGCTCGGAGAGGAACCACTTGTGCTCCAGCACCTGGCAGTACAGCTCGCACGGGTCCTCGGGCGCGTGCACCCGCTGCTGCTGGAGCTTCTCCACCGCCGGCAAATACCGGTCGTGCAGCCAGCGGAAGGCCGCCACCGAGAGCGGGACGGACCGGTCCTTCTCCGTGGAGAGCGTGGCCTGGAGCGCCTGCAGCTCGCCCAGCAGGAGCGTGGCCTGCCGCTCCTCGGCGCTCAGGCCGGTGAGCGTGTGCAGCGCGTGGCGGTGGTAGTCGCGGTCGGTGACCATGGTGCGCATCCGCAGCTTGTTCCCCTCCCCGGAGGGCACCAGCTCCACCTCGCCCACCGAGAACCCGAGCGCGTTGAGCGCGCGGATCCGCTCCTGGATGGCGAAGCTGTCGCCCTGCACCACGGTGAGCTCGCGGGTGATCTCCGCCCAGAGCTGTTCGTAGCGGCGGCGGATCCGCGGCCCGGTGTCCATCACGTCCAGCGCCGGCGGGAGCTGGAGGAGCGCCGCCAGGTCCGCCAGCCCGCCGGTGACGTTCTCCTCCATGATCTCCAGGTCGTGCCGGCGGCGCGCGTCGCCCAGCGACTCGTGCAGCTCGCTGGTCTCCGCGTCCACCAGGTACGCCTGCAGCTCGCCCGCGTCGCGCCGGAGGAGCACGTTGGAGAGCGAGCAATCCCCCCAGAAGCACCCGCGCAGGTGGAGGCGGACCAGCAGGATGGCGATCGCGTCCAGCAGCCGCTCGCGGTAGCGCTCCAGGCCGGGCTGCATGAACAGCGACCGGTACGGGAGCGACGCCTCCAGGAACCGGGTGAGCAGCACCCCGTTCTCCTCCGCGGCGCCGTCGGGCCGGGCGCGGGCCAGGCCCACCGCGATCACAGCGGGGAGGTCCCGGTCCTCCAGCCCCCGGAGCACGTCGTACTCCTTCTGGGCCACGCGCGCCGGCAGCTCCTTGAGCGCGTACACCGCCTTCCCGTAGCTGGCGAACACCACCTCGTGGCGCGACAGCCCGCGCTCGATCTCCACCAGCCGCGCGCAGCGCTCGCCCCAGCGCGAGAGCGGGAGGTCCCACGGCAGGTCGAGGAAGTCGGGGTTCCCCTGGCGGAGCTGCAGGGAGATCAGCGCGCTCATCTGGGCCCAGCCATCCCGGACACCCTCCTTTTTCACCCACGGGCGAATTGAAGCCGGGGCCTGGCTCGGCGTAAACACGCTGGCGAGGCCATTTTTCCATCGGGGGGCAGCACATGAGGACCCTTGTTCGCGCGGTGGCGGCCGCCGTCGCGGTCGTCGCGGTCGCCGCGCCCGCCGCCGGGGCCGGCTCCAAGGTCGACCTGCCCATGCCGCCCCCGCCGGGGAGAGCGGCCGCCCCCGCGCCGGCCCCGGCCGCCGCTCCGGCTCCCGCACCCATGGCCGCGGCGTCCGCCAGGTCCGGCGCCAGGCCGCGCCTGGTGGTGCTGGGGCTGACCGCGGCGGGCGGGGTGGAGGCCGAGGTGGCCGCCTCGCTCACCGAGGCGATCACCCGCGAGCTCTCCGCCCGCGGCTTCTTCCAGGTGATGTCGATGGCGGAGATCCAGACCATCCTCGGCTCGGAGCGCCGCCGCCAGCTCTCCGGCTGCAGCGAGTCCGCGCCGGACTGCCTGGTGGAGCTGGCGGACGCCTCGGGCGCGCGCTTCGTGGTCTCCGGGTCGGTGGCCAAGCTGGGCGCGGCCTACCAGCTCTCGCTGCAGACGCTGGACACGCAGCGGGCGCAGGTGATCGGCCGGGCCACCCGCATCGCCTCGGACCTGGCCACGCTGCTCTCGCTGGTGCCCTGGACCGCGGCCGAGGCCACCGCCACGCCGCTGCCGCCGCCTCCCTCGCGCGTGCTCCCCATCTCGCTGATGGTGGGCGGCGGGCTGACCTTCCTCGCCGGCGGGCTGGTGACGTCGGACTCGGTGACGCACGAGGCGCGCATCGCCCAGGAGCTGGCCGAGGGGCAGGCCGGGCTCCGCGAGCTGCGCGACCTCTCCTACTACCAGGGCGAGGCGGCCGGCATCTCGCTCCAGCGCGGGGTGGGGATCGGCATGCTCGCCGGCGGGGTGGTGCTGGCCGGGCTGGGCCTGTGGCTGAACCCGCCCGACACCGGCGGGGGCGCGCGGGCGATGCTGGTGCCCACCGAGCGCGGCGTGGCGCTGGTGGGGGTGCTGCCATGAGGCTCCGGAGCGCCCGGCCCTGGGCGGCGGTGGTGGCGGCCCTCGCCCTGGTCCACGGCGGCTGCGTCTGCCTGGACCTGGCGCAGCCGCGCCGCTACCGCTGCGCGCAGGACGGCCAGTGCATGGGCGGCTGGCGCTGCGGCACGGACGGCTTCTGCGTGGACCCCAGCGGGGACTCGCTCCGGGCAAACTCCGGCGCGCCGCCGGTGACGGTGAGCAAGGTGTCGCCGGCCGATCCGCAGGGGCTGCCGGACCTGATCGCCACCACGCAGGACGGCATCTCGTTCCCCGGCTCGTGCGCGGACGCGGGCGGCCGGTCGCAGTGGACCGCGGAGCCGGTGATCGCCCAGGTGCGCGGGGACCAGGTCTCGCTCACCGCCAACTGGCCCGACTCGCGCGAATCGCTCCCGGACGGCGGCCTGCCCCGCGGCTCCAGCTGCACCCTCACCGCGGCGCCGCCCCTCTACCAGGACCGCTTCACCGGCAGCCTGGGCGGCCGCCGCGCGGTGGACCTGGCGGTGGTGGGCGGCATCCCGCACGTGCTGGTGGAGGGCGGCGGCCTCTGCTCCTTCCAGTGGGCGCCGGGGACGGCGACCATGACGCCCACCTGCCGGAGCGCCGCCTTCCCCTTCGCCGCCACCCGGCTGCGCTCCGGCCCCGGGCACCAGGACCTGCTGCTGGCGTATTCGCCCTCCCGGTACGGCGTCTACAACCTGGTCACCAACAGCGTGAGCTCGGCGCAGGTGGTCACCGCCTTAGGGCAGCCGCAGACCATCTCGGACATGATCCTCCATGGCCGGCGCGGCGCGGAGCTGCTCACCGCGGTCAGCGACGCCGGCCTCTTCGTCAGCTCGCTGGCGGGCTACCGGTTCGAGAACGACGGCGGGGCGCCGCCGCCGTTCGGCTTCTGGGAGCCGGTGCAGACCCAGGAGATCCCGTGCGAGCGCAACAGCTCCGGCTCGTCCACCGGCGCGCCGCTGGACCTCCGCCTCCTCTACGACTACCAGAACACCGTCAGCAGCGACCCGATGCTGGTGGTGCACGTCCAGCGGAGGGACTTCTTCGGCCGGGCGGAGGACCACACCCTCCTCTACCGCGCCACCCGCGACGCCGGCTCCTTCGGGTCCGGCGGCTGCGTCCCGCTGCCGACGGGGCAGTGGTCGCCCTCCAACCGCTACTACTACGGGGAGTCCTTCCGGGACTGCGCGCCGTGCGAGGACGACCACTCGCTGCGGGACTACCGCCTCGGCTGGCAGTACCCGGACTTCGGCACCGGCGCCGGCGATCCCACGCTGGTGATGGAGGCGCGCTGCGTCCCCCGCGACGGCGGCACCTCGGAGCAGGTCAACGTCCTCCACGACGTGATGGACTCCTGCTCCGGGAAGAGCAACCTGACGCTGCCGGACATCGCCCGCTACGCCCGGCCGACGCGGTGGGACCGCTCGGACGGCTACGCCGGCGCGTACGCCAACGACCTGGGGCACCTCTACGCCTCCGACTACGTCTCTGGCCTCGCCCTGCCCTCGGTGGTGATGGACCGCGCTCCCAGCGCGATCATCCAGACCGTCTCCGGGCTGGCCGCGTCCACCAGTTCCGAGTCCATCGGCAACCGGTTCGACGACCTCCGCATCGGCCTGTTGCCCCGCGAGCTGTTCCGCGAGGGCGGCCCCGGGTTCGGAGGGCTGGGGAACGACTTCTTCCCGCCCCACGCGGCGGTGGCCGGCCGGCCCACCTGGGCCCTGGTGGGTGACGAGTCGGTGGGGCTGTACATCGTGGTGGAGAACACCACCCGGCCGTTGACTCAGGAGCAGATCCCGCTGCGGATCCTGGCCCACTTCGCCGACACGGTGGCGCCGGTCCCTCCCTTCGTGGGCGCGGCGCTGCGCAACGCGGCCGGCCGGCAGATCCTGATGTTCTCCTTCAGCGACGCGCTCACCGCGGTGGACGTCACCGAGCTGGCCGACGACCCGAACGCCGGCGGCTTCGACGAGCAGGCGTTCTACGCCTCCCCGGCGCTGGAGGTCCGGGTGGTGCCGCTGCCGCGCACGCCGATCACCGCCATCGTCCCCCTCCCGCCCGACCCGGACGCGGGGACGCCGCTGTTCGCGGAGGCGTTCGTCGCCCAGGGAGGCCGGGTGTTCCACGTCACCGCGGCCAACCACACGCTCTGGCGGGCGGAGGAGATCGACCTGGGCGGCGCGGAGGTGCTGACGGTGACGGCGGACGGCCGCCGCGGGCGGGCGGGCACCCGGGACGGCCGGCTGTTCGCGGTGCCCAGCCGGGTGCCGCTGGCCGGACCGCTCGCCGGGGCGCCGGTGGAGGACTACGCGCAGGCGGGGGCGACCACCTTCGCGGTGGCCCAGGGCGGGCTGTACCGGCTGGTGTCGGACGGCGTGTCCCCGCAGGGGACCTGGGAGCAGATCCCGGTGTCACCCCTGCCCGCGGACGGGCGGGGCTTCACCGGCGCCAGGATGTACTCGCTGGCCGATCAGTTGCTCCTCTTCCTCCACGGCGGCTGGGGGTACAAGATCGGCGGCGGGCGCTAGACCCGGGGCGGCCCTGGGCGCAAAGTCCGCCTCCAGAGGGGAGCGACCGCATGCCGCACCTGCCCATCGACTCACGCGTGCACCAGGCCTTGCTGGCCGGCATCCTGCGCGACGGGCACTCGCCCTCCAGCGAGGACATGGCCGC
>Ga0209382_10005144_pt1 | contig 17091 bp, 14 predicted proteins | sample SoiMetdeltSBSDD5_FD_187599 | JGI IMG/M metagenome (GOLD analysis project Ga0209382, IMG submission 187599) | Bulk soil microbial communities from a Populus tree surrounding site in Tennessee, USA - Soil MetaG P. deltoides SBSDD5 (SPAdes) (version 2) | ecosystem: Environmental > Terrestrial >...
AGTTAAATCCAAATTTTTTTCCAACAGATTTTAACATGGATGATCTAAAAGTCGCAAATTTTCCTTGCCAAGGTTTAATTGCTCCTTCTAAAATACTTTTATTTTTATCTGGAATTATGAGAGCGGGATCAAACTCTATTTTGATTCCTAGACCATTACATTCCGCACATGCACCAAAGGGCGAGTTAAACGAAAAAGATCTGGGTTCAATATTTCCTATACTTATTTTACAGAGTGGACAAGCATTATGTCTAGAAAAGAAAAACTCTTTTTCGTCGATGAGAGTAAGAACTATTCCATTAGCTAAATTTGCTGCATTTTGTATTGACTCGAAAATTCTACTTTTTTCATTTAAGGACGGTTTTAGTCTGTCTATTATAACATCTATATTATGTTTCCTTTGTTTATGTAGATTAAGATCTTGATATTCTGATTGTCTTTTATTTTTATCATTGGCTTGATCTTCGTTAGATTTATTAAGCAATTCTTCAAGATTAACAAATTGCCCATCAATTCTTAATTTTGAAAATCCTTTTTGATATAATTCTCGCAATAAACTATCAAAAGTACCTTTTTTTCCTTGAATTAATGGAGCAAGAATAATTAAACGTGACTTTTGATTAGAAACTCTTAACACTGATTCTGTAATTGATTCTAATGTTTGACTCTCTATCTTTCTATTACAATTTGGACAATGAGGTTCGCCAATTTTTGCAAACAATAATCTTAGATAATCATAAATCTCAGTTACTGTTCCTACTGTTGATCGTGGATTCTTATTTGTTGTTTTTTGTTGAATTGAAATAGCAGGAGATAATCCTTCAATAGAATCTACTTCAGGTTTTTCCATAAGTTCAAGAAATTGTCGGGCATAAGCTGATAATGATTCCACATATCTTCTTTGACCTTCTGCATAAATAGTATCAAAGGCTAGTGTAGATTTACCAGATCCAGAGAGTCCAGTAAAGACTACAATCTTGTTTTTTGGTATCTCAAGATTTATATTGTTTAAGTTATGTTGTTTCGCTCCTCGAACTATTAACTTATCAATCAGGTCTACCTCACCTCTAATATTCCTATTTCTTCATTTATCTTCTTTAATTTATCGCGTAGTTGTATGGCTTTCTCAAATTCGAGCTGTTCAGCAAATTTATTCATTAGTGCTTCAGTTTCCACCGACAGCTTTCTCAGGTCATTTTTACTCATCGATTTAAAGGTTTCATGCTGACCCTGGGATTTCTTATTAGTAATTATCGGTTTTAATATTGAAATTGGAGTTATTTTATGTAAGGCATTAAATTCTAATTGTTTTTTTCGTCTTCTATTTGTTTCTGCTAAAGCATTTTCCATAGATTTTGTAATTTTATCTCCATACATTATTACCGTTCCATCTATATTTCTAGCAGCTCTCCCGAACGTTTGTATGAGGCTGATATCATTTCTTAAAAAACCTTCTTTATCTGAGTCTAATATCACAACAAGAGAAACCTCTGGAATATCTAATCCCTCTCTTAATAAGTTAATTCCAATCAAAACATCAAATTCACCTAATCTAAGCTGACGAATTAATTCAGTGCGTTCTAACCCTTCAATTTCTGCGTGTAAATACCGTACTCGAATATTTTTTTGTGATAAGAATTCTGCTAAATCTTCAGCCATTCTTTTCGTTAATGTTGTTACTAATGTTCTTTGGTTCTTGCTAACTCTTTTCTGTATTTCAAAAATTAAATCGTCAATTTGATTTTTCGAGGATCTGATTTCTACCATAGGATCAACTAATCCAGTTGGTCTAACTAATTGTTCGACAACTTGTAGACTAGAATTTAATTCATAAGGACCAGGAGTTGCCGATACAAAAATTACATTTTTCAAATATCTTTCAAACTCTTCAAATTTTAATGGACGATTATCAAAGGAACTAGGAAGTCGAAACCCATATGTCACTAACATTTCTTTTCTTGTATGATCTCCATTATACATTCCTCTTAATTGTGGAAGAGTAACATGGGATTCATCTATGACTAATAAGAAATCGTCTCCAAAAAAGTCTAATAAACAGTATGGGGGTTCTCCTTCTTTTCTGCCATCAAAATGACGAGAATAATTTTCTATACCTGAACAATAACCCAGTTCATTTATCATTTCAATATCATATTTGGTTCTTGAAGCCAGTCTCTCCTTTTCCAATTCTCCTTCTAATTTGGGAAGCCATTCTTTTAGTTCCTTTTTTATCATTCTTATTGCGTTTTCTCTAATCCTTTTGTCGGTTATGTAATGCTTAGCTGGAAATATTGTAATCCTATTTACATCCCTAATTTTTTTTAGAGTAATAGAATCATGAATACTTATTTTTTCAATTTCATCATCAAAAAGTGCTATTCTAACAATATCGTTAGAATATCCTGGAATTAAATCTATAATTTCACCCTTTACTCGAAAATTTCCTGAAGAAAGCGAAGAATCGTTTCTTTCGTAGCGTGATTCAATTAGTCTCTTAATTATTTCTTTTCGATTCATAATGTCTCCTTCTGTTATTGTTATGGCATTTTTTTCCCATTCTGCAGGTGACCCTAAAGAGTAAATACAAGATACAGTAGAAATAATTATTGTTGGCTCACCAGACATTAACATTGCTGTTGCCTCTAACCTCATTTTTTCAATGGTTTCATTTACTGCAGTATCCTTTTCAATATATGTATCTGTTTGAGGAATATAACTTTCCGGCTGATAATAATCATAAAAACTAACAAAATATCCTACATTGATAGAGGGAAAAAAATCCTTAAATTCCGAATAAAGTTGAGCTGCTAGTGTTTTATTGTGAGAGATTATAAGAGTATTTTTTTTAATTCTAGAAATCAGATTTGCAATTGTAAAAGTCTTGCCACTACCAGTAACTCCTAGCAACGTTTGAATCGATTTTTTATTTCTCATAATTCCTTCAATTAATTGATCAATTGCGTAGGGTTGATCTCCATTAGGTGAATAAGCCGATTTCAATGGAAATGCAAACATACCTTTTTTATTCAATAATAATAACCTTAAATAGGATAAATAAAAGATGATTTCGTTTTAACTCTTCCACTTGATAGAACAACCAATAGATGGATCAAAATCTTTTACAATTTTTTCATCCATTAAAACTTTTTGAATATTTTCTTTCATTATATCCCTAGTAGGTTTACTCTCTGGATTGTTAGCATCATTTATTTTTCCATGAAAGACAAGCCGTTTTTCCATATCAAATAGATAGGGATCTGGTGTACATACTGCTCCATAAGTTTTTGCTATTTCTTGCGTTTCATCAAGTAAATATGGAAAATTAATCTTGTATTCGTGAGCGAATTTCTTCATATTCTCAAAACCTTCTTCTTCGTATTCTGGATCATTACTATTGATTCCTACAATTCGAAGTTCATCTTCCTTGAAATGAGACTGTAAATCTATAATATCCTTAATACTTGCCTTTACAAAAGGGCAATGATTACACATAAAAATTACCAATAAGGTTTTACTATTAAAATCATTTAAAGAATATAATTTTCCATCAACACCTATTAGATTGAAATCAGGAGCTTTTTGACCTGTTTTCAAATTTTGGGATGATTCAGTTTTTACCATGTTCATTCCATTTTTATACTCTTACATAAATCTTCGGTTTTTTTATGTAATATGCTATTTCAAAATATTGACTGAAAATTCCCTCTGTTTTTAACAAAAAAATGGAGATAAACACCTATTATATTATTGCAAGTTCAGGGCTTGATAAGTGCCTTTTAATGTATATTTAATGATTGATTATTAAAAAGTGGAAACAAATATTAGCAAAAGAGCTTGTTAAAAGCCGATAACTGATAGATTTTTTATCTATCATTCTTAATAACCCATAGACAGAAAATATAACAATAATTGTGCGAAGATACATTTGGGTAGCTCAAATCTGATTTATTAATAAGAAATATTAGTATTTTTCAAATCAATTCTTCTATTCCTGTGCTAAAATCTCAACAGGGCAATTTTTTACTAACTTTTTAAAGTTTATTGCATCCTGTCGACTACCAACTATTGATCCATAATGCATAGGTATTGTTAATTTGGAAGGTTTTAAGAGGTTATTAACAGCATCGGCTGCCTCTTCTGCTGTCATCACATAGACTCCTGAAACCGGAACTAAAGCAATATCTGATTTAAACTCACTCATTTCAGGAATCTTATCAGTGTCACCTGAGTGATATATTCGAAGATCTTTATCGAAGGTGATAATAAATCCAACTTTTCTGTCATCTTTAGGATGAAAATTTTTATTGATATTATAGGCAGGCACAATTTCAATACTAACTCCTCTTTCATCAATTGTCTGTCCAGGTTCTACACCTTTTACATTTTTAAAACCCTCTTGGTTTAATTTTTCTAGACACTCAGAAGCTGCAATAATCTTTGTGTTCTCATTTATTATATGTCTTAAATCTTCAACACTCAGATGATCAAAATGATTATGGGAAATCAATACTATTTCCGCATCGTTTTTTTTATGGTGCACTTCAGCTATTTTATAAGGATCAATGTATATCACTTTATTATCTTTGGTAATTAAACAAAAACCATCATGGCCCAACCATTGAAGTTTTATATTATTTATTTCCATAAAGGTTTTAGTTTGTATAGGAATTTAAAGTTGTTTATTTAATTAAGGATTCATAATTAGCAATTTATTATTTCGTAAAGAAAAAACTAATACCTTTGATGATACCAACCTTTGTATGAGATTTTTATCCATAGTAGCAACGGCACATTTATGATTAATTGCATAATCTAGAATACTATCATCAGTATAGCTTAATTTTTTTGTAGTAATAATTTCAAATTTTTTTGTAATTTCAAGTAAAGTTTTTGCACTTATAGAGCTTTTATATGATGGATTTTTTACTAAAGTTTTGAGTTCTTCTATTACTAAATCTGGAATTAGAAAATTAATTTTTCCATACTGATTGACAATATTATCCAATAGCTTCACAGGTTTTGTGACTAGAACCATCAAGAAACTAGTATCGCAAAGTAAATTCATTATTCATTAAAATTGATTTAGAAGTTTATTACTATAATTTGAAGCGATTAGAGAAACGTTGAAAGCATAAAAAAGGGGAATTTAATTGAAAAATTTATCTTTCGTATCCTATTCTGTCTGCTAATTTTACAACTTCTCTACCTTTATTTGTTAAAGCGTTATAGATCCTTGGCTTCCCTCGTCCCCTGGATTTTTCTTTTTTTACCTTACGTTCGATCAAACCTAAATTTGTGGCTCTTTTCATTAAAGATTGTCCATATCCCCAACTTCCCATAGTTATAAGCAATTCACGCGTGTGTAGTTCTTTATTCTTTTTTAATACCCTCAATAATGGAATGAGAGGACGTTCATTTATCAGAATTTTAAGTATATTTAATTCTACGGTTAAAGGTACAGATTTTGTTTCTTTTATTTCCTTACTTGGTTTAATTTCTTTTGGTTCCTTTGGAGTTTCTTTTTTTGTTTTAGAGTTTCTTTTTACTGACATTTTACTACCTATGTGACGTTACAAAATACAAATATTTAATCATTTTGTTTCCTATACATTTTTCTACGACTAAAATGCATATAAAGGTATAAGTTATTTATTTTATAATCTAATCCATATATTTTAAATAATTTGTTCACTATTTGAATCTTTTATTACGAGAAAATGTTATTGAATAATCTTCTTTATACATACCATTCATATTCTTCTAAAGATCCGCCTCCAATCCATCTTTTTTATACATCTTTCTTGGTTATACGAGTAAACATGATGTAATTTTATTTACGAAATCTCTAGATAATCTAACTTAATGGTCATAATGAAATCTGTAATTTGATTTATAGTAAAAATTATGACAAATCATCTGAGCATCTTTCAGTAATCTAATCATAATTCATTGACGTTGTTAGATGATATAATATTATAAAGAAAATTAGGACATTTATTTTATTATCTTTACATTGAATTAAATAGTTAATTACAAAGTAATCGTAATTGTTTGTGGCAAATTGTTAGAATCTATATGATGAAAAGAAGATATAAAATAATAATGGATTATGTAAATCAAACCTTTGTAATATTTATTTCTAAGTGACTGCTAAAACTAATGTTTAATTAGAATTATATTCTAATTTAGAGAATGTAAGAAATATCTTCACCAAAAATGACCTTTATCGGAACAAGTTAGTTCTGATCCACAATTATTACACCTAAGATGGCAAGTTTGAATCGCAATCATTTTCTTTTCACAAATAGGACATAGGGGAAATTGTTTTTCTGGTTCATTGTTCATTCTAAGAAAGATCTAATTCGACATACAATTTTAACTTTATTGCAAAAGATTAATTAATAATATAACTTTTAGATTGTTTATTGGTTAATTTTAAAATCGTTATATCTGATAAAACCGGTAAAAGTTTATCACATGAGCTTAAGGATAAAGATGCTCAACCATTTTTAGGTTCAAAAATTGGAGATTCTTTTGATTCATCTCTTGTCGGACTAGCAGGAGGAAAATTACAAATAACTGGAGGTAGTGATAAGTCGGGTACTCCTATGCGATCTGACCTTCATGGTGGTGTAAAAAAATACGTTTTGTTGCATACGGGTGTGGGTATGCGTGACTCTACTCAAGGAAAGAGAATTAGAAAATTAATGAGGGGAAATATGGTTACAGAGGAAATTTATCAATTAAATTGTATTTTAGATGGAGTTGACATTGTTACATCTAAACCCGAAAATAATGACTCTCCTAATGCTGAATCTACAAAGTAAATAAATATTCTTCTAAAATATTTATCAATTACCTTAATATCCCTCCATAAATCTTAATTCGCTATTGCATTGGAAAGATACTCTTCCTGATTGGTATGTTCGTGAATATGGTTACCAACCTAATGTAAATATTGGTACAGCAGGACATGTAGATCATGGAAAAACTACGTTAATTGAAGCTATAACTGGAATTTGGACTAGTGCGCATAGCGAAGAGCTTAGGAGGGGTATAACTATAAAAGTCGGATACGCTGACGCTGCTTTTTATAAATGTAAATCCTGTTCATCACCTGAATGTTATTCAACCACACCACAATGTAATAGCTGTGGACAAGATAGTGAACTTTTGCGAATAGCCAGTTTTGTTGATTCTCCAGGTCATGAAAGTTTAATGGCCAATATGTTATCAGGTGCTGCCCTTATGGATGGTGCAATTCTTGTTGTAGCAGCCAATGAATCAGTACCTCGTCCTCAAACTACAGAACATATGCTAGCTTTAGACGTACTTGGGATTAAACAAATTGTAATTGTCCAAAATAAGGTAGATCTTACAGAAAAGGCAGAAGCATTGAAAAATTATGATCAAATAAAAGATTTTGTTGATAAAAGTGTAGCAAAAAATGCCCCTATCATCCCTGTTTCTGCTCAACACAATTTAAATATTGACACATTAATTGAAGCTCTAGAGAAAAATATCCTTACTCCCCAAAGAAATAGGCAAACATTTCCTATAATGCATGTTTTACGTTCCTTTGATATTAACAAGCCAGGAATGCCGGTTGCTTCAATTCATGGTGGAGCAATTGGTGGTGCTTTAATTCAAGGTGAATTTAACGTAGATGATGAGATCGAAATGCGACCTGGAATCATTAATAGCAAAGGGAAATATTCTCCTATTTACTCTAAAATTTCGAGTTTAGGAACAGGGGCTGGATTAGTTAGTAATGTCAAACCAGGAGGATTAGTTTCTATTGGCACTATTTTAGATCCATCTTTAGTAAAGAGTGATTCACTTATTGGTTCGGTAGTAGGGAAACCTGGAACATTGCCTCAAGACATCTATGACATTTCGATAGATACATATCTTTTCGACACTGCTGTTGGAACACAAGAACCAGTCAAAGTCGATCCTATTAAAAAGAATGAACATCTTCGAATAAATATTGGGACTTTAGCTACTACTGCTTTAGTTACAAATACAAAAGAAAATAAAATCGAAATTAATCTAAAAAAACCAGTTTGTATTATACAAAGTAGCAGAGTTGCTTTAAGCAGAAAGATTGGAGAAAGATGGCGTCTAATAGGCTCAGGAATCACGGAATAATTTTTCGTCTGACAGATTATTTCTTAATAAAGCTAGAAAGAATAAGGATTTTTATCCCACGTATTATGAAATTCCATACCCATATTAAGTGCCTTTTCTTTCATTATCTCAATATAATCGTCATATGGAATTTTTGTTAAACAATAAGAACAATTAACTTCAGTCATTTCATCGTTAACCTCTGCCATTTTGTCACATTTAGGACACTTAGCGTCAAGCATATTATAAAAAGCGATTTAATTTCATAAAAATGTTTTTAAAGCTTTTTCCTAAACTGGTATCAAATTAAATATCAAGCTGGTACACCTCATAAAGCTTAGGCCGTTAGATTACACCTGCTTCTCTAAGTTTCTTTGGTAAATATTGTTCAGCCAAGTACTTGAATCCATGCTTAAAAAATGCATCTAATTCACACTTTTCTTTTTTTTTCAGAAATAGATTTAATTCTTTTTGCCATTGTTTTCCTTGCAACCATGGTTTTTTCTTCATATCATTTGCTCTATTGATATCTTCAGCAGTAACCGATAACCTGGCGACCTCCGGAATATTATAATCGTAAATGTCTGAAAACATCATTCCTAGTACTTTTGCATTCGGTGCTACTAATCTGTCGCTATCATAGCTTAAAGATTCACTTCCAATTTTATAACGTAGTGCTATACCTAGGCCCCAAGGGTCTGCATCTGCAAATATTACCACTGGTTTTTTCCATTTCTCATTCAATGTCTTTACCATCATTCTGGTAGCTCTATCAGGTTCTCCTGAACCAGTCATAAGTATAGCATTATATTTTTGTATGAACCCAGATTTTCTTATATTATTTAATACGGTATCTTTTTCTACCACCATAACAAGGTCCGCTTTAACATCTACTATTTCGACATCAGAAATATTGGTCGGAATTAATTGTGAGGTTGCTCGACTTCCAAGATTACAATCTATAATATCTCCCCCAACACTTAAGGTAATTGGACCTGAAATCATACCCTTAGGTTTAGAGGTTACTGAAAATTCCTCTCTAGGAATTCCAGTAATTAATTCTACTGCTTTTATAGCGTCATCAGAATCCTCTTGACTTCTCCAAAACTTTTCTTTATTTTTTTCATCTCCTACCGTACTTAATGTTGCATAATACATACCTCTAATAGTACTTTCCATTTCTTCATCAACTAACTTTCGAATTGCATTAGCCATAACTAAATATTGAGAAAATGTTGGAATTTTTTTTGTAGAATTAGGACTTACTATAACCTTTTTTTCTCCTAGTGTCAACATCTTCTTTTTTTCTGACCAAAAAGTATTATCATATCCTATTTTAGAAATTTCTAAAAAAGGCATTTTTTTTTCAATCAAGACATCATTAGATATTTCTTTCATTATATTCTGAATTTTTCTGATAATTTCTTTGTGCCTTTTATTTTTAGTGGACAATAACTTATCTCCTATTAAAGTCGTCAAGGGTTAATTTTTCTACCTTTTTTCTTGGATAAACATTCTTTTTAGATAAATTCTTAAGACCTTCTTTTTGATTGATCGAAGTATTTTTCTTTTCTGAATTATTATATTTTTCTTTTATTATTATAATTTTTTTTTGTTTACTATTTACGTCATCAGTGTTCTTGACAGTTATCTCTGTAGGGGTTATCTCTTTTTTTACATGTTTTTCAGCTATTTCAACAAATCGTTCTGAAAGCTTAATACGATCAACCTTTATTGAATCAGAGACAGCATCGACAATTAATGGAATATAATATTTGTACAATCTTAGTCTATTTTCAGCGTCTTTGATTTTTAAATCGCGACGTATCTGTGCACTGACTTTTCTATACAGGTCTGATAAACAGAATTTCATATATTTTTTCATTTCACCTTCAGATGCAATACTTTCCTTTCCTGCACTTTTATAAGGTATTTTTGTTGAACATATATGGAAAAATATATGGAGAGGAAGAAGTTCGACCGCTCTGTCTGATTTACTGTTCTGATCATTTGCAAATTGCTCTTTTGCCTCTTTTCTAGTAATACCCATTTTATTGATGCCAACTTCACTGACTACTTCTCTAGCGACATCAGAGCCTTCATCATACAGTAAGGGAATCTTATTTGCAAATCTGTATAGTTTGAAGAAATTTATATCCCCACCATAGGCAATTCCACATTCAATAATAGTTGGCCTATTATTAATTACAATAGAGCGTGAGGAATAAGATGTAAGGGCTGGTTTTAATACTCTAACATTTTGATTATTTCCCCCTTCTGCTGGATTTAGAGATTTAAGATGATCTCGGTTGTGAACAATTACGTATTCTGACATCATCCCTGTTGTTAATATTTTTTCACCAATTGGACTTAAATGGTCAATATGAGGTGACTGAAATTTCATCCGTTTACAAACGTTTACCACTTTGATGAGATCACTTTCTGAAAAAAGATTAGCTAATTTATTATCTATTTCAGAGGCACGTATGATTTCACGTGCCTTTTCAATAGAAAGTTTTTGAAATGAACTAGATAATACAGTTTGAATAGACGCTTTTTGATTTGAAAAGTTTAATATTGCCTTTTTCAACGTTTGTAAATCCATATCAGCAGGATGAGGAAGTACTTCTTTTGCAGGATCAGGCATTATATCCGTTCTTCTTTCAAAGATTATTTTGCCATCGTCATTTTCAAAAATTAAGTTCGAATATGGATTTACAATGCTTGTTTGAGAAATATAATCATAGATCTTATTTTTAGTTATAGGAGATAATCTTGCTCTTAAAGTAGCAACAATTTTAAAACCATGTTTGTCTTTGATAATATTTTCAAGCTTTGGGACAATTTTTTTGTTTAAAATTATGGGTTTATTTGTTGTAATATCTGTTCGCAATTCATAATAATATTCTGAATCTTCATCAATAGATTTTGACCATACTTTTATAGGTTTGTCTGTATCCTTTGTAGAAAATGCCGCAATCATTTTAAGGCCTACTCCAAATAACCCTCTTTGTTGTTTTTCAACATATTTACCAGAAGTTAAAAAAGAACAGACAGCCACTGGGACCTTTTCTGAGTTGATCCCAATCCCATTGTCTTGACAAGAGATCGTCCAAAGGTCATTGCCTTCATCAGTTTGTTTTATGGATACAGAAATATTAGGAAGAATATGATGAACCTCACAAGAATCTAGTGAGTTCTCTATCAATTCTCTGATTGCCATGTACAAAATACGTTCCCCCGTAAATCCAGCTAAAGCAGAATTATCTACAAAAAACTCAGATTCAGCTTTTTTATTATATTTGATCTTAGGATTTTTGTGAAGATGATGATGAGTATTATTATCTGAATCTTTATTTTGATATTTCAGTTCTAATTTCGAATTTATTTTCAACAGGATATGACTTGTATAAAATAACTCAATTTATCTTTTAGCATTAAATAAATTAGCCTTTAACATATATTATATTTGTGATCCATAAGGAGTAGTGGAAAATTTAAGTTCCTTTAAAGATTCAAAATTCACTTCAATTAAAAATCGTTTTCCTTCTTTAGAAATAACTAGAAAATCAGTACCTATTCCTATGATTTCCCCTCCAATAAGTTTTTTATTGTTATTCATTATTGTTATCAATTATATTGCCATATTCTATTATTATAAATTTTTAAATTTGAAGATAATTTATGAAGAAGAAATTATAGTATTATAATCTTTTATCATATTTTGGTCCATAATTCCTTGTACTACAAATTCCCTTCCGTCAGATAATTTAATATCCATTGCTACAGCACTATAAGGGATCTCAAATTTTTCTATTATATTCTCATCCTTAGTCTCATAAATCTTTTCGATATTTTTATTATCTATCTTAAATCCAATTACTTGAACTATTTTTCGATGTCCAGAACCACCACCTCTTCCTCCTGCTGATCCTTTTGATTCCTCCACTAACAAAATAAAAACCTGGTTATAGGAGGAAAGATCAGTTAAATCTAATTCATCGTATATTACTAATAGTTTCCTTTGACTACTCAGGATAATTGATTCTAATTCATCCATATTTATTCTAAGAATAAAAGTAAAGACAAAGGAATTTCCTATTTAGTGTCTCTTCTCTGCTCTATGATAACTTTTTCAATCTTTGCTTTTTCGAAATCGATTGGTTGATCCGAAGATTGATTCGTTGCAAGGTCTTCTATTTTATCTACTGTTTCCATTCCATCGATGACTCTTCCAAAAACAGTATATTGATTGTCCAAGAATTTTGCATCTTTAGTAACTATAAAGAATTGTGAACCTGCACTATTAGGATCTCCTGTTCTTGCCATAGATATTATTCCCCTTTCATGTGGAATATCATTGAATTCAGCATCAATAGTGTAACCAGGCCCTCCAGTTCCCCATTTATCTTTTTGGGTGCTGTTTTTAGTTGTTGGATCTCCGCCTTGTATAACAAAATCTTTTACTATTCGGTGGAAAATTGTTCCATCATAAAAACCTGTTTTTGAAAGATTAAGAAAACTGTTAACATGCTTTGGAGCAGCCCCTGGAAATAATTCTAGGGTAATGTTTCCTAATGATGTTTTTAAAATTGCAATATTATCAGAAGGGGTCATATTAGCCTTAATCATATTTTGAGGTGTTTCTTCTGCTGTATTTGATTCTTTGTCTTTTGTTGTTGCATTATCTTGTATATTCGATTGTTGAGAAACTGGATGTGGTTTATAATTTTTGTTAACTTGATAAAGAAAAACACCAAAAACTATGTCTTCATTGTCATTTTCAAAACTTGGAGACGAATAAACCAGTTTATACGGTTGGTCACTTGTTCCATTTATGGGATATTTTATATCCTTAAGATTCAGAGCAATTGTTCCACTTGAATATTCAGGTTGGATATTAGTCAACATTCCGTTACCAAATGATGCGTATGATATAGGAGTAAAAGGAATGAGTTTTCCAAGTAAAGTGTTATTCCAAAAATTTGTGTTTGGAGTAAATCCATCATCTTCAACAAAATCTCTTTCCTTGAAACCACCAATCTTCATAAACCATTGCTTTTTACTTTCATCTCCGCCACTTCCTAAAGTATAGAACGAGTTCCCATTGGGACCATTATGCCTATCTGCTACGATATAGACTAATATATAATCCGCCTTTAAATCTTGAGCAATCTGAGTTGCTGTTTCCGGTTCACTCATTAACATTTTAGCAATAGTTTGTATTCTCGTTTGATTTATTGTTGCATTATCAGCTAAAGTGGTTTTATTTCCTAATGTCGTTATCCAATACCCATAATCCCACCATGATGCTATTACTGAGTCCTTGGGGGTATTGTTTGCTATCCAATCTACTGCATCGACCCAATCCTCCACTTGCATCCTGAAACCTGTTGCGCCATTTACTATAGATGGAGGAATATCCGCAGAACTTATCCAATTAAAATTCTTAGGATATATCAATCCATTATAATCAATCAAAGGAATAGAAACTAAAAAGATAATCATAGCCACAAAGGAAAATTTGACTAGAGGTTTAACTTCTGGTAAAATCTTACCTTCTTTAATATTTTTTCTAAATTCCCTTTCCTTTATCTTGTACTGATTCTCAATCCTACTCTGCAGTATGCTCCGCGTTAATTCATAAAGCCCAATGGATGCGAGTATTACAATTGCTATAGATGAATATACCATTAGTCTTGCAAATGTTGCGCTAACATACAGACCCGTTAGCCCGATAATTAAAGCAAAAATGGTCATATCTGTTCTCTTAGAAAATGAAACCCAAACCCCAAATCCTGCAAATATCAACAATATTGAATAATCTGTAAAATAGTCAATTACCGTTGGAGTCGAATGCTCCGCTACTGATTCGACTAAAGGATTATGAGAAGACAAAAAAGGATTTATCGCAACAAGATATCGGAAGGATGAGGGTTGGTAAGCCCCTATGAGAAATATACTAACAGTAAGTAAAACGAATATGCCAAGTGCTGCGATAAGGTTTCTATTAGCTTTTGTAGGAGAACTTTTAGTTCTTATAATCGTACCTACGATTGCAAATACCATTCCAACTAGAAGAGCTATGCCAGGGAGTCCAATTACAAAGGAGATGCCAGGGCGAGGAAACGCACCTGCTGTTATTAAAGTAATTAATGTGAAGGTTATAATTCCATAAAGAAATATTGAATCTTTTCTAAGAAAAGGTAACAAAAAAAAGAAAATTCCCAAGGGAATACTAAAATATTGAATTCCACCCCATGACGAATTGGCCAATCCCAGAATGAGCCCTCCGCCTGCTGCTGTTAAAATCGTTCGTTTTATATTTTTGCTTTTTATAGAAGAGAGAAATAGGTATACAGACAAAAGTGCCAAGAAAAGTCCTAATGGCTCAGACTTAAACCATCCCAAATTGCCTCTTTGAATAATTGCAGGCATAAAAGCAAACAAAAGACTTGCGAACATCCCTGCAGTAGTACCACTCAAATTTCGTACAAGAGCAAAGATAACTATGGTAGTAAGCGATCCGATTACTACTGGGAACATTATCACAAAATCCATAAGTGAAGTGCCAAAACCAAAAATTTTATACATGGTTGCTGCTATAAGATGAAGAGCAACTTGTGAAGTTGTGGGTACAAATCTACCTTCAGGATACCAAGACTGGTAATCATGCCAATTTAAATAAGCTGTAAACCCATTATCAATAATATACTTAGTAGCTCTATAATCAAAATACGGATCAAATTCATTTAAAGCAAATCCATATTTTATTGGGTAAGATCTTATAATAAAGGCAGTAGAAAAGGCTATTATGAGAACCAAAATCACAAGAAGATGCTTAGTCTGAAATTGAAAGGAGTTTATTCTAAATAATGCTTTATTGCCCGATAACAATGTAATAAACTACTGTTTTTCACTTCCTTTTTAAGGTAATGGCTATTACTTACATCACTCAAAGTCGATATTCGCAAAATTCAAATTGCATTAGATAAAAGGTGATAGTCATCGACAGCCATCTATGCATATGCCTCAAACTATGCAGATTTGATCAACGAGAGGAAGGACTGTTGAGAGATGAATAAAGAAAAGGTAATAATGTTGTAATTTCCCCATGTATGGTAACTTGCCTTGCATCTGCTCTTAACTTATTCCATGAAATAGCTTCTTTTACTTCTGCCCCACTCAGACTTCCATCCCACTCATTAGCCGTAGTAATATAAACAGCGTAATCGAGTCCATCTCTAAACTGATTCCACCATAGAGTATGATGTTTGGATATTCCGCCTCCTAACATTAAAGCACCAGTTTTTTTTGCTTCAAATATAATATCAGAAAGTTTAGTTTGATCTTTTAAAATATCGAGATACATGTCTTTGTGATTCTGATAAAAAAGCCATATTTGACTCCCTACAGCTCCATCCACTATACCGGGGACGATAACAGGAATTTTGTTTTTGTGAGCCCAATACAAAAAAGAGGTTTCTCCTAATTTGCTTCCTATATAATCAATGAATTCGTAACAAGCAAATTGTTTATTCTCTTTGTAGAATTCATTAAGATATTCTTGTATTTTAGTTTCTATTAAAGGACCATAATTTTCTACAGGGATAAATATATTCCCTAATCTGTGAATATTCTTTTTTTTAAGATGATAGTCATCGATATTAAAATCACCAGGATAATAGTTAGCAAAAGATCTAGCTATATCATGATCTAAAGAGCCACATGTTGTTATTATACAATTAAACATATTCCTTTTTACCATATCTTTAATTATTCCTCGTATTGCTGTAGAGATTATTGCTCCCACAAAAGATAAAAATTTAGTACAATTAGGTTCTTCTATCATTTTTTGTAATATGGTAATTCCGTCACTCAAGTTTACAGATTCAAATCCTCCTGATTCTGACATTTGATGTAAAACTTCTTTTAAATTACAGTTTTGAATATTATAATCCTTAATTTCATACTTAGTTTTTTTTTTATTTTTATGACCAGTCATAGAAAAGTAATAAAATAGTATCAATATAAGAATATATTTACTTGTAATTATCTTCATATTCGCATTTTATAATAGTCAGATAATTATATCATTATCTGTGGATAATAAACACACTTTCACTGGAAAAAAAATTGATCCTCCAAATATATTCCCAAACATGTCTATTTCCGAACTTATTTCCTTCTATGGCTCTACGGGATTTAACGCTAGGCGATTATCAGAAGCCGCAAACATGTTCAAAAAAATGATCGAAACTGGTGCTACTACTTGTTTAACTATTTCCGGAGCAATGACTCCTATAGGACTAGGAAAGTCTATTTCAACTTTGATTGAAAACGGTTTTATTGATTGGATTATTACTACTGGAGCGAATGCCTATCATGATCTTCATTTCGCCTATGGTCTGCCTGTTAGGCAAGGTCATTTTGACGTCGATGATGATGTATTGTATTCTCAACAAATCGTTAGAATTTACGATGTTTATATTAAAGAGGTAGAAACACTACAACGCCAAGACGATCTCATACAAGACACAATAAGAAATATGGGCAAAAGAAAAGTAGATTCTATAAAAGATTTTTCAACCTCTGATCTTTCTTACAGACTAGGAGAGAATGCTTGTTATCATTCCTCTTTTCCTGACAAATCTTTCATGGTTTCTGCTTTTAAAAATGAAGTGCCTGTTTATATTCCATCTCTAACAGATTCATCAATTGGAATGAATATGATACCACTTCTCTACGAGTCAGCTTTACCTCCTATTAATTTATTATCGGATATTTCTGAGTCAGCTGCAATATTATGGAAAAGCAAAATTTCGGGAGGGATAGAATTAGGTGGAGGAGTCCCCAAAAACTTTTTCCAACAAACCGGTCCGACCTTATATCAAATCTTGAAAATAAAAGAAGGAGGTCATGACTATGTAATTCAATTGACTGATGCCAGACCTGATACAG
>Ga0209382_10005146_pt1 | contig 17087 bp, 12 predicted proteins | sample SoiMetdeltSBSDD5_FD_187599 | JGI IMG/M metagenome (GOLD analysis project Ga0209382, IMG submission 187599) | Bulk soil microbial communities from a Populus tree surrounding site in Tennessee, USA - Soil MetaG P. deltoides SBSDD5 (SPAdes) (version 2) | ecosystem: Environmental > Terrestrial >...
TCGAGAATATGCACCAGCCGCGGGTCCGCGCCGTCGAGATGGCATGATCCAGCTTCCGCGCCTGTATGCAATCGCGGATGCATCATTCGGAAATCCAGTTCACCTCGCGCGCTCCCTCTTTGAAGGCGGCGCTCGTCTCGTGCAGGTTCGAAATAAGGTTGCCGGCGCTGGAGAACTGTTCGGCCAGGTGAAGCAAGTCTTGAGTTTCGCACCGCCCGACGCCACTGTTCTTGTTAACGATCGCGTCGACGTCGCTCTGTTGAGCGGCGCCCACGGTGTCCACCTCGGCCAGGATGACCTCCCAGCCGTCTACGCCCGACGAATTTTGGGGACGCACACCCAAATTGGCTTTTCGACACATACGCTGGATCAGGCGCTGAAAGCCGATCTGCTGGCAATTGACTACATTGCGGTCGGCCCGATTTTCCCAACCCAAACGAAGACCGATGCCTCCGCAGTCGTTGGGCTGGAGCGGCTCCAGCAAATCTGCGGGCGCATTCAAAAGCCGGTGGTCGCGATCGGCGGAATAACTTTCGATCGCGTTCCAGACGTTTTAGCGGCCGGCGCTCGGAGCGTGGCCGTGATCAGCGCATTATTGAAGACGGATGATATTGCGGCAGAAACTCGACGTTGGATCGATTATGCCGGTTCAGTTTAAATGCTTGATTGGCTTGAACGGTCTCGCACAGAATCAGGGGTTGTTTGCCAGTCTTGCCGGATCTAAGGGGCTTTAAAGATATGTTGAATCTAAAAGGCATCATTCCACCGATGGTCACGCCGTTCGACGCGAGCGGGGCAGTCGGCTATGACAGTTTCGAACGCAACTTCGACAAGTACTTCGAAGCAGGAATTCAAGGCTATCTCGTGCTCGGGTCCAATGGAGAATCGGTTTATCTGGAGCACTCTGAGAAGCTGAAGCTCATTGAGGCCGCGCGGCGTCGCGTCCCATCCTCGATGATGCTGTTGGCCGGGACAGGGGTGGAATCGACTGAAGCGACCATCCAACTCACCCGTGAAGCCGCCGACCGTGGCGTTGACGGCGTGCTGGTCAAGAACCCCTTCTATTACAAGAGCCAGATGACGTTCGATGCCTACGTCGCGCATTACACTGCTGTCGCCGATGCATCACCCGTTCCTGTGATCCTTTATAACGTGCCGGTCTTCACTGGAATATCCATGGAAGCACGGCTGGTGATCGAACTATCGCGGCATCCCAACATAGTTGGTTTGAAGGAAAGTTCCGGAGACGTCCGGTTAATTTCGGAGGTTGTGTGGAACACGCCGAAGGAAAAATTTGGCGTTCTGGCCGGCGCTGCTCCGGTTCTGTTTCCCAACATGATGGCGGGGGCTCGCGGTGGCATCGTCGCTCTTGCGTGCGCAGCGCCGAAAGCGGTGAACACGTTGTACCAGGCCTGGAGCTCGGGCGATTACCGTAAGGCTGGCGAGGTTCAACGAATCATCGCGCCGGCGGCCGCCGCGGTGACGGCTAAATATGGCATTCCGGGACTGAAGGGCGGCATGAGCATCGAAGGCTTCGATTCCGGAGTACCCCGAAAACCGCTATTGCCGTTGAAGCAAGCGCAGCATGAAGATCTGCAACAGATCTTTCGAAGGATGAACAGCGAGTTGGCCGAACTTTCATGACGCAGATTTCCTTCGGAAGTCTGCCGGGCACATCGGCGTTCTTCCTCGATTACCTATACAACTGGACCAAGGTTCAGCGCTTTTACGATCGTCCGTACACTCTTGAATCGATTCTGGAATTCGGGCGAAGTCGCTTGGCAGAGGGCCTGCCGCATCGAGAGCGTTTGTGCCGGGCGTTGGCGGAACAGCAACGCTCCTGGGGAGGAAGTACCGCGTCTGTTGAGAAGCTGGCCGCGGGAGCCGTGGCTGTCGTCGCCGGCCAGCAGCCAGCCTTGTTCACCGGACCAAACTACACCATCCTTAAAGCGATCACGGCAATTAAACTCGCTCGCGTGTTGAACGATGCCGGACTTCCGACGGTGCCCGTTTTCTGGATCGCCGGCGAGGATCACGATTACGAAGAGATCCAATCGACAACCGTACTGAACAAGGAATCGAATCTTCAGAAGTTTGGAGTAGACCTCTCCAACGACGAATCGTCCCCCGTAGGATGGTTACGCTTCCAAGACAACGTGAAAGCGACCGTCGAGGAGTGCCTTTCCGCGTTGCCGCAGTCGGAATTTTTGCCGGATTTACGTTCCCAACTGGAAACCTCGTACCAGCCTGAAGTTTCGCCGGTTGATGCGTTCGCCCGCATGATGATGCGTCTTTTCGGAGATTCCGGTCTGATTTTGGCCAATCCACTTCATCCCGAATTGAAGGCCATCGGCGAGCCCACGCTGCGAGCTGTTGTCGAACACAACTCGGAGCTCAGACACGCTGTAATAACACGCAGCCGCGCGATCGCCGAAGCCGGCTATCACGAGCAGGTGAAAGTAGACGAAGGCTTTACCGGACTGTTTGCGTTGCGCGGCAAATCGCGGCAGGTGTTGAGACCGCAGGATCTATCGGCGTCCGCCACGCTCAGCGCCAACGTTCTGGTCCGGCCGGTATTGCAGGACACAATCTTTCCGAACGTTGCGCTTATCGGCGGACCCGCCGAAATCGCTTACTTGGCACAAGCGGCAGCCGTCTACCGCTTTCTGGGACGGCCCGCGACACCAGCGTTTCCGCGCATTAGCGCGACGGTGTTGGAGGCACGCGTCAGCCGCGCTTTAAGAAAGTACGGTTTGCAGTTTGAGGACGCCTTTCATGGAAAGGAATTCATGAAACGAAAGGCGGTCGAAAGCGTTCGTGGCGTGGACATCTTCGCCAAGGTAAAACGTAACGTTGCGGAAAACATCGAATCGCTGCGCGGCGTGATGAACTCGGTGGACCCAACTTTGATCGGGGCGCTCGAAACAGCGCGGCAGAAAATGATGTATCAGGTCGAGACCCTCGAAACGAAGTTTGTAAACGCTGAAGCCAAGCGCAACGATCTCATCGAGAAACAGCTGGATCTGATCGCACACAGTGTTTTTCCTGAGAAAAAACTCCAGGAACGTGTTTTCAATGTGACCTCATTCATCGCTCGGTATGGCAGTGGATTTCTTAAGCGTTTGGAGGACTCGCTGACCCTGGAGTCAACCCGCCATCAGGTCGTGGAGCTATGAAAATCGGAATCACCTGCTATCCAACATACGGCGGTAGCGGCGTCGTAGCCACGGAACTCGGCAAGGAACTCGCCGCCCGCGGCCATGAGGTTCACTTCATCAGTTATGCATTGCCGATTCGCCTCACGACGAATGAGCACATTTTCTTTCATGAAGTGGAAGTTCTCACATATCCGCTGTTCGAGTATCCGCCATACGATTTGGTGCTGGCGACCAAGATGGCAGAAGTCATGACCCGGTACGATCTTGACCTTCTCCACGTGCACTACGCCATCCCCCACTCCATCAGCGCTTATCTGGCGAAGATGATGCTGAAGGATCGCTTTGTACCATTCGTGACGACACTTCACGGAACCGATATCACTCTGGTCGGCAATGATCGATCGTATCTTCCGATCACACGCTTCGGTATTGAACAAAGCGATGCCGTGACGGCAGTTTCAAACTACCTCCGCCAGCGAACGATCGACGAGTTTCAGATCACGCGACCCATGCACGTCATCCCGAACTTCGTCGATTGCGATGTCTATGACCGCGCGACGGATCTGCAGCTGAGAGATCGTTTCGCCGCCCGAGGTGAGGGAATCCTAATTCACATTTCCAATTTTCGACCGGTCAAGCGGGTGGAAAATGTGGTCGAAATTTTCTCCCTCGTCCGTAAAAACCGACGTGCCAAGTTGTTGATGGTAGGCGACGGTCCGGAGCGGCCAAAGGCCGAGTGGCTGGCCAATACCCATGGAATTGCCGAAGACGTCCTATTTATGGGTAAACAGAGTGATATGGCAAAGCTGCTTTCGATATCCGATATTCTACTGTTGCCGAGCGATCTGGAATCTTTCGGACTCGTCGCCCTGGAAGCAATGGCCTGCGAGGTTCCTGTTGTGGCATCCGAGGTCGGTGGTTTACCGGAAGTCGTACGGCATGGAATTGATGGCTATTTGCACACTCCCGGCGACGTCGCCGCAATGTCTGAGTCTTGTCTGCGCATACTTGATAATCCTACACTTCGCGAAGAGATGGGCCGACGGGCGAGAGCCCGCGCCCGTAAGGAATTCTGTGCGAGCAAAATCGTCGTGAAGTATGAAGAGCTGTACCAACAGACGATCCAGGAAGCACACTCCCGGCAGCCGCGCTAAGTCCATCCAAAAGGTCTGCAATCCCGTCCAAATTCATAGGGTGTTCAACTTTCGGTAAGGTTGGCAGGAAGCTTGCACATCCAAAGAGCAGAGCTGAAAGAGGTACAACGTCGATGGTCAAACCCTATGTCTCCGAGGAAGTTCTGCTGGACCCCGAAATGAGGAGCCCTGACGTTCTGGACTTCGAGCGAAGACTCCTTGGCAAAATTGTCGGTCAGGATAGAGCAGTAGCTAAAGTCGTCAACATGTACCAGATCTACTTGGCCGGAATGGCGACTCCGGGTCGACCGATCGCAAACCTGTTGTTCCTGGGCCCAACAGGATCGGGCAAGACCAGAATCGTCGAAGCGTCCGCCGAGATTCTTTTCGGCAGTCCGCGCGCTTTTATCAAAATAGATTGCGCAGAGTTTCAACACAGCCATGAAATTGCAAAGCTGATTGGTTCGCCTCCGGGTTACCTGGGTCACCGCGAGACACCACCGCTGTTGACGCAGGAAGCAATCGATCAGTATCAAACGGATCGGGCTCGCATTAGCTTCATTTTGTTTGACGAGATTGAGAAAGCCAATGACGCGCTCTGGCAACTGCTTCTCGGCATTCTGGACAAAGCCAATTTGACGCTCGGTGATAATCGAAAAGTCGATTTGTCTCGATGCGTGATTTTCATGACGTCGAATTTGGGCGCCTTCGAGATGAGCAAAATGCTCGCGGGTGGTATCGGATTCACGTCTGGAGTGAGGCAGGACGCGGAAAATCTGGATGATATCGATCAGAAAATGTACCGGACCGCCCTGGAAGTTGCGAAACGGAAGTTTTCTCCGGAATTCATGAACCGGCTCGACAAGGTCGTTGTCTTCGGCACATTGACGCAGGAACATTTGCGGCAGGTGTTAGACATCGAGCTCGGCGACGTTCAGAACCGCATTATGGCGTCCCAGTCGGATCGACAGTTCATCTTCAGGTGCACCGCCCGAGCCAAGGAGTTCTTGCTGCGGGAAGGAACGGATCTGAAGTATGGCGCACGCCATTTGAAGCGTGCAATTGAGCGGCATCTCGTTTACCCGATGTCGAACCTGATTGCGACAGGACAGATCGGGCTGGGCGACGTCATCAAGATCGACGTCGGAGAGCTGGAAGATAAATTGATTTTTTCCAAAGAGCGAGCAATCTCTGGTTTTCCGGTCGGTGTTAACAACGTTGCCGAGTTTCCCTCACGCCGGGTATCCCAGGCTGCGGCCAGAGTACCATTTGATGGCGAAGCCGCGATCGAACGCATGAACTAGTAGGTTGTAGGGGCGCTCTATGAGCGCCCCTGCGCGGTCACAGACCGCGCCTACAGCCATTCCAGACTTACTTCACACCCGCAAGTCCCGCCGCTGCGCACTCTTCTGCCACCGTCAGATAGCGTTTGACGCTGTCATTGCCGACTACGTATGGATGTGGATCCGCCGCCTTTCGCTGTGCTATCGCCGGCAGTTTCGTTTTCGATCCATCGAAATTCGTGTGGTTCGCAATCAGCACGTCGGCCTGAGCTTTCGTGACAATGTCACGGAACCGTTGCGCCGATTTGATGTATGTCTCAAACCAGAATCGGTCTGGGCGTTCCGGCGTGATGTAGGAAGCTCGGTTTTGCGTCCAGTTGAACGCTGTTCCGCCCCAGGCGACAGCTACGTGTGGCTTACCGTTATCGGTCACGGGTATGACAGTTGAGATCGTTCCAAGTGTGTGTCCGGGTGTGATGTACATCGTAAGCGTAGTGTTTCCCAGTGTCAGTTTCTGTCCGTCCGTCGCCACCATGTCACGCTTGGGTTTGGGCCAGTTCGCGTTCGTGCGTTCCACCAGATCCCAGTCGGCCGCGGACATGATCACGCGAGCGCCGAAATGATCCTGCAAGTATCTGGCACCGCCGACGTGATCGCTGTGGCCATGGCTGACAATGACGTACTTGATTTTTTTCGGATCCAATCCGAGCTTCGTCAGTCCGTTTGCGATCTCGTCCTCTACGGAGTAGTCGAATATTGCATCAATCACAATGATGCCGTCGGACGTGTTCACTGCCCACGCCGAGTATTCCGTTTGACCCACGAAGAACAGGTTGTCAAAGACCTTTACTGGATCCGCGTGCCACTCCGAGCGTGGCGGCGGGCCCTGCTGCGCTCCCCTTGCGCCTCGTTGTGCGGGAGCCGACGCCGGTGCAGGCGCCGCAGCCGGAGCCGTACACAACCTTTGGAACAGTCCGGTATGCTCCGTGCCGGCTGCAGCCTTGGCCGCAGCGACATGCGAATCCGCGCTCTGTGTCTTCGCCTGGCCAAAGCCGTACACCGCCAGAACGACGCACAGAAACCCAATCCAACTTGCGACACGTATCGTTTTAGGTCTCATCACGCCTCCGTATTGACCGAATTGGCACTTGTAGCTCGCATGGTAATCTCTTTGGAGATCATGGTCCAACCCGATGAACTAAAAAAAACGGAAACACTGTTGTGGTCGTCCGGAACGGGCGTAGATGTGTGGGCAATGTTTTGCGCCGCGCGTACCGGAGATACGGCCGCGTTGAAGACCTTGCTGGCAAAAGAGCCGGCGCTCGTTCAATGTCATTACATTTACCGAACGCCTTTGTATTTTGCGGTCAGAGAGAATCAGCTGGAAGCCGCGCAATTACTGCTGGACAAGGGCGCCGACCCCATTGGTTTAGCAGTTAACGACAGCCTGCTCGAAATTGCAGCAGATCGCGGCTTTGCGCAGATGCAGAAGCTGCTTGAAGATCATCTTGCCTTCGTACTCGGCACCTCTCCCGCCGGCGAGGAAATCGCAGCAGTCATCCGCGCTCGCGATCTGTCGAACCTTCGAAAGCTGCTCGACGACAATCCGCGAGTCCTTCATTCTCGTGATCGAGCCTCAAATCAACCGATTCATTGGGCCACCATGACGCGGAACCTCGAATCAATCGACGAGCTTCTGCTTCGCGGCGCAGATATCAACGCCAAACGCGCAGACGGCGCTCGGTCCATTCAACTGGTCAACGGAGATTACAACTATCGCGGCTGGCGCGACGTTCCCGACACGGTAACGACAACGGCCAGGGAAGTACTCGAACACTTACGCAAGCGCGGTGCTGATGTCGATATTTGCACGGCCGCACATATTGGTGATCTGGATCGCGTCAGGGAACTCCTCGATAACGAACCGTCGCTCGCGAATCGCGTATCGGAGTACGTGACCTACTACGTCGGGTCCGGATCGCCGCTGAGAAATGCAGCCGCCGCCGGCAATATTGCAATCGTCAGCCTGCTGCTGGCTCGTGGCGCGGATCCCAATCTTCGCGAGGAAGGAATAGCACCAAAGGGTCACGCGTTGTACGCCGCAGTTACGAACGGCCACTACGAGGTGGCGAAGTTGCTATTGGAACATGGCGCGTTTCCAAATCCACCAGTCGAGAGTTCGGCGGACGCGTTATCCATCGCGTTAGGTAAATCGGATCAAAAAATGATCGAGTTGCTTTGCTCCTATGGGGCGGCACGGTCGGTGGATCTGTTGGCCTACAGCGACGACGTTGAGACAGCTGCCGCCGTTTTCGCCGCAAATCCGGTGATGGCTCGCAATACCCGTGCGTTCGCCAACGCCGCGGTGCAGGGGCACGAGGCGTTTCTGCGACTGATGTTAAGGTACGATCCGGATCTGCCGAAACGATTGCCCGCTAATGATTACTGGCTGTTCGATGTGAAGACACCTGAACTCATCGAGTTTCTCTTTCAGAGGGGAATGGATCCCAGTCGCCCTAACTGGCTCGGTGTGACGCCGCTTCATCATTTCGCAATGAAGGGCGATATCGTCAGAGCTGCGATGTATCTCGATCACGGCGCCGACCTGAATGCGCGCGATGAAGATATTTCTTCGACTCCATTGGCGTGGGCCGCAAAATTCGGCAAGGCCGAGATGGTTTCATATCTGCTCAGTCGCGGTGCGGCGCGCCAACTGCCGGACGATCCGGAGTGGGCCGCGCCGATCGCTTGGGCGAAGCGGCGCGGCCATCAAGATGTCGTCGAATTACTTGAACCGCGGGCGTAAAGCCCGCGGCTACGGCCTAGGGCCGGCGTTTCGGCGGTAGGTATTTTTTCTCGATGCCGGTGATCACAACAAAATTCGGATCGACCATCTCGGTCAAATGGATCTTCGCTGCGATCGACAATAGTTCGTACGCATCGATACGATTCAAGCCGTAGTCTTTCTCAATCCACTTCACAAGCTCTGATGATGCGATACGCAACGCATCGTCGAGCGGACGAGTTGCCCCAACGGCCATGATCGAGTCAGCCGTTTCGAAGCGAGGCCAGTCGATCGTCTGGCCCTTGATCACATCCACCTGAAAGCGAACGCGCATGGGGACCTCGACAGCGGTTCCAGCCAGTTCCCCGTCGCCTTGCGCGGCATGGCCGTCTCCAACGTAAAGCAGGGCACCTGCAACATTGACCGGCAAATACAGGGTGTAGCCGACGCCCGCTTCCGGCGAATCCATGTTGCCGCCCCATTCACCGGGCGTTTGTGAGTTGCGGGCTTCGCGGCCGGCAGGCGCAACTCCAACGCATCCGAGAAATGGTTTCATTGGAATCTTCACCGAGAAGTTGGAGTAATTCGCTTTGAAGGTGACCGTGTTCGACGCCTGATCGATGTCATAGAACCAGATGTTCTCCGGAAAATCCGGACTGATCATCGGCGTGTACTTGTTGGTGTTGAGGATTCCAAAACCCGGTGCGTTTGCGCCCCAGCCTAGTTTGCCCTCCACCTGAAGATCCAGGAACTTCACGGCAATCGTGTCACCCGGCTGTGCGCCTTCGATAAAGAACGGACCGGTAAGCGGGTTGAAACCCTTCGCCATGCTGATCGTGTCGCCCTTTTTCTGCAAGGCGCCACCGGCGGCATCGAGCGTGTTGGTTTCAACAATCTGTCCCGAGCGTACCCGAGCGACAGGTTCCGCGGGTCCGAAGGTGTACTTTACAGTGTTGATGTTTGCTTCGTATCGAACGGTACCGGCCCCGCCGCCGGCACCTTGCATCATGAAAAGTGCGCTGACCAACCAAATTCCAAACATTGTCCCCTCCCTGCGCAGGTTGAGAGGGGATTATTGCAGTGCAGCGGCCGACTTCTCAATCAGAAGCTTCATTCCGGGCTGAACTCGTTCGGAACGATTGATAAACACGGGTTGGGTGATCACGCCTTTCGAGACAAGCTCAAATTCAGTGTCCGAGAAGAGCAGGACGGCAGGCGTGTTTGTTGCGGTATGGTCGTCGGTGACGAAATCAAAATAGTCGTGAAACGTCGATTCGGGATCGACGCCGCGAATTGGAATAGCGAGCTTCTCCGGGTGTCCTGGCGTACTGACAAGCAGGACCTGACCGTTGAGGACTTCGGCTTCTGGCGACAGATATGCCGGTACGAATCCGATCAAATCGTCCGGTGTTTTCCAGTTTAGCGAGGCACGCCGGAAGACCGCCAGCATGTTGACCGACAGCGAATCCTTCAGAATCGAAAACCGAATCTGACCGTGCGGCGTGATGATCTTTTTCTTCACTCGAACATATTCCGTGTCCCTGGGCGGCTCGGGATAATCGATCGGTGAGTACGTCGGTACCGGCTTGATCATGCTGTTGCGGATGTTCGCCGAAATACCTGCCAGGATCTGCTGGTTCCGGTCTTGGCTCACAACCGGTTGAGCGTGCACGACGACTGTCGGTTTGACAGCTGCTGCGGCCGTTGAAGTCTTGATCGGCTCTAAGGTTTCCGCCATTGCTGGGCTTGTTTCCAGAGTGACTGTTCGAGGCGCCGGGTCTGCCGGATCGACCTGCACCGGTCTTAGCGCCTCGGATTTCTTTTGAACTTCCGCCCGTGCAATCGGCACCGCGCGTGGTGGTTCGATCTGCGCCTTGCGCCTCTTATTCAGAATCAGCAGACATATCAGAATGGCGATGAGCCCTGAAAGAATCGCAAGCTGAAGGAATAGTGCATTTGCCATAGAATTCCCTCCATTTCCGGCCTTTTTTATGATGGCCATCCGTAGGACAGAAATGGTCCCTTTTTTTGAAAAGTCTGTTACTACATGATTTCCATTTATGCGGCGAAAGTGGACCTCATTTGGTACACTGCTGGGGCTATCGTCGAAGCATCCGAAAATCAGGAGTCTGTGCGATGTCGCAAAACGAACGAATCGACGCAATCAGGCCTGAGCTCGGCGAAGTGCCGACCGGCAACTTGGCTAAACTCACGGAACTCGCACGCCAGGCCTACGAGCGAAAAAACACGAAGGATTGTCTGGACTTGACCCGGGCGATGCTGTTGATCGATCCGGAAAACGCCGATGCCCAGTCGATGCGGACTGCCATTCAGACGGACTTGCATCGCGACCTCGAGAATGCGCGGGCGTTTCTCAGGCAGCCACAACCTGTTGAAAAAACTGAAAAGCCGGAAGTAATCGATGTAGTCGTGTCCGTGAATACCAAACCCATCGAATCGGATCCGGATACCGCGAACATGCTGCCCGCCTTTTTGACGGAAACCGTTCCGCCGCCACCGCCGGTTTCAAGCGGGTTCCCGGTTCGCTGGTTCGTCGGTGCAGCGGTGATTGTCGTTCTCGGGGCTGCCGCCGCAACGTTGCCGTGGTTCCGAACCAAAGGGTCGGTCGAGGCTCTACCCCTGACGTTGAACGCAGCCGATAGACCCAATCCAGTCGTGAAGGTCGATGCAAATCAGTCCGCTGCATCATCAACTCCCGACTCCGCAGAGCAACCGGCGATTTCTTACCGGTCCACCTTAACGCCGGTGGCCTCGACGCCCGCCCCCGCTCCAGCGGCCGTGTTGCCGGTGCCCAAAGCTGCCGATCCGGTCGTGCCTCCTGCCAGCGGAATACTCGCAATCAGTTCACCGACTTCCGTTGACATCTATAAAGATGATGTTTATATGGGTTCAGTCCCTGTTTCTCTCGAATTGCCGGCGGGCTCGTACACGTTCGAATACCGTCACGGCCCTCTGCGGAGAACGGTTACTCATGTCGTCACCGGAAATGAAACGACGCGGACGTCGATAACTTTCGATGTGAGTCTTCCGATCAACTCCAAGCCGTGGGCGGATGTCTATATCGATGGGCCGCAGAGAAAAGCGTTGGGACAGACACCATTGGGCCGCGTCAGCGTTCCGATCGGCAGCGTGTTGATTTTCGAGAATCCGAAATTTCAACCGAAGAGGTACCGGGTGACCGGAAATGAGAGCACAATTCAAATCGCATTTCCGTAGCAGGGGGTGGCACCATGTGCGCATCTAGAATGTACCGAAAGGTCGTTCAGCTGTTCATTGTTCTTTGTCTGGCTCGGCTCTGTTGGTCCAGCGCCGCCGATGAAGTCACTGAGATGCTCGCTCGCGCCGAAGCCCTCTATTACGAAGCCGATTTTGAAAAGTCGGTTGAAATTCTCCTCCGCGCTGATGACATGCTGAAACAGCAGCCCGCTCGCTTGAAGGAGAGAACCGACGTCAAGCTGCAGCTTGCACTCGGGTTCATCGGACTGAACGACAATGCTAAGGCAAAGGCATATCTGACCGAGTTGTTCGCGCTCGATCCGGATCGCAATATGGATCCGCAGATGTACTCGCCGAAGGTCATCCGCATTGCCGAAGACGCCAAGAGTGAAAGTGAAAATGTCAGGTGCCAGACGCTGGTAACCGAAGCGCAAAATCAACTGCAAGCCGGGAACGGAGATGCCGTTATCAACGTGATGGGACCGAATCGGTTGAAGTGCAGCGGTCTCGCCGCCCTTAATTCCAAGGCTGCCGACCTCGTTTTCAAGCAGGGCGTGGACATCTATAAGAAAGCTCAAATGGCCGAAGCCCTTCAGAAGTTCCGCGCCGCTTTGCTCCTCGAGCCCAAGCACGAATTGGCCGCGCAGTATGTCGAGCTTACTTTAAGCAAGCTGGATGTCATCGCCGAACGCGCTCTGTTGGCCTGGCGCAAGGACTTCAGCGCAGGCGATTTTGCATCGGCGACTCGCGACTATCGCGAACTGAGCAGGATCAGCAGTTCACAGACGATGGACGAGGTGCGTGCCGAATATCGATCGGCTTTATCCGGCGTTGTCGATTCGTGGAATCGTGCATGTGCGACTAACGACGGGGCCACAATGGAAAAGCTTCGCGTTCAGGTGAACGAAATGCTTCCTGAGCCGGCTTTGGGCGCCGACATTCTTGCGAAGATGACCACCTGCACGCCTGCCGGGTGTATTCAAATGGACAGTCAATTGGCATTGACGCGTCTGAAGACCCGAGTGGAACCGCAATTCTCGACGGAAATGAAGGCGCTGTTGAAAGTCGGCCCGATGCGCGTCAACGTCAAGGCACGAATCAGCGAACGCGGAGATGTTGTCAGCACCGAACTGCAAGGCGGTAGCCCGCTTCTCTATAACTCGATCCGTAACGCCGTGGACCGCTGGAAGTTTGTTCCAGCCGTGACTGAATACGGGCCGCGTTGCGTCGACACCGAAATTCCGTTTGTTATCAATTTCAGCAATTAGTACAGAAGTGATATCCGCCGACGCAGCGAGCGAGTCTTTAGAACCGATGAATGTCTTTTTGTATGTCGGTTCCGAGAAGGCGTCCCTGTATCGGGCCATCACGCGCGTGTTCGTCCAATCCCGGGAACGGTTTGCCTACCACCTGCGCGCCGACGAAGTTGCAACCGCTCTTCAAGGTTCCGACTCTCAGCCTCCGGAGCAGCACGAAGTAGATTCCGCCCTGGCGCAATTGTGCGAATGGGGAAATCTCGAAGCTGATGCCGAGACGACGATGGCCAACGCCGTCGAAGACTACTACACACCTCGGCCAACCTTCCGATTGACACGGCGTGGGGAAGCGGCGGAGCAGGCACTGACTCTGTTCTCCGAAAACTCCGATCGCGAACGATCGCTTCACCGTAGCGGCGTGGCCGACATTCGGCTGGCATTTCAGGAACTCAAGCGGTTGGCGCAGCACGAACAACCGGACGAAGGTAGAGTCAATCGCGAACTGCTGCTGTTGCGAGTGCTCTTCGAAGATCTGGCGGCGACCGCTCAGAATTTTATCGGCAGGCTCGAGCGAAAAATGGATTTGCAGCCGGTCGAGGCGAGACGACTGGTCGATTACAGCCAGGGCTTTATCGATGAGCTCGTGCTCGAGGCCGACACAATCGCTCAGACCATCCGTGACATCGAAGGCTCCGGCCTGGAGCGTCTGCTGCATTCCACTGCCGACCAGAAGAGTCAGTGGCTCTCTCACTGGCAGCGCTTTCGGATCTGGTTCACTTCCGAGCCAGACTCTCCATCCAATGCAGAAAGACTTCGCGAACGTGCTAGAAAATCGATACCGGCGTTGCTCAGCATTATTGCGAATCGGCAACACCATCGTATCGATCGATCCGGTGATTTTCGCGTGCTCGCCAGATGGTTTGCCCAAGCGGCATCGGATACTGAGGCGCATCGCTTGTGGAGAGCGGCTTTCGGTTTGTGTTCGGCGCGGCATCTCGCAGTCGATGACGCAACTCTCGATGATCGCGCGGCCCAACACGTACCGCCGCACACAAGCTGGCTTGATGCTCCACCGTTACGGGTCCCGGCACGCCTTCTAGATTCCAGAGTCAACACGAGAACGGGCGGTCTCAGCCGAATGATCGACCGCAGTGCCGAAAAACAAAAGCTGGCCGCGGCGAGTCAGAGGGAAGCCCAACGTTTACTGAATGCGCACCACCGATTCGGCAACGGTAATCGCATACGCCTGTCTGAGCTCGAACAGCTGCAGGACGGTGAGTTTGAATTGTTTCTGGATCTTCTCGGCGAAACAGTTTCCAATAGGGTTTTCGAATCCGAAACGACAGAGATTCTGTCCGGCGACGGCTGTTTCAGGATCAAACTGGAACCGACAGATGACGGCAGGGACGCCTTGATTCTGACGACGGACGGAATGTTTTCCGGACCCGATCATTGGATTAGCATCGAACAGATTTCTGCGGAGTTTCTTACGTGACGACTACTGTCCAGACACCCGTCTCCGCTTCCACCGCCGAAACAGATGCGGAGAGGCGGCGCGCTCTTAGAGCGCTGTTGCGCAATCCGCTCCTTCCTGCTGCAGGCGAAACCGCAGCGGCGTACTCGCTGGTACGCCGCCATTGCGAGTGGCTGAAACAGTGGCTTACCCGCTTTCCCGCGTGGACCCTTCATATCGATCGAGAAATGGCGAGACTCAGAAAATTTCCCGCCGACAACATGGATGAGACCAGGCCTGCTGTCGATCGGGGCAGCGGAACCAGTTTCACCAAACGACGGTACGCCCTGTTATGTCTGGCACTCGCGGCACTAGAGAAATTCGATCGCCAAACCACGCTGATAAAACTGGCGGAGACGATCATGCATCTGGTCGCCTCCGATCGTGAGCTACGCACAGCGGGCCTGGTGTTCGACACGGGAAATTTCGATCACCGCCGTGACTTGCTACATGCCATTCGGTTGCTCAGCGATCAAGGTTTGTTGCGGAAGCTCGATGGCGATGAACGGCAGTTTCTGGAGCGCAACGATCGATCGGATGTCCTGTATGAAATCAACCGCCATGTCCTCGCCGGAATGCTGCACTTGTTGCACAGTCCCTCCACCGTGGAACGTACGTTGCAAAATGGGCCATCGACTACCGGAGACCGGGCAGCAAGAGTCATTGAGGAAACAGTTGCCGACACAGAAGAAGGCCGCACAAAATCGATCCGGGCGCGGCTGGTTCGAGTGCTATTGGACGACCCGGTTTTGTATTTCCATGATTTGAGCGACGCTGAGCGAAATTATCTCGAGAAGCATCGTACCTACCTTCTGCGACAAATCTCGGATGCCACCGGGCTCATCGCGGAAGTACGCGCCGAAGGTATCGCAATGGTGGACGACACCGGTGAACTGACGGATCTCGGACTGCCGGAAGACGATACCTATGGCCAACTGACTCTGTTGTTGCTCCAGTGGTTCGCGGATGGTTTGAGGAACGGAACCGCCGCGATTCCGATCTCAGTTGTCGAGCAGTACGTTCGCGAGTTGATTGAAAGTCATCGTTCTGAATGGCACCAGGAAGTGTGCGAGGCCGGCGCCGAGATGCGACTGACCGAGGATGCGATTTCGCGTCTTCGTGCGCTGCGCCTCATTGAATCAACCACCAGCAGTGTCGTCCCGCTTGCCGCCTGTGGCCGCTACGCGGGACTGCAGTCGGCAGCATCCGAGGATTAGTAGTTTTATGCGAGCACAAACATCATCTGTTCCGCAGCCGCGCCGCGAACGATGGCAACCGTTGCGTAGTGGGTTTGTGAACCTCTATCGATATGATCGTGAGGAATTTCATTATGAAAATGGCCGGCTGTTGCTGCGCGGAAACAATGGAACAGGCAAGTCGCGTATGCTCGCGCTGCAGCTTCCATTCCTGCTGGATGGCGACACGAGTCCCGAACGATTGGAACCGGATGCCGATCCTTCCAAGAAGGTCGAGTGGAACCTTCTCATGGGCCGCTATCCCGACAGGACGGGTTATACGTGGATTGAGTTTGGCCGTCACGACGAGAACGGCCAGGATCACTATCTCACCCTGGGATGCGGTCTGACCGCCGTTGAAGGACAACCCGGTGTGCGGCAGTGGTTCTTCATCACAAAGCAACGCATCGGGCGAGATCTCGAGCTTGTCAGTGACTCGAGGCAGGTCCTCGGAAAGGAGCATCTGCAGGGAAAGGTTGGCGAAGCCGGTCGCGTTTTCGAAAACGCCGGCGCCTACAGGCGCGCGGTGAATGAAGCTTTGTTCCGACTCGATGAATACCGCTATGCCAGCCTCGTCAACCTTCTCATTCGTTTGCGCCGGCCTCAACTGACGCGACGTCTTGAGGAACATGAATTATCCAGAGCGCTGAACGAAGCTCTGCCTCCGTTTTCGTCCGCTCTCATCGCAGATGTAGCCGACGCGTTTCGAGATTTGCAGTCGGACCGCAATCAATTGAATTCATCCAAGCTGGCTTTGGCTGCCGTCGAGCAATTCTTGATGTCTTACAGCAGGTACGCTGCGGTCGCCGCCAAGAGACGAGCGGACCGCGTTATTCGTGCGCACGATGAATACGAAGCGGCAATAAAAGAGCTGCTTGCCGCTGAATCGGAGTGCGATCGTTCACTGGCCGAATTGGGCCGCCTGAAAACCGAAATGCAGCGTTTTTCTGTCGAAGAACATGCGCTTCAAACCCAGATATCGGCCTTCCAGCACACCTCGCATTTGAAGGATGGGCAGGCGCTGGAACAAGCGCTGCGCGAAGCTGCCGAGAAACGGCGGAATGCCAATAATGCGGCGGCGGAACTGGCAGACGCAGCTCGCATCCGAAAGACTTCTACGGAAGAACATCTGAGGCTGAGGACCCTCCATGAACAACGGATGACTCGACTCGTTGCCGCAACCGACGCTGCGGCAGACGCGGCAGTCCTGGCGGCTCTCGACGACATACACCGCGAATGTTTCGCCGCCGTCGACCTGAACAAAGCGGACGAGCAGGCCATCAAAGACCTGCGCGAGAAGGTCACCGAAGCGATCGACAAGCAGATTGAAAGAATCCAGCACGTCTGGAATCTCAATGAACGCGTTGCGCTGGCCAGAACAGAGGTTCAGCGAGCTGCCCTCGAAAAAGATCACATGACAGGTTTGCTGGACGATGCGCGGGAGCGACTGAACACCGCGCGTGCAGAGCATCAAAGCTGCATCACTG
>Ga0209382_10005147_pt1 | contig 17085 bp, 19 predicted proteins | sample SoiMetdeltSBSDD5_FD_187599 | JGI IMG/M metagenome (GOLD analysis project Ga0209382, IMG submission 187599) | Bulk soil microbial communities from a Populus tree surrounding site in Tennessee, USA - Soil MetaG P. deltoides SBSDD5 (SPAdes) (version 2) | ecosystem: Environmental > Terrestrial >...
GGCTGGGGGAGTCGGTCGAGCTGCCGTAGTCGCCCAGCGCACGCGCACGCTCGAACACCGCGTCCATCATCTCCTCGGTGAGCCGCCCGGTGAAGGTGTTCTGCTGGGAGGGGTGGTAGGAGCCGAGCAGGACCGGGCCGTCGTCGATCCGGTGCTCCGCCGCATGGCCGAAGCGCGGTCGCGGCCGCACCCCGGTGAGGCGGCAGGCGGCGTCCCAGGCGAAGCCGCCGAGGCAGACGATCACGGCCGGCCTGAGCAGGCCGAGCTCCTCGGCCGCGTAGGGCAGGCAGTTGTCGCGCTCGGCGGGCAGCGGCCGGTTGGCGGGCGGCGCGCAGCGCACCGCGGCGGCCACGAAGGCGCCGTCGAGGCGCAGGCCGTCATCGAGCGAGCGCGAACCGGGCTGGTTCGCGAAGCCGGTGCGGTTGAGCGACGCGAACAGCCAGTCGCCCGAGCGATCGCCGGTGAACACGCGACCCGTGCGGTTGCCCCCGTGCGCCGCCGGCGCCAGCCCCAGCACGTACACACGGGCGCGCGGGTCACCGAAGCCCGGCACCGGCCGCCCCCAGTAGTCCTCGTCCGCGAACGCCGCCCGCTTCTCGCGCGCCACGCGCTCGCGCCACTCGACCAGACGCGGACAGCGCCGGCAGTCGACGACGCGAGCCTCTACGCCTTCAAGCGCCTGCCGGTGCTGAACAGGTACGACGCCCATAGGTATGCCGGCACCGCGAGCGCGGCGGTCACGCCGAGCGAGAGCCAGACGGACACGTCGCTCTGGCCGAGGAAGCCGAAGCGCACGGCGTTCACGAGGTAGAAGACCGGGTTCACGTGCGAGAGCTCCTCCCAGGGGGCCGGCAGCACGTCGACCGAGTAGAAGACGCCGCCAACGAACACGAGCGGCAGGATCACGATGTTCGAGATGAAGGTCGTGAAGTCCCAGCTCTCGGCGTAGATGCCGACCACCAGGCCGAGCGCGGCGAACAGCGTGAGGCCAAGCGCGACGGCGGCGAGCAGCGCGAACGGCCGCTCGATCGGAACGTCGACGACGAGGATCGCGAGCACCACGAGCGCCACGCCGATCGCGAGCGCGCGGTACACGCCGCCGATCACGTAGCCGAGCGTCATCTGCCACGAGGGCATGGGAGCCGAGAGCACGTCGTTCACGTAACGGTCGAAGCGCGCCTGAAAGATCGTCGAGGCGTTGTTGGCGTACGCCGCCTGCACCATCGCCATCGTGATCAGCCCGGGCACGATGAACACCTCGTAGTCGACCTCGCCGACCTGCCGGATGCGGCCGCCGAGCGAGAGGCCGAACACGAGGATGAACAGCATCGAGGCCACGACGGGCGCCAGGATCGTCTGCGTCCAGAGCTTCGAGACGCGCAGCGTCTCGCGGCGGCAGAGCCAGACAAGTCCGGTCAGGAGGCCATCGCCTTCACGTAGACGTCCTGGAGGCGCCCGACCCCGAAGTGCTCGCGCAGGCCGTCGGCCGAGTCGCGCGCAATCAGGTGGCCGTCGCGGATCAGCGCGATCTCCTCGCAGAGGTGCTCGGCCTCCTCCAGGTAGTGCGTGGTGAGCAGGATCGTGGTGCCCTCGGCGTGCAGCCTGCGGATGTACTCCCAGAGCTCGGTGCGCAGCTCGAAGTCCACGCCCGCGGTGGGCTCGTCGAGGATCACGAGCCGCGGCCGGTGCATCAGCGCTCGGGCCAGCAGCAACCGGCGGCGTTGACCCCCGGAGAGCTTGGGCGCGCGCACGTCGCTCTTCGCGCCGAGGCCGAACACCGTGATCATCTCCTCGGCGCGGTCCTCGGCCTCGTCGCGTCCCATGCCGAAGTAGCCGCCGTGGTAGAGGAGCGTCTCGCGCACTGTGAGGAAGCGGTCGAGGTTGATGTCCTGCTCGGCCAGCCCCACCGAGCGGCGGGCCTCCATCGAGTGATGAGGCTCGCCGAACACCTCGATCTCCCCGCTCGTCACGCGCAGCAGGTTGCAGACGGCGCTGATCAGCGTGGTCTTGCCCGCGCCGTTCGGGCCGAGCAGCCCGAAGAATGCGCCGGCCGGGATGCGCAGGTCGAAGTCCTCGAGCGCGAGCATGCCGTCGTCGTAGCGCTTGGTGAGACCACGGAGCTCGAGCGCAGCGACGTCGCGAAACATCCGATCGAGACTATCGACCGCCGGTTGGCCATTCCCGCGCCTGTGCCGATACGTAGGGACGTGGCCTCGCGCGTGCTCGCGCCCATCCTCGCGGTCGCCCTCGTGCTGGGCGTCGTCGCTCTCCGGGCGACGCACTCGGACGCCGGCTTCCCGCTCGCGAGCTCGAAGCGCTCCTCCTGCGGCGCCGACGCGGGCCGCGCGCCGCGCGAGCTCGGCCTGGAGCGAGCGCGCCAGCTCACGCTCTGCCTGCACAACGAGCAGCGGGCGAGCGAGGGCCTGCCGCCGCTGCGCCGCAACTCGCAGCTCGAGCTGGCCGCCCAGCGCTACGCGGAGCAGATGGTGGCCGAGCAGTTCTTCGAGCACGAGGCGCCGAACGGCAGTGATCCACAGGACCGCATCCTGATGGCCGGCTACCCGTCGCAGGCCGCGTCGACCGGCGAGAACCTCGCCTGGGGCACGGGCGCGGAGGGCACGCCGGTCGAGATCATGGACGGCTGGATGCACAGCCCCGGCCACAAGGCGAACGTGCTGCGGCCGAACTTCGCCGAGGCGGGAGTGGGCATCGTCTCCGACGTCCCCAAGGACCGGCAGCGCATGCCGGCGGGCGCCACCTACGCGGTGAGCTTCGGCGGGGCGCCGCTCCCGGCTCAGCCCCCGAGCGCCTTGCCGTAGTGGCGCTCGTAGTAGTCCCGGTACTCGCCTGAGCGGATCGGTCCCCACCAGGGCTCGTTGTCGCGAAACCAGTCCACCGTCCGGGCGAGCCCGTCCTCAAAGCGAACCTGGGCCTGCCAGCCGAGCTCGTCGCGCAGCTTGTCGGAGCTGAGCGAGTAGCGACGGTCGTGGCCGGGCCGGTCGGTCACATGCTCGATCAGGGACTCGTCGCGGCCGGTCAGCTCGAGGATGCGTCTCACCACGTCGATGTTCTCGCATTCGTCCGGGCCGCCGACGTTGTAGGTCTCGCCGCTCCGCCCGCGCTCGAGCACGGCGTGGATGCCGCGGCAGAAGTCCTCGACGAAGAGCCAGTTGCGCACCTGGCGGCCGTCGCCATAGACGGGCAGGGGGTCGCCATGCAGCGCGTTCAGGATGCAGAGAGGGATCAGCTTCTCCGGGTACTGCCGCGGGCCGTAGTTGTTCGAGCCGCGGCAGATCACGGCCTCGACGCCGTACGTGTGGGCGTGGGCGGACACGAGCAGGTCGCCACCCGCCTTCGTCGCCGAGTACGGGGACGAGGGATCGAGCGGCGAGCGCTCGGTGAACGAGCCGTCCTGGATCGAGCCGTACACCTCGTCGGTCGACACCTGCAGGTAGCGACCCACACCTCGCTCGCGCGCGGCGTCGAGCAGCACGCTCGTGCCGATCACGTGCGTGCGCGCGAAGGCCTCCTGGTCGGCGATCGAGCGGTCCACGTGGGACTCGGCTGCGAAGTTCACGATCGCGTCCACCCCGTCCGCGTTCCGCATAACGAGCTCGCGGTCCTCGATCGAGCCGACCACGAGCTCCACGCCGTCGGGCACGTTCTCGCGCCGCCCGGCGTAGGTGAGCTTGTCGAGCACCGTCACGTCGTGCTCGTCCTTCACGAGCCCGACGTAGGTCGAGCCGATGAAGCCCGCGCCGCCCGTCACGAGCAGCCTCATGCGCGCTCCCCGAGGTGGGCACGTACGCCGTCGCGCCAGCCGGGCAGCCGGTGCCGGTCCTCAACCGCGAGCACGGAGTAGGACGGGCGCGGCGCCGGCAGGTGGAACTCGGCGGTCGTGCACGGCTCGATCTCAACGTCCACCGCGGCCTGGGTGAGGGCCTCGCGCGCCAGCTCGTACCAGCTGCAGTGACCGTCGCCCGCCACGTGCACGATGCCGCGCTCGCCGCCGCGGGCGAGCGCCACGAGCGCCGGCGCGAGGTGGCCGGTGTATGTGGGGCAGCCCAGCTGATCGTCGACCACCCGGACTGCGTCGCGTTCCCTGCCGAGGCGGAGCATGGTGTCGACGAAGTTACCCCCGTCCGGCCCGAACAGCCAGGAGGAGCGCACGACGAGGTGGTCGGGGTTGGCCGCCGCCGTGGCCTCCTCGCCCTCCAGCTTCGAGCGGCCGTAGACCGAGAGCGGGGCGGTCGGGTCCTGCGGCCGGTAGGGCTCGTCGGAATGGCCGTCGAAGACGTAGTCGGTCGACACGTACACCACGCGCTCGGCCGCCTCGGCCACGTTGCGCGCGCCGTCGCGGTTCACGCGCAGGGCCTCCTCGGCATGCTCCTCGGCGCCGTCCACGTCGGTCCAGGCGGCGCAGTTGACCACCGTGCCGGCGCCCGCCAGCGCGTCCCGCACGGCGCCCGCGTCGGTCACGTCGAGCTCGGCGCGCGTGAGCGCGAGCGCGTCGTCGCCGGCCGCCCGCGCGACGGCTCGGCCGAGCATCCCTCCCGCCCCGACTATCGCGAGCTTGGCCAGGGCCCCCACGATAGGTCACCTCGGCGCGGGGCGGGCCAGCAGCTCGCGCAGCTCCCGCACGACCAGGTCGGGCCGGAGGAACACGTCGTCGCGGCTGTAGCGGCGAAACTCGTCGCCACGGGCGCGGGCCTCCCGTTCGCGTTGACGGTCCTCCTCCCAGGAGTAGCGGCTGTTGTGGAACGTGTAGCTGTCGAGCTCGACGGTCAGACGCTGCTCGGGCCAGCGGCAGTCGACCCGCCTGCCGCCGGCCGGCCGGTTGGTCAAGGGGAGCGGCAGGCCCGCCTCGCGCAGCAGCGCGAGGAAGCGGGCTTCGAGCTTGCTGAGGGTCACGCGGGTTTCGCCGCTCATGACCCTGCGGAGGGTCGCCGTGCCTTTCGAGTTGGGATGCTGGACGAGCACGGCGTCCACGTGGCGGGGCGTGGTGCGGTACTTGACCCCCGCCTCGTGGCAGGCTCGGGCGAGGTCGTCCTCGGAGAGCAGGGCGGCGAGGTCGACGAGGGTGCGGGGGACGGTGGTGATGGGGATGCCCCGCCAGGTGGTGGCCTCGGTGGGTGGGCCGCGGCGGAATCGGTGGGTGCGGACCCCGCGCACCCGGCGCTCTCTCGGCACTAGTACTTCCGCCGCCGACTACATGGCTGCCGTCAAGGCGTGCGGTAAAGGGGCGCTGCTCTCTGGCCTGGCGGCGGCCTACCTCTACCGGCTGGTAAAGGCTTCGGTGCCGGCTTCGACGCTAGGAGCCTGGTGCCCGACCCGGTACACGCCGCGGTAGCGGGTGACAAGCGCGCCCGAGCGCAGGCGCGAGGCGATCTCCGCGGGCGTTACGCCGGCAGCCACCAGCTCCGCCCGGGTCACCACTCCATACGCGCGCGAAGCCAACCGGCCGATGATCCTGTCCGCCGTCCTGGGTTGTTGTCGCACTGCAACAACAAGGCAGGACAGCTCAAGATTTCGCCCCTGGCGGTCGGCGATCCCCTACAGAATCTGCACGTCAGCGCTGTCGCCCACCACGAAGCGGTAGGCCCGCGGCAGCGCCGGTCCGCGGCCGATGCGCACGTCGCGGCCGATCAGGCTCGCCTCGATGCGGTGCTCGAGGTCCGAGATCGAGGAGCCCGCGAGCACGATCGAGTGCTCCAGCTCGGCCCTCTCGATCGAAACCGACTCCCCGAGAGCGGTGTACGGGCCGATGTAGGCGTCGATGAGACGGGTACCGCGGCCGATGATCGCCGGCCCGCGCACGGTCGTTCGCTCGAGCAGGGCGCCCTCCTCGACCACGACCCGGCCCTCGACGCGCGAATCCACCAGCTCGCCGTCGATGCGCGGGTCCAGGTCGTCGAGGATCAACCGGTTGGCCTCGAGCATGTCCTGTACCTGGCCGGTGTCCTTCCACCAGCCGTGCACGATGTGCGGGTCGACGCGCATGCCGCGGTTGACCAGCGCCTGGATCGCATCCGTGATCTCGAGCTCGCCGCGTCCGGACGGCTCGATCGAGCGGGCCGCGTCGAAGATCGCGGACGTGAACATGTAGACGCCGACCAGCGCGAGGTTCGTGGACGGCTCGGGGGGCTTCTCGACCAGACGAGCGACCTGCCCCTCGCCGTTCAGCTCGGCCACCCCGTAGTGCTCGGGGTCCGGTACGGGCGTGAGCAGGATGAGTGCGTCGGGCTCCTCGGTCCTGAAGGTGTCGACCAGCTGCACGATCCCGTCGCGCAGGAGGTTGTCGCCGAGGTACATCACGAACGGCGCGTCGCCGAGGTAGCGCTCGGCGGTGAGCACCGCGTGGGCGAGCCCGAGCGGGGCGTCCTGCTCGATGTACTCGATCGAGATGCCGAAGCGGGAGCCGTCGCCGGCCGCGTCGCGGATCTCCTTGCCGGTCTCCGGCGCGATGATGATGCCGACCTCCTCGATGCCCGCCGCCCGCATCGCCTCGATCCCGTAGAAGAGCACCGGCTTGTTGGCCACCGGCACGAGCTGCTTGGCGCTCGTGTGCGTGAGCGGGCGCAGGCGCGTGCCCTTGCCGCCGGAGAGGATCAGCCCCTTCATCAGTAGGTGCCGCCCAGCTTGCGGTGGTCCCAGGTCACGACCCGGGAGGGCGCAAACGTGAGGCCGACGCGCTTCTGTGCCTGCCTCTCGACCATCTCGCGGATCTCCGGCGTGAGCTCACCGGCATAGCGCTCGAACAGCGCCAGCCCGTAGCGCTCCACCTCGGCCGGGTCGCGTTCAAGGCCCACGTCGCACTCGAACATCACGCCGCGCAGCTCTTGATAGTTCACGCCATCCTCGATGCCGATCGTGGCACGCGGATCGCGGTCGAGGTTCCGCGCCTTCTGTGACTTGGCATAGGTCCAGCCGCGTAGCTCCAAGCCGTCCGAGACAAACCACAACGGCACCATATGCGGCCTTCCGTGTGGGCCGACGGTCGCGCATTGCATCACCATCTGCTCGTCGAGGAAGGCGCGCAGCTCGGCGCCGGTCATCTCGATCTGGTCGCGTCGCGAGGGCACCCGGGGCGATTCTGCCATGCGTCAAGCCCACGACGATTGTGGGTAAGGCCACCGCCGTGTTCCCCCAGCAGGCGGGTACAGCGCTAGGGCGCCGTCCACCGGCGTGGTGCGGCCTAGCGCCTGACGGCGCCCGCGAGCGCCTCGGCCGCCTCGAGCACTGCCTGGCGCGCCTCGTCGGGCTCGACCACCACGGCGTCGCCGGCCTCCTTGAGGATCTCGCGCGAGAGCCATTCGTGCGAGGCGTAGGTGCGCTCCACGATCACGGCGCCGTCCGCCAGCTCCTCGACCACGCGGCGGTCCTCGCGTGCCCAGCGCGCACGCTCGGGCGAGACCCAGATGCGCGCCGTGCTGGACGAGTCGACCTCGCCGGTGGCGAGCCAGCCGTGCACGTCGGGCTCGATGCCCGGGCGCGGCTCAAACTTTTCGTCCTGCACCGTGGCCGACTTGATGCGATCGAGCCGGTAGGAGCGCGTGTCGTCGCGCTCGACGTCCCAGGAGTGCACGTACCAGCCCTCCTGGCCGTTGGCCAGCTTGTAGGGCTCGATCGTGCGCTCGGTGAACTCGTCCTCGTTCTCCTTGTAGTACTCGATGGCCAGGAGCCGCCGGCCCACGATCGCGGTGGACACCACACGCGCGATCTCCGAGTCGTCGCCCTTCGCGGTGGTGATGTGCAGGCCCTCCTCGGCCGGGTCCTGGCCGAGGGCGTCGACGATCTTCTGGCGCGCGCTCGCGAGCGAGCCCTCGGGCAGGTGCTCGCCGATCAGGTCGATCGCCGCCACGAGCGCCTTGGCCTCGAGCGGGAGCAGGCGGGCGGGCCGCGCGAAGTTGTCGCCGTAGGGCTCGGGGTCGACCTCGATCTGGTCGCCCTGGATCTCCGCGTAGAGCACGTATGAGCCGCCGCCGAAGTTCACGACGTTGAGCACGTCGATGTCCTGGCGCAGCTCGGTGTCCGTGACCTGCAGCGAGGCGCACAGCTCCGCCAGCTCGAGCTTTCGGCCCTCGCGTGCGGCGTCGATCAGGATGCCCGCGAGCGTGACCAGCCGCGCGAAGCGCTCGGGGCGAATCGGCGAGTCGCGCCCGTCGTCGTCGTCCTCGCTCTGCGTCGCGCGGCGCGTGCGCGTGGCCTTGGCGAGCTCGGGCGGGTGCGCGTGACGCTCGATCACGAGCTCCAGCCGCTCGCGCGCCTCGGCCGCGAGCTCGTCGGGCCCCTCGATGCGTGCCTGCTCGCCCAGGCCGAGCACCCAGGAGAGCATCTGGCGCGAGTCGGCGTAGTCGGTCTCGAAGGTCACGCCGCCGCCCTCCGCCTCGGTGACCTCGCCGGCGTGGCCGAAGTGGCGCAGGGCGAGCCAGTCGATGCGGTCGGAGAGGTGGATGCGGGCGCGGCCGGAGATGTCGCCCAGCTGCCAGTCGGTGCGCGTGGCGTAGGCGCGCGGGTCGAACTCCTCGGGGCGGTTGAAGTCGTGCTCGGCCTTGGAGGAGTAGCCAACCTTGCCGCGGATCCGGGAGACCCGGAAGACGCGGACGTCCTGGCGCTCGTGCGCGAAGCCGATCAGGTAGAACTGCCCGCCGCGGTAGAGCAGGTGATAGGGGTCGACCTTGCGCCGCTCCTCCGCGTCGCGCCCGATCGTGTAGTAGTCGAACAGGATGGTCTTGCGGCGGAAGATCGCGGTCTCGATTTTCGACAGCCGCTGCGAGAGCCCGCGCCCGCCGGCGCCGGCGGTGACCGCAAGGGCCACGCTGCGCTGCTCGGGCGCGTCGAGCGGGCTCGGCTTGCCCCAGGAGAGCTGCTGGAGCGCCAGCCTGAGCGGCTCGGCGTAGGCGAACTCGCCGTCGAGCAGCGAGAGCGACATCCGCAGCGCGCCCAGCTCCTTGTCGGTGAACTCGATCGCTGAGAGGTAGAAGTTCTCGGGGGGCAGCGAATAGTTCTCGGCCTCGTAGTAGCCCTCGGCCGGCTTGTCGACCTTGAGGTGAATGCCGAGCGACTCCAGCTCCGCGCGGTCAGCGTAGAAGCGCCGCGCGAACGCCTCGTCGTTCATCTGCGAGTAGCCCTCCACGTCCTGCTTGATCTCGAGCGCGGAGACGGGGCGCCGCTCCGCCATCAGGAACGAGATCAAGCTGAGCTGCCGGATGAGCTTCTCGGTGTCCTTTGCCATGGTGACTCCGCTCAACGATAAGCGGGAATCCCGCCCCGATCCTCCCCCTGTCCGGCAGGCCCCCGCTATTTGCGGCATTGAACCGGCTCGCGGGGCCAAATATGCTCGCGCGGCTTCGTCGTTCGGCTGAGGAGGAGAGTGATGCCAGCGGTGATCGGTGCGTCCACGGGCTGGTGGACCGGCCTCGTGCTCGGGATCGTCGTGATCGCCGTGGCGGCCGTGATCGTGATCGCGATCATTGCCCTCGCGCGGCGGATCGCGGGTCAGGCGCGCGGCGCCGTGCAGGGCGTCGAGGCGGTGCGCGCGCAGACCTCGGAGCTCGGGGGGGTGGGGCGGATCAACGACTCCGGGGTGCGAATCCTGCACTCCGCCCGAGCCCTCAGAAAGGTGGCGGTCGGAAAATGAGCCTGCCCGAGGCCGCGGTGTCGGCCAACACCCTGTGGGGCGTGTCGCTCGGGATCGGTCTGGTGGCCGCGCTCGTCGTCGCGGCGCTCCTGATCGTGCTCGTGCGGACGGTCGAGGACATCGACCGGTCGGCGGCCGGCCTGCTCGAGGTGGCGGGCAAGGTCGCCGGCAACACCGCGAACATCCCGCAGCTCGAGGCGACCGCGCCGGTGCTCGGCCTGATCGTCGACGAGGCCGTGATCCAGGACCGCTACATGAACGCGTTGACCGACGGGTACGGTGAGTCATGAGCGACACCGACGTGCTCGTTCTGCTCAGCGTCGTGCTCGCCATCGTGGTCGTGGCCGTTCTCGCCGCGGCGCTGATCCGGATCCGGGGCGGCCTCGAGTCGACCTCGCGGAACCTCGCCACGCTCGCTGACGCGCTCGAGACGGTCGAGTCCGAGCACCTGCGTCCGCTCGAGCCGGCCGTTAAGGCGATCAACGCCAAGTTCGACGTGATCCTCGGCGCGATGCCGGGGATCGCGGCCAAGGCCGCGGTCGTGGCGGAGAGGAGGCCGCGGTGATCCTCTGGTGGATCGGGAACGCGCTGCTCCTGCTCGTGATCCTTCCGGTCGTGGTTCTCCTGCTGCGCGGAGTGCTCGACGCGGCGCGCAGCATCGTGCCGAGCGTGGGCAGGATCGCAGCCGCCGCGAGCGCCGGGTCGAAGGACCTCGACGCGGCGCCGCTCCTCCTGACGACGCAGGAGCAGGTGAAGCAGACGGTCGAGGTGGTCGCGAACTACGGCGGCTCGCTCGACGTGATCCTGGACGACGCGGACTAGCAGGGGGGAGCGATGCCTGCCGCAGGTGTTGTGCTGATCGTCGCGGTCGTCCTGATCGTGCTCGCGCTCGTGTACTACCTCGTCTCGACGATCGCAGCCCTCAGGCAGATCACGAGTGGCCTCGACGAGGCGATCGCGGCGGTCGGGGAGATCATCGAGAAGAGCGCCCCGGTGAACGAGATCGTCGTGGACATCAACGGAAACCTCGACGCGGGCGTGGACCTGCTCGAGGGCCTGCTCGTGAAGAAGGCCGGCCTGGTGGACGCTGTCGGCCTCGTCGACGGCCTCTATCCCGGCGCCGCCGAGGCGGGGCTGCGGAACTTCCCGGACAGCCAAACTGTGCGTGCGCCGCGTATATCCGAGGTGTACACGAAGGGGACGCTCACGCTCGCCCGGCTCGGCCGCGAGGCGCCGATCGCTGCCGCAAGCCCCGCGGGCGACGTGCTTCGGAACGTCGAGGGCGGGAGCCTCGAGGCCCGCTTGCTCTACCCCGAGGTTCGTCAGAGCCGCCCCGATCGGCTTGCGCGGTCGCCCGTCATCGGCACGGACTCACCCGAGCAGTACGAGCCGAGCGACGAGCCCGGCGTCCGCAGGCGGATGCCGAATCGCGGACCCGCTGGGGAGTCCGGCTGAGCCAGATGCGAACTCGCTTACGTCACCATGGGAGGTGTCGTGCAGACTCCTGCGCCCTTTGAGTACGAGCGCGCCACCAGCGTCGAGGGGGCAATCGCCTCACTGGTGCGCCAGGGCGGCGGTGCGCGCATCATCGCGGGCGGGCACAGCCTGCTGCCGATGATGAAGCTGCGGCTCGCAACCCCCGAGTACCTGGTCGACATCAACGACCTCACCGATCTCTCATACATCCGCGAGGCGGGCGGCGAGATCCGCATCGGCGCGCTGACGCGTCACGTGGATCTGGAGCGCTCGGAGGTCCTGGCCGCGCACTACCCCGTTTTCGGCGACGCCGAGCGCGTGATCGCCGACCCGGTCGTGCGAAACCGCGGCACGATCGGCGGATCGCTCTGCCAGGCGGACGCCGCCGAGGACCTGTCGGCGGTGTGCACAGCGGCGAACGGAAGCGCCGTCATCCGCGGCGGCGAGGGCGAGCGCATCGTGTCCATGGACGAGTTCCACATCGGCCCGTACATGACCGCGGTCGGCGAGGGCGAGATGCTGACCGAGGTGCGCCTGCCGCTCCGGCACGGCGGCGGGAGCGCGCACGAGAAGGTCGAGCGGCGCGCGGGCGACTGGGCGGTGGCCGCGGCGTCGGCGGCGCTGTGGATCGACGGCGGCGCGATCGCGGACGCGGGTGTGGCCCTGAGCGCCGTCGGGCCGACCACGGTGCATGTCTCGCGCGCGGAGGAGCTGCTGCGCGGAAAGCCGCCTTCGGAGGAGCTCTTCGCCGAGGCCGGCGCGCTCGCTGCCGAGGACTGCTCGCCGATCCCGGACGGTCGCGGGCCCGTCGACTACAAGCGCCACCTCGCGGGCGTGCTCACGAAACGCGCCCTGCGCCGTGCCGCGGCCCGTGCGCTCCACCAGGAGGCCTGACGATGCAGGTGACGATCACGATCAACGGCGAGTCGGTGTCCCGCGACGTGGAGCCGCGTCAGCTGCTCGTGCACTTCATCCGTGAGACGCCCGGCCTGACCGGCACGCACTGGGGCTGCGACACCTCGAACTGCGGCGCGTGCGTGGTTCTCATGGACGGGAAGCCGGTCAAGGCCTGCACCACGCTCGCCGCGATGTGCGAGGGCCACGAGATCCGCACGGTCGAGTCGCTCGAGGTCGACGGCAGGCTCGACCCCGTCCAGGAGGGCTTTCACGAGAAGCACGCGCTGCACTGCGGGTTCTGCACGCCCGGCATGCTGATGACGAGCCGCGCGCTGCTCGACGAGAACCCAAATCCGACCGAGGATGAGATCCGCACGGCGATCTCCGGCGGCATCTGCCGCTGTACCGGATACAAGAACATCGTCGCCGCGATCCGGTGGGCGGCGGAGCAGGAAGCCGCAACCAGACAGGGGGCATGAACATGGCCACGGTCGAGAACCTCCCGAGCGCGAGGGCCGAGCGGCCGATCGGGTTCGGCCGCCTGAAGCGGAAGGAGGACGCCCGCTTCATTCGCGGGAAGGGCACCTACCTCGACGACATCAGTCTGCCGGGCATGATGCACGGGGCGATGCTGCGCAGCCCGTTCGCGCACGCGCGGATCGTCTCGATCGACACGTCGCGTGCGCTCGCGCACCCGAACGTCGCGGCGGTGGTAACCGCCAAGGACCTCGAGACGCTGGGCCTCGCCTGGATGCCGACGATCTCGTACGACACCCAGGCCGTGCTGGCGGGCGACAAGGTCCGCTTCCAGGGTCAGGAGGTGGCGTTCGTGATCGCCACCGACGAGTACTCCGCGCGCGACGCACTCCCGCTGATCGACGTGGAGTACGAGCCGCTGCCCGCGGTCGTGAACGCGCGCAAGGCGCTCGACGCGGACGCGCCGCTCATCCGCGACGACAAGGACGGCCAGACCAGCAACCTCGCCAGCCCGACCTGGGAGGCGGGCGACGAGGAGGCAACGGACAGCGCCTTCGCGGAGGCAGACACGGTCGTGTCGCGGGACATCATCTATCCGCGCTGTCACCCGGCGCCGCTCGAGACGTGCGGGATGATCGCCGACTTCAACCCGGAGACCGGTCAGCTCGACATCTACAACGGCAACCAGGCGCCGCACGCGCACCGGACCGTCTACGCGCACGTGGCGGGCCTCGCCGAGCACAAGATCCGGATCATGTGCAACGACATCGGCGGCGGCTTCGGCAACAAGGTGCCGGTGTACCCCGGTTACGTATGCGCGATCGCAGGCTCGATCGTGGCCGGCGTGCCGGTGAAGTGGGTGGAGGACCGCACGGAGAATCTGGTGTCGACGGGGTTTGCCCGCGACTACGTCATGCAGGCCGAGATGTGCTCCAAGGACGGCAAGATCACCGGACTGCGCGTGGACGTGATCGCCGACCACGGGGCGTTCGACAGCACCGCGCAGCCCACGAAGTTCCCGGCCGGGTTCTTCCACATCTGCTGCGGCTCGTACGACCTCCAGGCCTCGCACGTGAAGGTCAAGGCCGTGTACACGAACAAGGCGCCGGGTGGGGTGGCCTACCGCTGCTCGTTCCGGATCACCGAGGCCGTGTACCTCGTGGAGCGCATGGTGGACGCGCTCGCCCTCGAGATGGGCGCTGACCCGATCGATCTGCGGATGCGGAGCTTCATCGGCCCGGAGCAGTTCCCCTACGAGACGACGACAGGGTGGACCTACGACTCCGGCAACTACGCCGAGACGATGAAGGTGGCGATGGGAATCGCCGGCTACGAGGACCTTCGCCGCGAGCAGGTGGAGAAGCGGGCTCGCGGCGAGCTGATGGGCATCGGCGTGTCCTTCTTCACGGAGGGTGTCGGCGCCGGGCCGCGCAAGCACATGGACATCCTCGGCCTGTCGATGAACGACGGGGCCGACCTGCGCGTGCACCCCTCGGGCAAGGCGGTCGTGAGCCTGAGCGCGCAGACGCAGGGCCAGGGCCACGAGACGACGTTCGCGCAAATCGTCGCCGAGGAGCTCGGAATCCCGCCGGAGGACGTGCAGGTACGCCACGGTGACACCGACAAGTCGCCATATGGGCTCGGCACCTACGGCAGTCGTTCGACGCCGGTCTCGGGCGCCGCGGTGGCGGTGGTCTCGCGCAAAGTCCGCGACAAGGCCCGTCAGATCGCGGCGACGATGCTCGAGACCCGGCCCGAGGATCTCGCCTGGGAGAAGGGGCGCTGGTACGTGAAGGGCGACCCAGAGAAGGAGGCGCTGATCGAGGACATCGCGGTGCGCGCCTACAGCGGCGAGACGCTCCCCGAGGGCATGGAGGGCGGCCTCGACGCGCAGGTGATCTACGACCCGCCCAACCTGACCTACCCGTACGGCGCGTACATCGCGGTGGTGGACGTCGATCCGGAGACCGCCGAGGTGAAGGTGCGCCGCTTCATCGCGGTCGACGACTGCGGCGTGCGGATCAATCCAATGATCGTCGACGGGCAGATCCACGGCGGCCTGGCGGAGGGGATCGGGATCGCGCTGATGGAGGTGATCACCTTCGACGAGGAAGGGAACTGCCTCAACAGCTCGTTCATGGACTACCTGATCCCGACGGCGCTCGAGTGCCCCGACTTCGAGCTCGGCGAGACGGTCACGCCCTGCCCGCACCACCCGCTCGGCGCGAAGGGCGTCGGCGAGTCGCCGAACGTCGGGTCACCGCCGGCGATCGTGAACGCGGTTATCGACGCGCTCCACGAGTCGCACGGCGTGTCGCACATCGACATGCCCTGTACACCCGCCCGCGTGTGGGCTGCGATGCAGGGCCGGCCGGAGCCGCCGCAGTGATCGGCGGCGTGCTCAGCGAGCGGGCGCAGGAACTCGTGGCGGAACGGTCACCGTTCGTCGTCGCGACGGTCGTGCGCGTCCAGCGCCCTGCGAGCGTCGCCCCCGCAAGCGTCGGGCTCGTGCACGCCGACGGTACGATCGAGGGGTTCATCGGCGGCGTGTGCGCGCAGCACAGCGTCCGCTTCTACTCGCTGACCGCGATCGAGACCGGCGAGCCGCTGCTCCTGCGCATCCTGCCGGCGCCGGAGGGCGAGGAGGACTGCGGCGAGCCGGACGCCGGCGTGGAACTCTCGCGCGAGGACGGCGCCGTGACGGTGCGCAACCCCTGCCTGTCCGGCGGCGCGATCGAGATCTTCCTCGAGCCGGTGCTGCCGGTGCCGCGGGTGCTCGTGGCTGGCAACTCCCCGATCGTGGCGGCGCTGCGGACGCTCGGCCCGCATCTCGGGCTCGAGATCGTCGCAGCGCAGGACATCAAGGACGGCGTGCTCACGCCCGCGGCCGGGGACCTCGCGCTCGTGGTCGCCGCGCACGGCGACGACGAGCTGGCGACGCTGCGCGCCGGGCTCGAGGCGGGCGTGCGCTACGTTGGCCTCGTCGCGAGCCGAAAGCGCGGCGCGGCGGTGATCGAGGAGCTTCGCTCGCAGGGCGTGCCCGAGGAGCTGATCGCTCGCGTGGACACGCCCGCGGGTCTCAGCATCGGCGCCCGCACAGCGGCCGAGACGGCGCTCGCGATCCTCGCGCGGATCGTGGAGGAGCGGCGCGGCGCCACTGAGCGCGGCGAGGCGCCGGCCGAGCGCCGCGGCGAGCCGGTCACGGCCGTGGACCCGATCTGCGGGATGACCGTCGTCGTCGGCCCCGAGACCCCCTCGGTCGAGCACGCCGGTGAGCCCGTCTATTTCTGCTCCGCCGGGTGCAAGCGGAGCTTCGAGGAACGGCACAGGCATGCCGCCACCCCCGGCTGAGACGGGGCACGCGGCGGACGAGGTCCGTCAGCTCGTACCGGACGTCGAGACGCTCGCACAGCGCCTCGCCGCCGTCGACTACCTCGTGGATGAGGGCCTCGCGACATCCATGTACCTGAGCCTCCGGCTGCCACAGCCGCTTCTGCTCGAGGGGGAAGCGGGAGTGGGCAAGACGGAGGCTGGGAAGGCGCTCGCGGCCGTGCTCGAAACGCCGCTGATCCGCCTCCAGTGCTACGACGGGATCGACCCGGCCGAGGCCCTCTACGAGTGGAACTACCCGCGCCAATTGCTGAGCATCCGGCTCGCGGACACCGATGGCCGGCAGCTCACCGAGGAGGACCTCTTCGGCCCGGACTACCTGATCCGCCGGCCGCTCCTGCGAGCCCTCGAGCACCCGGGGCCGCGTCCGGCGGTGCTTCTGATAGACGAGATCGATCGCGCCGATGACGACTTCGAGGCCTTCCTGCTCGAGCTGCTCGCCGAGGCGGCGGTGACGATTCCGGAGATCGGCACGATCAGTGCGACGCACCCGCCGGCGATCGTCCTTACCTCGAACCGCACACGCGATCTGCACGACGCGGTCAAGCGTCGCTGCCTGTACCAGTGGATCGACTACCCGACGCCCGAGCGCGAGGTCGAGATCGTGCGCCGCCGCGTGCGCGGCGCGGCCGAGGCGCTCGCGGTTCAGGTGGCGGACGCGGTGGCGCGCATGCGCGGGAGCGACGTGCAGAAGCCGCCCGGGATCGCGGAGGCGATCGACTGGCTGGCGGCGCTCGACCTGCTCGGGGTCGAGCGCCTCGACGCCGACGCCGTGGACCGCACGCTCGGCACGGTTCTGAAGTACAGCGAGGACCAGGAGGTGGTCAGGGCGGCCGGTCTCGACAACCTCGTGGGCAGCGTCGAGTGAGGCGCGCGTGACGGGCGAGCCCTTCACGGTGCGGACGATCGACCTCGACCTGCCGGCGCTCGCCGGGGCCTTCGCCCGGCGTCTTCACGAGGCCGGCGTGCCGGTGACCTCGGAGCGCGCCGCGCGGTTCGCGGAGGCGCTCGCGCTCGTGCGGCCGGTATCGCGGCGGCGTCTCTACTGGACCGCGCGCGCCGTGTTTCTCTCCGACCCGGCGCAGGCCCGCGCGTTCGACGCGGTGTTCGCGGCGGTCTTCGGCGGGCCAGTGGAGCGCGGGTCCGCCGACGCATCGGCGCCGGAGTGGCTGCAGGCCTCCGCCGAGCCGGCGGACGACCCGCCC
>Ga0209382_10005148_pt1 | contig 17084 bp, 13 predicted proteins | sample SoiMetdeltSBSDD5_FD_187599 | JGI IMG/M metagenome (GOLD analysis project Ga0209382, IMG submission 187599) | Bulk soil microbial communities from a Populus tree surrounding site in Tennessee, USA - Soil MetaG P. deltoides SBSDD5 (SPAdes) (version 2) | ecosystem: Environmental > Terrestrial >...
CGACCGGGAGAAGCCGCTGCGCGGCTACGGCACGGCGTTGGGCGTCGAGAACTTCATGTTCAAGATCGTGGACCGACCGGAGCAGGCCGACTGGCTCACGACGGACATGGGCACTTGCACCGGGGCGATCTGCGACGACGCGCTGCTCGAGATCGCCACCGACGATCCGGATGACGGCGCGACCGATCCGGACCCGCAGGACATCCTGGACCATCCCAAGGGCTGGCGCCTGGAGCTCCTGCCCGGCGAGCAGGTCGTCACGTCGGCCATCACGGTGTTCGGCACGACCACCTTCAGCACGCACGAACCGGCCAACCCCGCAGCCGGCTCCTGCGCGTCCAACCTCGGCACGGCGCGGGTGTACAACATCGACTACACCAATGCGGCTGCCAAGAACGGCACGGTGTTCCGCAACGAGATCGTGGTCGGCGGTGGCCTGCCGCCGTCCCCCGTGGCGGGCATGGTCACGCTCGACGACGGCACGGTGATGCCCTTCCTGATCGGCGGCGAAGGCGAATCGCCGCTCTCGGGCTCGGAACCGGTTCCTTCGGGTCTCGCGAACCAGCCGAAGAACCTGCAATACTGGTACATCCACAAGTAAGAGCCGCGATGACGAGCAGCCTCCATACGCGTATGCCACTCCCGGGCTCCCGGTCCGGCGTTGCGGGCTTCACGCTCGTCGAGCTGCTGGTCGCGATTGCGGTTCTCGCCATCCTGCTCGCGCTGGCTGCGCCGAACTTCAACGACGCCACGCTCTCCGCCAGGCTGAACGGCTTTGCCAACAGCCTGGTGGCGAGCGCTCAGGTCGCTCGCAGCGAAGCGATCAAGCGCAACAGCGACATCACGCTGTGCGCCTCCGCCGACGGCAGCACCTGCGCGGGGTCCGGGGGCTGGGAGCAGGGCTGGGTCGTGTTGAGCGGCGCCACCGTGCTGCAGGTTCAACAGGCGCTCCCAACCGAGTTCAAGGTGACCCAGACGGGCGGCACGGCCTCGCTGACCTTCCCGGGCACCGTGGTGGGCACTTCGACTGCGATCCTGACGCTCTGCCGATTGACGCCGGTCGGTAACGAGGAACGCGTCGTGACGATCAACGGCACCGGCGGGGCCTACGTCACGATCACGACCGCGGGGGCGTGCTCCTAGCGAAACGCTGCTACCCTTCCGCCAGGAAGGGCAAATGAACGACGGCCTGGCGCTACGCGTGACCTATGCTGCGTCACGCTTCATCTTCTTCGTGCTGTTCTCGCTGCTGGGTGTGCGCCGCGCGGTGATCCGCGACAACCTGGCACGCTCGTTCCCTGCGCTCGACGCTCCCGCGCTCCGCCGCCTGCGGCGGGAGTTCCTGCGTCGACAGTCCGAGCTCGCCGCGGAGGTCCTGATCGCACCGCGCATCGCCGTCGTCGAGCTCTGCGAGCGGGTCACGATCACCAACACCGAGGCGCTTGCGGCCGCGAGCGCGCCGCGGCCGCTGATCCTCGCGGGGTCGCATATCGGCAACTTCGAGTGGGCGCAGCTTCGGGTCTCGCTCGAGCTCGGGCCGCGGCTGCTCGCGCTCTACAAGCCGATGCGCGATGCGCGGGCCGAGCGCTGGTTTCATCGCATGCGCTCGCGCTTTGGCGCGCAGCTGGTGCCGGCGAAATCCGTGCTGGCGCAGCTCGCCCAGTTCCGCGCCGCCGCGGCCATCGGCATCATCGCCGACCAGGTCCCGCGCTCGAGCCCCGACCGGCACTGGACGGAGTTCCTGGGCCAGCCGACGGCTTTCTACATGGGCCCCGAGATCCTCGGGCGGGCGCTCAAGTCGCAGGTGCTGTTCGTGGATCTGCGTCGCGTCGCGCGAGGCCGCTACGAGCTCACGTTAGTGCCCTTGAGCCAGCGGGACGAGCGGCCATCGGCCGGGGCGATCACCGAACGCTATGCGCGCGAGCTCGAGCGCGCCATCAACGCGGACCCGGCCGGGTGGTGGTGGTCGCATCGGCGCTGGAAACTGCCGCCGCCCGCGGTCGCGGCATCGGCGGGCGCTACGTAGGCTGCGCGAGCTTGGTCCCGATGTGCCGGGCAAGCTGCGAGATCGTCGGGAAATCGAACAGCTCGGTCAGGTCGACGAGCCCCGGCCACGCTTCCTCGATCTTCTCGTGGATCTGTATCAGCGCGAGCGAGCTCGCGCCGACGTCGAACAGGTTGTCGTCCACGTCGACAGCCTTGCCCGGCAGCGTGTCGTCGACGATCGCCTTCAGCTTCTGCTCGATACCGCCGGCGGCGGCGCGGCCGTGGCCGTGCGCGGCCGCCCACGCCTGGTCAAACTCCGCGATCTCCGCCGCGAACTCCCCGTCGACGTAGGACGCTGCGAGCGCGGTGCGCTGCAGCTTGCCGCTGGTCGTCTTGGGCACGCGGCGTATCGGCACCACGCGCGCGACCTCGACACCCGCGTGCTCGTTGACGAGGTGCGCGGCGCGCGTCGCGAGCGGCAGGAAATCCGTGACGCTCCCCCGATGCAGCACGAAGAGCACCAGCTCGTCCGTGGATGCTTCCGGCTTGCGCACGCCGGCCGCGATCACCTTGCCAAGCTCGAGTCCGGGCTCCTTCTGGAGCACGGCCTCGAGATCGTGCGGGTAGTAGTTCTGGCCGTTGACGAAGATGATCTCCTTCGAACGACCGGTGATGTAGTAGTCGCCCTCGTGCATGAGCGCGAGATCGCCGGTGCGCACCCAGCCATCGACGCCGACCGCGGCCGCAGTGGCCTCGGGATTGCGGTAGTAGCCGCCGGTGACATTGTCGCCCTTGATGAGGAGGTGCCCCACAGTCCCCGCCGGGACCTCGGCGCCGGCATCGTCCACGAGCTTCACGCTCGTGTGGGGAATCGGGCGGCCGACGTTCATCAGCTTGAGCGCATCGCGATCCTGCGGCTCGGCGGCCGCAAAGGCGCGCCCCGGGCCGAGCGACCGCCGATCGACCGTGAGCCAGCGGAACTCGGATGCAGGCTCGGGGATGGTTACCGCCAGCGACGCCTCCGCGAGGCCGTACACCGGGAGCATCGCGGTGCGCTTTAGCCCGTTTGGCGCCAGGCGTGCGAGGAACTCGTCCGCGAGCTCGACCGAGATCGGCTCGGCTCCGTTGAAGACGATCCGCACGCGACGGAGGTCGATGCCGTCGAGCGGCTTGTCGCCGGCGGCTCGCAGGAAGTGGCGATAGCCGAAATTCGGCGAGCAGGTGAGGGTGACCTGCTTCTCCGACGCGAACTTCATCCACAGCACCGCGCGCCGGACGAAGAGATCGGTCGGCATCAGGTACTGGCGGACGCCCGCATACATCATGAAGAGGTGGAAGCCGATCAGCCCCATGTCGTGCGTAAGCGGCATCCACCCGAGCGAGGTGTCGGCATCGCTGAACTTCGCGGCCAGCATTACGCCGTCGCTGTTCGTCAGGATGTTCGCGTGGCTGAGCACCACGCCCTTCGGCTCGCTGGTCGAGCCGGAGGAGAACTGGATGAAGGCGATGTCCTCGGGCCGCACCCGCGCCGGCGCACCCTCGCGCGACACGTCGTCAAGCTCGTCGATCATGAATGTGCGCCGCTCGAGCGCCGCCCAGACGGTCGACTCGCCGATGTCCGCCGCGAAGGCGGCCAGGCGATCGCGAAGCTTGCGCGTCGTGTACAGGAGCGGGTCGCCGAGCTGGCCCGCAATCCTGAGCAGCTTGTGCTTGTGCTCGTCGCTGATTCCGATCGCCACCGGGACCGGGATGATGCCGCCGTGCAGGCAGGCCCAGTACGCGTCGAGGAACTGCTCGTTGGTCGGCACGTGCAGGATCAGCCGGTCGCCGGGCTGCGCCCCTGCACGCTGCAGGTGATGCAGGATGCCGAGCGCGCGCCGCCGCAGCTCCGACAGCCGCAGCGACTTCTCCGCGCCTTCGCCTTCCAGATAGCCGATCGCACCTTCCCCGCGGCTGCGGTGCTCGAGCATCTCGGGTAGCGTCTGGTATCTGATCATCGGGCGTGCGCGTAGTGTGCGGGCTGGCGGTGTCGGGGCGTCGGGCGGAGAATTGCGCCCGATGTGCCGAGTGATCGTACTACATGCTTCCTCGCCGGGTCATTCCGCGCCCGAGCGGGAGCGCGCGTGGCTTCCGCGCCTGCCGTACGCGCGACGGCTCGAGCTCGAATCGCGCGATCCGCAATCACGTCGCATGAGCCTGCTGGGCCTCGAGTTGCTGTTCGAGGCCGCGGGACATCTCGGTTGCGGCGGCGTCGTTCCGGGCGATCTGCGATTTCCGGAAGGCGAGAAGCCACGTCTCGCAGGCGGGCCATATTTCAGCATCTCGCACACCACACAGCGTGTCGCGTGTGCCGCAAGCCTTGATTGCGACGTCGGTCTCGATCACGAGGATTTCACCGGTCATGACGCGCCCGCGGGGCTCAAGCACTGGACCGCCGTCGAGGCGACGCTCAAGGCCGCGGGCGCCGGGCTCGCACGCGCGGCGATCGTCGAGGTCGATGCGGAGCTCTCGTCCTCGCGCCTGGACGGCGCCCGCTATCAGCTCGTGCCGCTCGATCTGGGACCGGGTGTCGTCGCCTGTCTCGCGTCCCGCGCGCGACCCGATGCCATAGAAGTCCGGCCGCCCGAGGGGTCATGCGCGTGAGCGACGAGCAGGCTGCGCCCGAAGAGCAGGAGCTCCGTAACACGCTCTACCGCCGGCTCACGCGCGGGCAGCGCAGGCTGACTGCTGCGCGGCTCGCCGTGTACCGCGTCGCGGTATTCGTGGCCTGGAGTCTGCTCCGCTTCTTCTGGAGCAGCTGCCGTCTGGTGCCCGTCGCCGGTCTCGATGGGGCGCGCGAGGCGCTGCGCGAGTACCGCTCGGTGATTCCGGTGTACTGGCACCAGCACATCGTCTTCGGCATCCATGCGTTGCGGCTGCTCGAGCCACACGGGCTCACCCCGGGATTTCTCATCAGCCCGTCGGTGGACGGCACTGCCCCCGCGATGCTCGCGCGCAGGCTCGGCGGTCACGTGATACGCGGCTCATCCACCCACACCGGCGCGCGGGCGCTGCGCGATTTCTACGAGGCGATCGTGAAGCAGCAGGTTTCGCCGGCCATCACACCCGACGGACCGCGCGGCCCCGTACACGAATTCAAGCAGGGCCCGGTCGTGCTCGCGCAGCTGACCGGGAAGCCCATCCTGCCGATCGCGATATCCGCGTCGCGCACGCTGCGCTTCTCCACCTGGGACCGTTTCGAGTTGCCGCTGCCGTTCAGCCGCGTGGCAATCTCGATCGGCGAGCCCGTCGTCGTCCCGCGGGGCAGCGATGCGGCCGCGCTCGCCAGGCTGCAGACAACGCTCGGCGAGTCACTGCTCGCGCTCAAGGCTGCCGGGTACGCACGACTGGGTAAGCGGCCGCGATAGACTGACCCTATACTGCCGCGAATGACCGACGACACAGCGAGCGCCGTGCGCCCGATACCCGACGTTTCCGTCGTCGTCCCGGTCTGCAACGAGGAGGAGAACGTGCAGCCGCTCGCGCGCGAGATCGCCGCGGCGCTCGACGGTCGTTACGCGCACGAGATCATCTTCGTCGACGACGGCAGCACCGACGGCACGGCCGACGCCGCGCTGCGCGTCCGGTCGGCAGGAATGCCGCAGCTGCGCCTGCTGCGTCACTCGATTCGATCGGGGCAGAGCGCCGCCGTCGCAACCGGGGTGCGCGCGGCCCGCGCGCCGGTGATCGCGACGCTCGACGGCGACGGTCAGAACGATCCGGCGGACATTCCCCGGCTGCTCACAACGCTCAAGGAGTCGCCTGCGGGTCGGGTGCGGCTGGTCATGGGAAACCGCACGACACGGCGCGATACCTGGCTGCGGCGTGTGTCCTCCCGGGTGGCGAACGGCGTGCGGGGCAGGTTGCTCCGCGACGGGACGCCCGATACCGGCTGCGGGATCAAGGTATTCGACCGCGCGGTGTTCCTCGACATGCCGCGCTTCGACCACATGCATCGCTTCATGCCCGCGCTCGTTCGACGCGAAGGCTTCGATGTCGTCTCGGTCCCGGTGAATCACCGCGAGCGCACCCGGGGCCGCTCGAAATACGGTCTGCACAATCGCCTGTGGGTGGGGATCGTCGATCTCGTCGGTATGGTCTGGTTGCTGCGTCGCGCGTCGCCGCGGGTCCCGGTCACCGAGGACCCCTGAATGGCGGTTGGCGCGTCTGCGACCACGCTGCTCGATCGTCTGCTGCGCCCGGGTCGAACGGATCTGCGCGCGGTGCGAGTGGATCTCCTGTGGCTGATCGGGTTGGCCCTCCTCATGATCGGCGCAGGCCTCGGGCTGCGCGATCCGTGGCCGGCGGATGAGCCGCGCTTCGCGCTGATCGCGCGCGACATGGTGGCGAGCGGAGACTGGCTCGTGCCACGGGTCGCGGGCGACATCTACGCGCAGAAGCCGCCGCTCTATTTCTGGCTGATGGCGGCGTCGATGGCGCTGACCGGCTCGCTGCGCGTGGGGTTTCTGCTGCCGTCGCTTCTCGCAGGCGTCGGCACGGTGCTGCTCGTCTATGACCTGCTGCGGCGGGCGCGCGGTCGCGAGATCGCGCTCGCGGGGGCGCTGATCCTGCTCGCCACGTTCCAGTTCACCTGGCAGGCGCGGCAGGCGCAGATCGACGCCACATTGTGCTTCCTGACGACCCTGAGCCTATACGGACTCCTGCGCCACCTGCTCGTCGCACCGTCGCCCGGCTGGTTCGTCGCCGGCTGGGGAGCAGCCGGTCTCGGCGTGATCACGAAGGGCGTCGGTTTCCTGCCACTGCTCGCTCTCGTACCGATCGGAGTGCTCGCGGTGCGCGGCTGGCCGCGCGCGGGGCGCATTACGCCTGCGCTCGCGATTCTCGGACCCGCAGCGATGCTCGCGGCGATCGCGATCTGGTTCGTGCCGATGTGGCTTGTGACGTCGGCCGGTGGCGAGCTGCTCGATTACCGGAACGAGCTTCTGTTTCACCAGACGGTGACCCGCTACGCGGAGCCGTGGCATCACCGCGAGCCTGCCTGGTACTTCCTGACGAACGTCATCCCGCTCTTCTGGCTGCCCGTGATCGGACTCCTGCCCTGGTTGTGGCCGCGCTGGCGACGCGCGCTTCGCGAGCGCGACACGCTGACCGCGGCGCTGCTTGCGTGGGTGCTGATCGTGATCGCGTTCTTCAGCGCGAGCCCCGGCAAGCGGGGTCTTTATGTGCTGCCCGCAGTACCGGCGCTGGCGATGGCCGCCGCGCCCTGGCTGCCCGAGCTGTTGCGGGGGCGCGGTCCGCGACGCCTCGCTTTCGTACTCGCGTTGGCGGTCACGGCGCTGCTTGCAGCCGCGACCGCATACGTGGCGCTCGGCGGGGAGGGTGCGCGACGCCTGCTCGAGCACGCGCTTGTTGAGCCGCTGGCACCGCTCGCGGCGGTCGCGCTCGGTTGCGGCGCGGCGCTCGCCGTGTTCCGGATGCGGGACGCCTGGCTCGCGTGGCTGGGCGTTCTGGCCGCGGCATTGCTGGTCACCGGATTGATGATCAATCCGCGGCTCGACGTGCAGCGCTCGGGGAAGGGTTTCGCCCGCGCCGTCGAGGAGCTTACGAAGGATGTGCCCGATGTCGGCTTCGTGGACCTGCGCGAGCAGTTTGCGCTGCAGCTCAGGCGCCCCATCGTCTACTTCGGTCGCGGCCGCTGGCTTGATCGCGATCGGGAAGCAGCCGACGCCGCGCTCTGGCTTGCGGCGGACTCGAAGCGCGCGCTGGTCGTCGATGAGCAGGCGCGCGAAGCATGCTTCGCCCGACTCTCTGCCAAGTCGATCGGTCACTGGCATCGGGAGAACTGGTCCCTGGTTCAGGGCGCTCCCGATCCCGCCTGCGTAGCGCGTGGTCACGCCGAGGCGCCGAGACGATATGCTCCGCCCAAGGGTGCTTTAAATACAGATAGTTAGCTTGCATTCCTGATCGCCTATGTCAAAATGCTGTGCAAGCAATTGCACAACAACAGTGCGGATTCTGTGGAGTAGTTCCGATTGGAGGCTGCACAGGGTGCGAAACTGAGCGAACGGCGGTACAGGGGATTGCACGGGAGCAATGGCCACTTCCCTCCCTGAGGGCGGAGAGGACACGGAAGGCACCGACTTCCTTGCCACTCAACGTGTTTTCGGTGCCGGTCGACCGGGCGTCGGGCTCGACGTGCTGGCGACCAAGGTCGCTGTCGATTTCCAGGGGCTGACCAGCGAAGGCGGCGACAGCTGCATCAAGCGCAACCTCGACGCGTTGCGCGAGGCAGCCGAGCTCGACGCAATCTGCATCGTGCTGTTCAACAGCGAGCGCACCCTGGTCGAGCGCGTCGCGAGCTCCACCGGCATGTTCACACCCTTCGACCCCGGGGTCATGAAGGGCGACTCGCTCGAGCGCATACCGTGGCTCGCCAGCGGCCTCGGGCACCTGCGTATCGCCGAGATGCGGGACACCCATCAGCCACGCCGCGAGCAGGCCGTGGATGCGGCGCGTTTCGCTGAGCTCAACATGCGCTCGCTTCTCGTCTGCGGGCTCTCGCTCCGCGACCGGGTGCACGGGTTCATGGCCTTCTGCTCGACGCAACCCCGCACGTCCTGGGACGCCAACCTGCATCTGCTGCTCAAGCTCATAGGCACCAGCTTTGCCACCGGGCTCGAACGGCTGCGCGCCGAGCGGCATCTCAGTCGTCTCGAGGAGCGGAACGCCTTGTCGCTCGACACGGCCAACGACGGGCTGTGGGACTTCGACGTCGATAACAACGCGGTCTACTTCTCGCCGCGCTGGCGCAACATGCTTGGTTTCGACGACACACCGGAGATCTCGCCCGACTGGCGCCGGCTCGTGCATCCGGACGACATGGGCCGCGTGCAGACCATGATCCGGGAGCACATCGCCGGCAAGACACCGATGTTCGAGAGCGTGCATCGCATGCGCCACTGCAACGGCGAGTGGCGCTGGGTGGTGAGCCGGGCTAAGGCGCGCGCCGACTCGAGCGGGCGGCTCAAGCGGCTGGTCGGCGTCGAGTTCGACATCACCGAGCGCAAGCTCTACGAGGACGCGTTGTTCCGCGAAAAGGAGAGCGCGCAGATCACGCTGCAGTCGATCGGCGACGGCGTGATCACTACGGATGCGCATCTCAACGTCGAGTACCTGAACCCGGTGGCGGAGGAGCTCACCGGCTGGCTGCTCAACGACGCGCAGGGCCGGCACATCGACGACATCTTCCGCGGATTCCACGAGGAAACCTGCGAGCCGCTCGAGAACCAGCTGTCGGTCGCGATCCGCCGCAGCCGAGCAATCAAGTCCGTGCGGCCGACACTGCTCATCAAGCGCGACGGTCACGAGATGTATGTCGAGAGCACCGCCTCGCCGATCCGCGACGGATCGGGCGCCTGCTCCGGCGGCGTGCTGGTTTTTCACGACGTGAGCGAGAGTCGCGAGCTCAACCGCAAGCTTTCCTACCATGCGAGCCACGACATCCTCACCGGGCTCGTCAACCGCCGCGAGTTCGAGGCGCGGCTCGAGCGGGCGCTGCGCAGCGCGAAGGCGCGCGAGACCTCCTACGCGCTCGCTCACATCGACGTCGACCAGTTCAAGATCATCAATGACTCCTGCGGGCACAGCGCGGGCGACGCGCTGCTCGGTCAGGTCGGCACGCTGCTCAAGACCAAGATCCGCTGGCGCGACACGCTGGCGCGCCTGGGCGGCGACGAGTACGCGGTGCTGTTCGAAAGCTGCTCGCTCGACGAAGCCATGCGGATGGCCGAGCAGCTCTGCGACACGATCCGCAACTACAAGTTCGTCTGGGAGGAGCGCACGTTCCGGCTGGGCTGCAGCATCGGGGTCGTGCCACTGACCGGCGAGAGCGAGGACGTCGCGGCGCTCCTGTCCGCGGCCGACAGCGCCTGTCAGGCCGCCAAGGAGGCCGGTCGCAACCGCGTCTACAGCTTCCAGGAGAACGATATCGACCTGATGCGCCGCCGCCGCGAGATGCAGTGGGCCGCGCGCATCAACAACGCGCTCGAGGAGTCGCGCTTCGAGCTCTTCCGCATGACGATCCAGCCGCTGCAGCGACCTGATCCGGGCTCGCATTTCGAGCTGCTGCTGCGCATGAAGGACGAGAACGGCAAGATCGTCTCGCCGGACAACTTCATCAACGCCGCGGAGCGCTACGGCCTGACGCCGGCCATCGACCGCTGGGTGATCGAGAACGCTCTCCGCTGGCTGGTGTCCGAGGCCGACGAGCGCGAGAGGCTGTCGATGTGCTCGATCAACCTGTCTGGTCAGAGCCTGGGCGACGACAAGTTCCTGCCGTTCGTCATCGACCAGTTCCACCGCAGCGGCATCGACGCGTCGAAGATCTGCTTCGAGATCACCGAGACCGCCGCGATCCACAGCTTCTCGCAGGCGAACCGCTTCATCCAGGCGCTCAAGGAGCTCGGCTGTCGGTTTGCGCTGGACGACTTCGGCACCGGACTCTCCTCGTTCGGGTATCTGAAGCACTTCCCGGTCGACTTCCTCAAGATCGACGGGAGCTTCGTCAAGGAGATCCTCCACGACCCGATCGACCGCGAGATGGTGCGCTCGATCAACGAAATAGGGCACCTCACCGGCAAGCAGACGATCGCGGAGTTCGCGGAGAACACCGAGATCATCAACATGCTCAGGAACCTGGGCGTCGATTACGCGCAGGGCTATGGCATCGCCTCGCCGCAGCGGATCATGAAGCTGGCAGTCAACGCCTAGGCGATCCCGCAGACCGTCTCCTCCGGTACGCGAACCGGATCAGGAGTCCAAACGGCGTACCGCGGGACGGTCACCGCCTGCCCGCGTGGCGCTGCTGCGTGTCCTCGCGCAACCGGCCATCTTGCCACATGAGTCCGCGACGCTGCTGACGTTGGCTGGCCGGGCGATGGTGTTGGTGTCGTGCCCTTGGTAGGGTGCGCGGAGGAGGCGCATCGTGAAGGCACTCGGCAGGAAACCAGAGGGCGCGCGTCTCGAGCGCATCAAAGCCTCCCCGCGCTGGGACGGACAGCGTTTCCGGAACGTCCATCCCACCGGGGCGGGCTCGCGCAGTCCGGACACGCCAATGCCGACGCTCCGAGAGTTTCTGTGCGGAGGTGAGCGGCGCGTGCCACGCGGCCCGCTGCCCTCGATCAACCCGCTCGAGCAGTGGGTGAAGCCAGTCGCCAGCGGCCTGCGTGTCACGTGGCTCGGTCATTCGACGGTGCTGATCGAGATCGACGGCTACCGGGTCCTCACCGACCCGGTCTGGGGAGCGCGCGCGTCTCCGTCGTCACTGGCAGGACCCAAGCGCTTCCAGCCGGTGCCGGTTTCGGTCCAGGCGCTGCCGCCGCTCGATGTGGCGATCGTCTCCCACGACCATTACGACCATCTCGATTACCCGAGTATCCGCCAGCTGCGCAAGCGCGACGTGCCGTTCGTGACCTCGCTCGGCGTCGGTGCGCACCTCGAAGGCTGGGGCGTGCGCGCCGAGCGCATCATCGAGCTTGACTGGTGGGAGTCGCACACTGTGCCCGGAACCGGCCTCACGGTGACCGCAGCACCGTCCCAGCATTTCTCGGGACGCGGGCTGTACGACCGCAACGCCACCTTGTGGTCGTCGCTGGTTCTTCGCTCGGAGCGGCATTCGGTGTTCTTCAGTGGAGATACGGGATTGACCACCGACTACCACTCGATCCGCGACCGACTCGGGCCGTTCGACCTGGTCATGCTCGAGGTGGGTGCCTTTCATCCAGCCTGGGGCGACATCCATCTCGGCCCGGACAATGCGCTCAACGCGCTGAAGCTTTTGGGTGGCGGCCCGTTCCTGCCGGTGCATTGGGGGACGTTCAACCTGGCGATGCATGCGTGGGACCAGCCAGCGGAGACGCTGCTGGCATTGGCTCCGAAGGCGGGTGTGCAGCTCGTGATGCCACGCCTGGGCGAACCGGTGGAGCCATCGCACGCCGAGGACGTCGAACCGTGGTGGCGCGTGGTCGACACCGCTGCGCGGGAGCCCGCGCCCGACATCGCGGCGACGACCTTGCCGGATTCGATGCCCTGGCCGATCGACTAGTGACTCATCGACGCGAGCGGGGCACTTGCTCAGGGCTGCACGAAGATTGAGTCGTAGCTCCAGCCCGGGATCTCGAACATCCAGCCCTCGAGCCGCGCCTCGAGCTTCGCCGCCTCGTCGCGCGTCTGCGCGAGGACGGTGTCGGGCGTGCTGGGCGCAGGCTTGCCAGCCGCTGCGGCGGCGTCCGACTTTGACTCGGACATTGCGCCCGCCGGCTTCTTGTCGTCCGCCGCCGCCGGCGCTGGCGCCACCACCGACTTGGCAGCCGAGTTCTTTTCCGCCGTTGCAGGTGCAGAGTCCTTACCCGTCGGCGGTGCGGGCGCCACGAAGAAACGCCGTGCCGCGGCCTCATCGAGCGACGGCTTGACGCGCACGTAGCGCTTGTCGCCCTCGGTGTAACCCTCGACCGCAAGCACGAGACCGTCGAACGTCCGATAGGTCGCGGTCGCGGCGGGCTTCATGTCCGCACCGTCGGACGCGCGGCGCACGTCGGTGAGCCGCAGCCCGGCAAGCGAGCTGGCGATCCTGTCGACGTTGCCCGAATCCGATTTACCGCTTGCCGGCTTGCCCTTGACCGCGAAGGCCAGGTCCGCGCGACTCGACTTCGCGGCCGACCACGGACGCTTACCGGCCGCTACGAACTCGGCGGACTGGATGCGATCGGCACCGATGTCGAGCAGCTTGGTCGCGAGCCACTTCGCCGGATCGCGCTCGACGGCGATCGACGTGCCGATCTGCCAGCTTGCGGCCTCACCCTTGCGGCGCACGAAGCCCGAGCGCGCGCCCGAGGACTTCCCGACGAGCAGCGACACCGGCTGCGGCGACCCCTCGAGCTCGACACCGGTCCCGGTCGCGCCCGCGCCGGTCAGGTCCTCCACGCCGAGCGAAGGATAGTTAGCCGGGAGCGAGGTCTTTTCCTCCAGCACGCGCGCCTGGGCGAGGCCGAGAAGCAGCGTGCGCACGTGGCTCGCATCGGCGGGATACCCGGACCGCTCGGTAACCTGCCAACCGCTGTCCGCGCGTGTCAATGTCACGGCGGTCGATTCGCCCGGTCCCACGATCCGGATCGTCTTCACCTGGTCGAGCGACGCCTCGAGCCCCGGATAGAGCAGCTCGCCGACACCAGCGGCTTGCTCGGTGCGTCGGGTGCCCGACACGTAGATGGCCACGGCCACCAGTACGGCCGCAAGGAGGGTCAGCGTCCCGAGGCTGCGCCGCGTCATGCCGGCGCGCCCGCGCGGCTCTCGCCGGCGCGATTCGCAGCACGGCCTGCGGCGAGCCGCCGGCGGCGCAGCCACGCAAGCAGGATCGCGCCAATCGCAAGCAGCGCAGGCACGAGCGCAATGTTGATCACCTTGAGCGTCGTGCCGAGCCGGTCGATCTCGACGTCAAGGCCGCGCCGCACCTCGCGCAAATCGCGGCGGATGCGCAGCCGCTCGGCCTGGAAACGCTCGAGCTCCGCCTGCTGCTGCGGTGTCAGCACCAGGCCGGCGCCCGCGTCGCCGCGCGCCGCTTCGAGCGCAGTGAGCTTCTGCTCGGTGTCCTTGAGCTCGCGGTCGAGTTCCTGTTCCTTCTCGCGCAACCGCTCGTCGGCGCGGCGACGAAGCTCGTCGACGCGTGTGAACGGCCTGAAGAAGCTCTGCCGGCCGCGGACACTGATCAGGTCCTGGCTGCCGGTCAGGTTGTCGAGCGCGTTCGCCAGGAGGTCGCCGTTGTTCGCCCAGGCGACCGCGAACGGCTGTCCGAAGAGGTCCTGGCGCCGGACCCACAGCATGTCGGAGAGAATGTCGGTGTCCGCGACGACGACCAGGTCGGCGTCGCCCTTGCTCTCCTTGAGACCACCGGCGGGCGCAGCGCCGTCGCCAGCCGGGGGGCCGTTGGGATAGGCCGACTTGAGCTTGCCATGCACCCGCGCCGCGATCGTGTACTTGCGGTCGGTCGGTTTGAATCCGTCGAGCAGGCTGGCGGGGTCGGCCATGAAGCTCAGGCGACTGGCCGGGATCGGCGCCGACTGCGTGCTCGTAAGCAGCAGCGGCTCGAACTCGAGCGCACTGCCTTCGCGCGCCGCGAGCGTACCCGCGGTCATGACGTTGACGGTCTGCAGGCCGTGCGTGATCACGTCGTCCTGCGCCATCGAATCGGCGCCGAGCGCGAGCACCGCGATGTGCGGCGACGGGGCTTCGCCGGCGCGCATCGACACCGTAAGCGCGTGCTGCCAGTCCCCGATCACCTGCTGCGGGTCGTAGTCGATGCCCCACGCCGCGAACAGGGGCGCGAGATCGGATGAGCGCGCACCGGGCATGCCACCCATGCCACCCATTGGATCCATCGGCCGGTCCGACTCGGCCACCGGATCGACGAACGCGAGCAGCTTTCCGCCGCGCATGACGAACTGGTCGATCGCGTAGAGCGTGGCCGGAGACAGCTCCTTCGGATGCACCAGCAGCAGCAGGGCGATGTCGGGGTCGATCGCCTTCGCGTCGCGGGCCACCTCGCGCACATCGAAGAGCTCGCGCGTCTGCTGGATCGCGGCCCAGCCTTCGCGCATCTGGCCGCTCATCGGGTCGAACGAGGCGTCAACCGGCAGGGTCGAGAGCAGTCCGACGATGGGCTTCTTGGGATTGGCGAGCCGATGGACGAGGCTTGCTACGTCGTACTCGAGGAACTCTTCCTTGTCCGGCTGGAAGAACCCGATGGTTTCCCGGCCGTCGGTCGAATTGGTGCCGGCCAGCCCGAAATACAGCGGCTCGCGGTTCGCGCCGACCGGAACCGCCGCGAGACCGAAGTCCGTGGCCCGGTCCTCGTCCTCGGTGAACGGCTGTGGATCGGTCACGGTGAGCCTCAACTTGCCGTTGGACCGCGCGGCCATCTCCTGGAGGAGCTCGCGCACGCGTTGCGCGTAGGCCCGGAGCGCGGGCGTTGAGCGGCTCGCCTCCTCGGAGAAGAAGAAATACAGGTTCACGGGCTCGACGAGCGAGCCCACGATGCGCTCGGTCCCGGGCGCGATCGTGTACAGGCGGCTTTCGGTCAGATCGAGACGCGCGCCGCGCAGCACGAAAGTCGCAACGATCGTCAGCGCGAGGAACGCAGCCGCGAGCGCGAGCAGCGCGCCGGCGCCCCAAGTTTTCCTGGCACGGGTGGTCACGGCTTACCCTCAGTCCGCTTTTTTCATGTCGAGCACGATCACGGTGGCCGCGAGCCAGGCCGCGATCAGCGACGCGAAGAACACGAGATCGCGCAGGTCGATGACGCCCTTGGAGATCGCCGAGAAGTGCGTCAGGAACGAGAGCGAGGCCACCGCGTCCACGAGCGCCTGCGGCGCCCAGCCGGTGACCAGGGACTGCACCAGCGGGAACCCGGCGAGCAGGAAGGCGAAGCACACCACCGCGGTGAGGATGAATGCCACCACTTGGTTGCGGGTCGCCGCCGAGAGACAGGATCCGATCGCGAGAAAGCCGCCGGCCATCAGCACGCTGCCCAGGTAGGCGGCGAGGATCGCGCCGTTGTCCGGCTCGCCGAGATAGTTGACGGTGATCCAGATCGGGAAGGTGAGGGCGAGCGCGAGCCCGGCGACGCACCAGGCGGCGAGAAACTTGCCGAGTACCGCCTGCCACGGAGTCACGGGCAGCGTCATCAGCAACTCGATGCTGCCCGACTTGCGCTCCTCGGCCCACAACCGCATCGCGAGCGCCGGGATCAGGAACAGGTACAGCCAGGGATGGAAGTTGAAGAACGGCGCGAGGTCGGCCTGGCTGCGCTCATAGAACCCGCCGAGATAGAAGGCGAACGCACCAGCGAGCACGAGGAATATGACGATGAAGACGAGCGCGAGCGGCGTGGCGAAATAGCTCGCGAGCTCGCGCCGGAAGATGATCGCGACGTTACGCATCGGACGCTCCCATGGGCCGGCCCGTCGTGATGCTGCGGAACACCTCGTCGAGCCGACCGCTCTCGGGACGCAGCTCGGCGAGCTTCCAGCCCTCGCGTGCGGCGAGAGCGCCGATTGCGGGCAGGGGAGCGGTTCCTGCGCGCGCAAAGGCCGTGACCGACTTTGGACCGGTTGTTTCGGCAGCCGCGACCTCCGCAAGACCGAGCAGGCGGGCACGCACGGTATCGAGCACCACCGGCCCGTCGAGCGAGAGAGTCACCGCGCCGTGCCAGCGCGAGCGCGCCTCGAGTCCCCGCGGCGTGTCGTCCGCGAGCAGGCGGCCGCCCGCAACGATGATCGCGCGCGTGCACACCGCGTCGACCTCCTCGAGTATGTGCGTCGAGATCACGATGATCTTGTCCTTCGAAACGTCCCGGATGAGCCTCCGCACCTCGTGCTTCTGGTTCGGATCGAGTCCGTCGGTCGGCTCGTCCAGGATCAGCACCGGCGGGTCATGCAGGATCGCCTGTGCGAGACCCACGCGCCGCCGGAATCCCTTGGAGAGCGTCTCGATCACCTGCGGGAGCACGCCGCCCAGTCCCAGCCGCGCGATCACGTCGTCGAGCCGCGTCCGACGCTCGGTGCCAGCGAGCCCGCGCACGTCGGCGATGAACTCGAGGAACGTGCGTACCGTCATCTCGGCGTAGCCCGGCGCGCCCTCCGGCAGGTAGCCGATGCAGCGCCGCGCGGCAAGGCCGTCGGTCTCGACGTCGTGACCGCAGACACGCACGCTGCCCGAGGTGGGCGCCAGGAAGCCGGTGATCATTTTCATGGTCGTCGACTTGCCGGCGCCGTTCGGACCTAGAAATCCGAGCACCTCGCCGGGCGCCACCGAAAAGGATATGTCGTCGACGGCTGTCAGGGCGCCGAAGCGCCGGGTCAGGCGGCTGATCTCGAGCATGCGTTGTTCTGGTCGTAGCTGTGGGTGGCCGCAAACGAGACCTTGAGACCGGGCCTGCGGCAGTTTGTTCCGTAGAAATGGGGACATTCTCTATTTCGCTCGCAGTGCGAGCTACGGTCTCCGCGAAATAGAGAATGTCCCCATTTCTACTCGAAGCGCATCGAGAG